>Ga0208375_1004003_pt1 | contig 11963 bp, 11 predicted proteins | sample RifOxyD1_FD_184038 | JGI IMG/M metagenome (GOLD analysis project Ga0208375, IMG submission 184038) | Soil microbial communities from Rifle, Colorado - Rifle Oxygen_injection D1 (SPAdes) | ecosystem: Environmental > Terrestrial > Deep subsurface > Rock core/Sediment | place: Rifle, Colorado... | reverse complement strand
CCGTTTGGACTCGAACGGTACTTGAACTCAATACCGAAATTGCTATTTCTATAAGTAGCGATTTCGGTATTAGGTCCCTGATTTATTTCCCCCGTATCAGTCCGAAGCGCGAAATATCCAATAACTGCCGCCACTCCAAACATCATGGGAATAAGAAGCCATTTACTCATAGCAAGAACATTTTAGCAGAGAATTCAGAATGGGACCGGATTTGAGCACGCCCGTATCTGGAGTAAAGCTATTGAACCTCAAACTTAAGCATCATCCCCGCTTCCAAGTGTTCAGAGATGTGACAATGAGCCATCCATTCACCCGGATTCGACGGGTCAAGAATAATATCGACTGTCTCTCCTGATTTCACGAGGACTGTGTCTTTCCAGACAAGGTTAGTCTGCTTTGCTCCGTCGCGCGCGACGACAAGAAAGCGCTGTCCGTGGAAATGAATCGGGTGTTGCATGGGGTGCATGGATTTCGGATCGTTAAAAATCCGAATTTTGACCGGCTTGCCTTGCGTGAACGCCCAATCAATATCCATATTTCCCTTTCCGGTATCTTGGTCGACCAGCTTCCATACGATCGAGTCGGTGTTCGTCATCTGATTCATCATTTGGTTGGTATCATCCCACTCGACGCCATCTGGACTGCCTGATGTCATGGAGCCGCCCATCCGGGTGCCGTCCGGCATCATGTGACTTCCATGACCCATGCCTTGCATGTTCATCATGTTCCCTCCCATATCAAGAGTGAGCGCAAGGTGTTTCGTCGGTTCTGAGCCGAAGAAGGCTCTGAATGGATTAATACTTTGCACGGTCGCTTGATTAGCCTGGAGCGTATTAAACTCCTGAATGTATGAGACATCTGCGCGTTCATTATTTGCCGAGATGATTCCGAGCGCATAGGTTCTATCCGGCGTTTTGTTTTGCATCTCGTACATTCCCGCGTTCGATATGAGAACATCCACAATAGCTCTTTCAGATGGACCAAGAATCACACTATCCGCAAATGATGCTTTCTCATATGCACCGCTGTCCGCACCGACAAGCTTGAGCTTCAAACCCTTGATAGCGAAATTGAATGGGCGTGCGTTGGCCGCATTTACTACATATAAACGAACCACTTCTCCAGCCTTCGCATCCAGGCGGTACGCATCTTCTCCGTTTACAAGCATGACGTTGCCGTAGTGACCCATGAGAGAATGGCTCGCTATGTCTTTGTCGAGCGCAATCTTCCCATTTTCGATAGGTATATCTGAAAGGAATACAGGAACCTCACGATTTACGGGAGGGAAATAATTTGAGTCACTGGGAGTGACGATAAATGCGCCGTAGAGTCCCAAGCCTTGTGCGTATACTTCTTTTGCGTGCGGATGATACCAATAGATTCCCGCATCTGGGAATTTCAGTTTGTACGAAAAAGACTCCCCAGGTCTCATTTCTTTTTGCTGCAGTTGAGACCCATCAAAGGCGTTGTCCATGCGTACGCCGTGAGAGTGCAGGAGCGTAGGAAGATCAGTATCGTTCTTGAAATTGATTGTAATTTCTGCTCCTTGAGGGACTTTAATAGTGGGTCCAGGAATAGAGCCGTTATACGCGAGCATGGTCTGTTCCTTTCCATCAATCAGTTTAGTAACGTAATTTGCTGTGAGCTCATATGTGTCGTTATTTTTTAATTCCACGACCGAGCTCGCTACAGCTTCTTGCTTTGGGTTGGATACATTCCCGCCCAAAAGAAAGTACCCGCCAAAAAGAACGACGAGACCAACGACAATATACAAAATGTTTTGATCTTTCATATTTAAATTTTCTTATTTCTTAGTAACACTGCATTGATGGCGACAATGACCGTACTTGCGGACATGAATACGGCCGCAAGCCATGGTTGTAAAATAATACCCCAAGGCGCTAGCACACCGGCGGCAAGCGGAATAGCTACCACATTGTAGCCTGTCGCCCAGAAAATATTTTGAATCATTTTGTTGTAAGTGAGCCGTGAGAGATTAAAAATCTTCGAGATGTCTCTCGGGTCGCTTTTTACGAGAATGATTCCGGCTGACTCAATGGCGACATTCGTACCTGCGCCAATGGCAATACCGAGATCAGCCTGGGTAAGCGCCGGAGCATCGTTCACGCCGTCTCCAACCATCGCCACCTTGCGACCCTTACTCTGGAGCAATTTGACCTTCTCGGATTTTTCTCCAGGCAGGACACGCGCAAAATATTCATCGATGCCGAGTTCCCTCGCTACCTCCCTTGCTACTTCTTCGGAGTCTCCGGTGATCATTGCGATCGAGAGGCCTGCCGCTTTCAGTTTAGCGATTGCCTCCTTCGCCTCGGGACGCACAATATCCGCCACTTCAATAGTACCGATCTGCTTCCCGTCTTTTTCAACGACAATATCCTTACCGCCTCGATGGCCGACAAATACAGTTGCGCCGCCTGTCTTTGCCTGTGCCCCCATTCCAGCGATAGTTTTGAAGTGTTGTATTTCTGCTATTTGAAGATTCCTTGCTTTAGCTTCCTTTACTATTGCTTTTCCAATCGGATGTTCAGAGTGAGTTTCAACTGCTGCCGCAAGAGCAAGCACTTCATTCGAAGTTGCCGAAACAACACCGAATTCACCCTTCGTCAGGGTTCCTGTTTTATCGAAGAGAACCGTATCTATTTTTCGCGCCCCCTCAAGCGCAATACGCTCCCGTATCAAAAGTCCATTACGAGCCGCCATAGTAGTCGAAATAGCTGCGACGAGCGGCACAGCAAGACCAAGTGCGTGGGGACAGGTAATCACAAGAACTGCTACCAGTCTTTCCGTTGCTGTCACAATTCCCGCTTGCGCCAAGAGCCACGCAACAAACGTAACGCCTCCTCCGACGATCGCAATAATAGTGAGGTAAAAAGCCGCCCTGTCGGAGAGTATTTGTAAACGCGACTTTGAGACCTGTGCATCTGCAACAAGGCGCATTACTCCCGCAAGAAATGTCTTTTCGCCAATGGTAGTGATTTGAACTTTTAGACTGCCTCCGCCATTAATTGACCCAGCAATAACTTCACTTCCGATATCTTTATGCACCGGTTTTGATTCCCCGGTAAGGATGGATTCGTTTACATCCGACTGACCTTCAATGACTTTCCCATCGGCAGGAATCTTAGAACCAGGCCTTACCAAAACAAAATCGCCAACGGTAAGTTCCGAGATTTGAACCTGCTCGATTGTACTGCCGCGAATAACTTCCGCAGTATCGGGAAGAAGCTTTGAAAGTTCTTTGAGCGCCCCTTGTGCGCCTGCAACCGATTTCATCTCGATCCAATGACCAAGAAGCATGATTGTTATTAAAGACGCAAGCTCAAACAAAAGCTCGTGCATCCCCCCGCCAAGCATTGAAAACAGGCTGTAAGTGTATGCCGCAGTGATAGCTATCGCTATAAGCGTCATCATGCCCGGAAGCCGAGCTTTGATTTCTCGATATGCGCTTTGCAGGAATACCCAGCCGCAATAAAAATAAATAACGGAGCCAAGTAGGAGAAGAAGATATTGCCACCCGATAAATTCTGGACCCCGAATATTGAAAACCTCCCTTGCCATCTCCGAGTAAAAGAAAATAGGCACGGTCAGAACCAATGAAATCCAAAACTTCTTTAGAAAGTCAGCCGTGTGGTGTCCTGCATGCTTGTCATGCTGTTCAGCCGATTTGTGATGATCTGCGTGGTTATGCTCCATATTATTTTTTCTTTTGGGCAAGTTTATATATCTTTACTATCTCTTCGGTTGCCTTCTTTTCCTTACCGCTTCTCATCTGTTCAAGCACATGAGTGGACAGATGATTTTCAAGAATTAGGCTCTCGACCCCAGAAAGAGCCTCTTTCACAGCGCTCGACTGTGTGATGATGTCGACACAATATCGTTCCTCATCAATCATTTTCACGAGGCCGTTCAGCTGTCCTTTTATGAGACTGAGACGGCGGAGTGATTTCTTTTTCAAATCTGCTTTCATGCCTCCATGATACCCCCATGGGGTATTTGAGTAAATGAGAGTATCAACAGAAAAGCCGCCCTTTCATGCGGACTTTTCTATCTGGATATCAGACTCCCCGGATATGCTTTTTAGAATAGATGTCTGAGATGAATTCGATGCTCTTCGGAGTTCGAACGTGTCTCAAGTACCCTATGAGGAGTACCTCGAAACAAATTGAGGTTTTCCGAAAAAATGATCCCGACAATTAATCACTATCTATTAAGATACGTAACCGCCAGTTGTAAACTAGTAGCGAATATTCCCCACAAAAGATATGGGATGTTGGCGTAGACCACCCAACGCAAGCTCGGCGCCGCGTGCCAGATTGCATAGAGCGCCCAGACAAGTGTGCCAACCACCAACAGGATATCGATTGAGGCAAGCAGGTTGTTCTTTAATCCAAACTGTATCGGCGTAAAGATTAAATTGAAGAGAAGGTTCAAGGCAAAGGGCAGCGCTACTATCCACGGAATCTGTTTGGTAAATGTCTTATAAAATACAGTGCCAAAAGAAACGGCAATAATTGCATATAAGATTGTCCACACAGGCCCAAAGAGCCACGCAGGCGGGGCCCAGAAAGGTTTAATTAATTGTGAATACCAGTCGTATGTGTTCATAGGATTCTTTTAAATTTTAATTTACTGGACAGGTGTTTTTGCCGAGGACAGCATAGACGCCACACCAACTGAATACCGCTTCAAAAAAAGCGAGGCCGGAGAAGAAGATGAGAATGGGGTTCCAGGTAGTAGTAATGGCCCATAGAAGTAATCCTACGCCTATGGCAAGACGGAGCAGGCGGTCACCTTTGCCAATATTCTGATGTACACCGCGCGCACTGCCTTTTGCAAAACGTTTTAAAATAAGACGGTAACCAAAGCCGACAATACCAGCAAAGAGATACATAATGACAATAAGCCCCCAACCAAAGGGCGAGACAATAAAGCTAATCGGCGATTCATTGAAAAAGTCCCTCTTCATCTCGGGAATAATAGAGAGCGCGTTTAGACCTTCTTTGCTGTCAAAGGCCTCTATCTCGCCCACGGCAAGCGAATACTTGCTGTCGTTGTTGCCACTCCACACGCGAATCGTGTAAGTACCCGCCTCTGCGCGGGCTTTATACTCTGGACCTTTCCAATAGGAATCGGCGCCAAAGGGCTCGTAAAATTGCTTCCATTCAAAATTGAGCCCGTCGAGTACTACTAATTCTGCGCCATTTTTCAAAACAACCGCCGAGACATCTTTCTTTTGCCCTAGAATATCTGGCACTAAAACATTGACATACAGATCAAATGCTTTGTTCACGTCTATGGTGTATACATCCGGCTCACCTGCAAGCTCGCCATAATACGCTTTGGAGATTTCTGGCTCCAGTACTTGCGTCAAACGGCTCTCAGTGATGCGTGGTTGATGCGCAAGGGTCAAAGTAGGTAGCAAGAAAAGCACGAGCACAAGTAGTACACTTTTCTTCAAGAAAACTAACATGTGGTGATTATACCTTTTTAAGATACTCCTCGGAGTCAGAACCTATCTCAAAACCATCGTCGAAAGTCTGCTGATTTCGAAGCAATTTTTAAGCTTAACTCATCTTCTTGGTACCTAATGGTGTCCGCGAAGCGAATTGAAGCTTTTTTCTAATGGATCGCTTCGCTCGGAAAAAACTTCAATTCGGCTGCCAGACTTGGATTCGCCTCTCGCTCTGCTGAGCTCGAAATCTTCGGTCGCTCTTCGCTCCCTGCGACCCGCGGTTCGAATCCAAGCCTATGTGCGCAAAAACTGCTTCGCACTTTTTGCTGGCCGTCTGGGACGATGTTGGAACCTTATTGGATATGGGCTGATTTTGTAAGGTTGTGTCGTGCGCAAAGAATCTGAATGTTCTTAGGGTCGCGGCTACTTCCTCCTTTGGAGAAAGGGATTACGTGATCAAAATGAAGGTCTGTCGTTGCTCCGCATGTTACACATTTCCCTCCATCCCGCTCCCAGACCAGTCTTTTTATTTCCGTTGGGATTCGACGAGAAAACTCGAACTTCTCCTTTTCTTCTGAATTTTTTACTTCATCAGCAGTCTGAGATTTGAGTATAAATTTGAATACCCTTCTGTTCTCGGCGTCGCTGTGCTCAAAACGAACGTCAATGAGACTAAACCATCCTTTATCCGCCCAGATGTTAGTGTTGATTTTCTCATAAACCTTTACCTGTTCTGGGAGGTGTCTTCGTTTTAGCTTGTAGGCTTCTGCAGCTTGGAAGAATTTCCCATTATTTGTGGGTCTTCCAAGTCTACTAAACAGCGGCTGATCAAACTCTTTTGGGTGGTCTTGTTCCGTACGGCTAACGTCTTCGCCTTCATAAGTAAGTATTTGTTGAGTTTCATCAAAATCATCGTTGTATGGACGTCCTTCCCTGACGGACATTAGTAGAATAGAGTAATCCTTTTCCCCGGGATGGAAATTCATTCCCCGTTGAAGGGAGAGACCCTCCTTTGCTGACATCTCTGCGTGCGAGAATATTTCTTTCACTTCTCAATGATACATTAAAAATGAGGTGGTTGTTTATGCCCTTATGGTTTTATACCCAGCTGGTAAAGAGCAATAGCGATACCTGTTGTTAATAAGACGTTTAGAAGCATGGTTATATACGAAGTAGTAGTGGCAGCAGTTTTACCTCTAATTTCTGACACAAATTTCAGAAGGTTTTGGCTGGATTCGATTGGAAAAGTATAAAAGTTTTCGATGTCTTTTTTCGCATACGAAAGAAGGTTATCTTTGCCTAAGTCTAAGATTCCGCGAAGGCGTTCATTTAAAAATGCAGGTAAGGTAAGTGTTTTAGCTTCAAATTCAGAAAGTGCTTGCATTGCAACTATTAATCGCTTGGGACGCAGTAAAGTAAACTGGTCTGCAGGCTTATATGAAAAGAAATCAATTTGCTTTATTGCTTCTGAGACTTTCTCACTGACATCGTCCCACTCTTCAAATTGTGAATGCTCGCTTTGGCGGATTAAATAGAAAAGATCCAATTCGTCTTCTAATTCATTGAAAATTTGGTCAATTATCTCTTTGTTTTCAGTGGCACTTACATATACTTTAATCGTATCGTAACCTCGTAACTTTTCAATTTCTACACCGAAGAAATTTGTACGACGAATGAAAAAATCAGCATGAAATGGAGAAGGCCCAATTACATTTAAGCAGTAAGGTTCCTTTAGGTAACTTTTTAGATATTCCCTTACCCTAAAAACACCGTCGCTAGGATCTTCCGTATTAAACTGCGGGAAAATAAGTGTCCCGACAGAATGATAAAAGGATCTGCTCACGAATTTGAATTTGTTCTCGTTTCTTACTGAATGTGGTCCCGCGGATAAATCTATATCAAATGAGATGTTCAAAAAGGATAATTCGATTTCGCCAGCGTGTATCGTTCTGTCTGTTAAGTGGTCCGGAGTGATTTGAATATTTATTAAACCGGGCACATTCCTCAATTGTTCAATAAATCTGGACATGTGACTTTCTAGACTTTCTTCTTCATCGCTTGATGTAGAAAAAATAAAACTACCAACGCCAAAAGAGTCTAAAGGGAATTTGTGGTTATCCGATGAAGTCGCTGTCATGTCAAAGACGATACCATAAAATCACTTTTTGTGGGGCCTCCGGGTAACCTTTTCATTTCTAGACAGGTTCTCTGCTGGAGAAGGCAGACAGAAAGAACAATAAACCTTCATCGTTAAAAGCCTAATTAAAATCGAAAATACTTACAGACGGTAAGCAGAGAACGCATAGAGTATTGGAACCCGGCCAGCTAGCCGGCTTTTTTGTTTCTAACAGATAGAAGCAGAGAGGAAAGAGATTCAGACGCCCTGCAGAGGGCGTTTTTTATTTCTCCAGCGGAGAAGCTATGAACAACCAACCAGACCAATTCGAGTTCTCTAAACCGCTGAAATTGCGGTTGGTTGCCTATTTCCGTAAAGAGTATGGCTTGGACGTGCGAGACGAGGAGGCAGACCTGTTCTTGTCGGCTCTGGCGGCGCTGTACGACGAGCTGGGGAAAGCCGCCACGCGATCCGACCCGCTTAAGCGGGAGGACGCGGGCGGCTCTGACTTGATATCCCCTCACAGTTAGTGATTTCTCTTTATGCCCGTTGTCTACAAGAAATATGGAGAAATCGTTGAAATCACAGAGTTCGAAAAAGAAGTCTCCGGGAAAGTACGCGTACATCACTCACAAAAAAGGGACGATATACACCGACCTCGGCGATCCGATAATATACGCCGAACCAAACAGATATGTTTGCGGCGGGTGCATGCTGCTCTTGAGGACTATGGGAGCCCGCTCTTGGCCACTTTCACCTTTGCCGGAGACGCTTCAGACGCTTCCTATGCAAACGATTCTTTACGCGACTTCCAAGTGCGGTTGCGAACTAAATTTCTTGGTGCGCAATCTCTCTTTATTCCAGAGCTATCCCGTAGAGGACGGATCCACTTTCATGGCCTTCTCTTTAACGTGCCGTTGCATCTTGGAGATACGCGCGCGGGTCGACGCCGACTTCAGGACGGGACGGAACGCCAAACACGAACCCTCGCAAAACTTTGGGGAGAGGGTTTCGTTGATGTCCTCAAGACTGATGGTTCTCCAGCATTGGCAGGTTATATCAGCAAGTACATTACCAAAGGAGCGGGAGAAGTGATGTTTAATGCTATGAGACTTTTACGCACGTCGCACGGCTTTCCAAAAGAGATAGTTGTTAGAGGTGAATTTGCGGAGCTACTACGAGATAGGTATGCTGAACAGGAACCTTTCAAAGAATGGAGCGGCGACAATATGTTTCTTGGAAAAATGACTAGAAAAACTTATATCAAAAAGAAACTATGAAATACGTCCTCTACTGCCGAAAATCTACCGATACTGAAGACAAGCAGGTGATGTCCTTGGAGTCACAAGAGAAGGAACTCTTAGACCTCGCTGCTAGCAAGGGTTTGAACGTGGTACGAGTCTTGCGAGAAAGCCGCTCGGCTAAAGCAGAAGGTCGTCCCGTCTTTGCAGAAATGCTTTCCTCCATTCAAAGAAAAGAAGTTGATGCCGTTCTTTGTTGGAAGCTAGACCGTCTCGCTCGAAACATGGCCGACGCTGGACGTGTCATAGACTTACTTCAGCGCGGTGTCATTCAAGAAATCAGAACGCATGACGCGATACATCTCCCCTCTGATAATGTCCTCATGCTCGCGGTGCAGCTTGGTATGGCGAATCAGTACATCCGCGACCTTTCAGAAAATGTGAAGCGCGGTAATAGAGCGAAGCTAGAGCGCGGCGAGTGGCCGAACCACGCACCATTTGGGTATAAAAATAATACGGTAACTAAGACGCTCGAACTTGATACACCGCGAAGTACGATGGTTGTTCGAATGTTTGAGCTCTTTGCATCGGGACAGTATTCAATGCAACAAGTTGCGGATCAGCTTCATGCAGAGGGTTTTCGAATTAAAGCAGGAACAAAGGTTGGTAAGTCTCGCATTGATAGAACACTCAAAAATCCCTTCTACTTCGGCATGATGCTTCGAGATGGAAAATACTATGCGGGGAATCACAAACCAATTATCTCTAAAACTCTTTTTAACCAAGCGCAGTCCGTTCTTGCTGGTACTGCTCGTCCTAAAGAACAGACACTCCAATTTCCTTTACGTGGTCTCCTCGTCTGTGCATCTTGTACCTGTATGTATACCGCTTCTCTCAAGAAGGGGCATGAGTATTACTACTGCACCAATGGCAAAAAGGTGTGCGAAGCCCATAGCCGCTACCTACGCTCCGAACCCGCAACTCTGCTAGTCGCAGACGCTTTGGGCGAAATCCGCTTCGACGAGGAAATTATCGAAATCATGTACGAGGCCGCCCGCGAGAAATATAGCGATAGCTACTCCTATACCGAAACGATTCAGAACCGCCTACAGAGCCAATTAGAGGCCTTGGAGAAGCAGGAAATGTCCGCCTTTGAAGATTCTTCACTCGGAATACTCCGACGTGATTTGTACGAACGCAAAATGGCGGACATCAAAAATAAGCGCACTTTGCTCCAACACGAAATAAATACCCTTCGACTGCAGGACGGGCTTGCAACTTTGGAACCGATAAAAGAAAAGTTTAACCGAGCAAATACAGCGCGGAATCGTTTTATCAATGCTGATCCTTCGCAAAAACGAATTATCGCCTCTGAAGTACTTTGGAACCTTTCAATCAGGGATGGGAAAACTGAAGAAGTACGCTACAGAAGTTACTTTGAAACTATGGCTAAAGCACCCAAAAAGGGTGATTTCGCAATGATGCTGCCAGACTTGGATTCGAACCAAGATAAACGGATTCAGAGTCCGTTGTCCTACCATTAGACGATCTGGCAATATTTTTGCACAATCCTGACATTCCTGGCAACAACGCGGCGCGGAGCGCCGCGCACTTCACGCACGATACTCGAAAATCACTCTTTATTCAACCGCACTCCATAGGACTGCTGGGAAAACAAAAAACCGCTGGAATCCAGCGGTTTTTTGTTTTGAAAGTGCTTTAGAAACCCTGTACTGCTGCAGCGGAAGAAGCAGCAGCCTGATCGAGATCAGCAGAATCATCGAGAGTCTGATTGAGATCCGAAAGAATGTCTGAAGTGGTGTTACCCGAGGAGAGCGCCCCTGGAACTGTCTGTTCCATTGTTGTGTTCTGTGTACCGTAGGGCATCGCCTGACCTCCGTAAAGGTACCAGAGAGCGCCAGCGATGACGACTAAGGCGATGGCACCCACTATATACCACACCTTGTGGGAAGAATGGTGGTCCATCGGCTCCATACCCATACCGCCGCCCTGACCGCCCATTGCCTGATAATTCATACCGTTTGGGGAACCTTGATTCACTGGTGCTGGTGGTTGAATGTCCATGATTTTTCAGTTAATGATTTTATTGGCCTGTGGTCGTTGCGGTAGTGGTAGCGGTTGTCGTCGTAGCAGTTCCCCCGTTATTGATACCAGGAATCCTGATAAGTGACTGTACCGAAGCCTGTACTGCTCGACGCGCTGCGAGCATCGGACCATCGCGAAGTGCGAAGAGGTCCTTGAAGAGAGTTGCGTGCAGCGACTTGAATGCAGTACGGAGATTCTGAATAAGTGCCGTCTGACCGCCATTTGCGGTCGTGGTCGAAGCTGTCGGCGGTACCGTTATCGCGGTCGAAGTTGAGGCATTGAGCTCGTAGACCTTTGCCGCCTGCGCGATCACTGCGGTGCGTGCAGCGTCGATCGCAGTCTTTGCAGTCTGGATAGATGCGGTGGTTGATGCGATATTCTTGCCAGAAGCGGCAGCAATATCGGCTCGCGCCTGAACCTTGCCCAGTATCGCCTCATGTCGCTCAAGAGCCTCCATGAAGTGATCCGTCCAACGCTTGTTGATCTGTGCAAACTGCTTTGCAATACCTTGTGCCTTCTGCTGCGTCGCCTTGTCCCTGATTTCGGTCAGACGCTGTTCAGCTTTATGGCGCTGTTCTTCAACGCGAGTCTTTGCTTCTTCGCGCGCAGCCTCCATACGCTCCTTAGCAGACTTCGCGGCGTCTCGGACTTTTTCTGTCGTCGTAGCATTGGCGAGGCCGAGCATGCCAGCCTTCTTATTCACTTCCGGCATCCTCTCTTTTAATTCTGCACGGACCTTAGTAGCTTCGACCTGGCGAATCTTATCAGCGCGAACTGGTTCAGCAGACTTTGTCTGCATCATCGCGTCGATACGTGCCCGCTCCTGCTTTTGCATAAGAACAGCATCGGTAGTGCTTGCAGCAAGCTGACCTTCAGCGAAGGCGATTGGTACCGCAAGAAAGAAAACGGCAGCACCGCCGACGATTCCTATGGTTTTTAATGTACGCATACCTAAATACAAATGGTTACTTACCTTTAATTAATAAATGTCTGCACCTTACCTGGGAAAGTATACCATCCGACGATA
>Ga0208375_1003999_pt1 | contig 11971 bp, 16 predicted proteins | sample RifOxyD1_FD_184038 | JGI IMG/M metagenome (GOLD analysis project Ga0208375, IMG submission 184038) | Soil microbial communities from Rifle, Colorado - Rifle Oxygen_injection D1 (SPAdes) | ecosystem: Environmental > Terrestrial > Deep subsurface > Rock core/Sediment | place: Rifle, Colorado... | reverse complement strand
CTTCTTATAGCATTAACCAAACTTTCATTTGTATTTAAAACAAATCCTATTCTATTTCCTTTTTTCTCCACAATATTCATTTATACTCTCCTTCCTCTTCTACCACCTTTCTTTTTAGGTCCACCACGAGGGACTCTTGTTGTATCAGCGATGTTTAATATTTTAAATCCATCTTTAGATAGAGTTTTAACAACACTATTAGCACCAGGACCTATTGATGTTCCACCAGTATTACCTCTTATTCTTATATAAAGGTTATTTAATCCTATTTCTTTTATTTCTTCTCCGATCTTTTTAGCTATAAACATTGCAGTTGTCGGATTTGCTTTCAGTCTATCTTGTTTAGTAACCATTCCCCCAGAACATCTAGTAATAGTATTTCCAGAAAGGTCTGTTACGTGAACTATAGTGTTATTAAATGAAGCATAAATATATACTATTCCTGTATGTTCTTTACCAATACTCATTTTAATTTTCAACCTCCATTTTTACAGGATTTATTTCTTCTTGTTTTTCTTCTTTACTAATTTTTGACTTTTTAATTGTTAAACCATTTATTTTACTTTCTTCATCAACATTAACATTATATGATGGAATGTTAACTTTCTTTGAATTTATACTAATATGTCCATGTGTTATCATTTGTCTAGCACCTTTTGCAGTTGTCGCAATTTTTTTATTAAAAACAATTGTTTGTAGTCTTCTCTTAAGAATATCTTCTTCAGTCAATGCAAGGACATCAACAATATTTTTAACATTAAAACCTTTGTTTCTCAGTTTAGATATAAATCTTTCTTGAGTTTCTAAATCAGCATCAACAAGTTTTTTTGCAGATTTTCTCATTATGTCTAATTTTGCTTTAGCCTTCCATATTTCTCTTTTATTTTTTAATCCATATTTTTCTACAATAACATTTTCATTCTGTATTCTCGGAGCATCAAATGCTTTCTTAGGTCTGCTGAATTTTTTATGTTTCCTAATCATTTTTTCTTATTAACTCCTACAGATTTATTTCTTCCTTTCTTTCTAAAATGGCTCTTTGTTCTCTGTCCCCTTACAGGTAATCCTCTTGAATGTCTTATTCCTTTATAGGACTTTATTTTTTTAAGTCTTTTAATGTCAAAATCCTTTCTTAAATCTAAGTCAGTTGCAATTAAATGAGCAGTTTTGCCTGTATCAAAATCATTCCTTCTATTCATCATATAGCTAGGGACTTTTATATTTTTTAATGTCTCAGAAATTGTTTCAATTTCAGGTTTAGATAAACTAACTATCTTTCTTTTTCTATCAAGATTTAATTGATGACATAAAGCATTTGATATAGCAAATGAAACACCTTTAATATATGTAAAACCAGAATAAAGATTTTTACTTCCTGGAATATCTGTAGATAGAATTCTAACTAGTGTCTCTGATTTATCTTCTTTACCCTTATGTGTTGGTTCAACTTTTTCAACTTCTATTTGCTTTGTTTTTTGTACCATTTTAGTTGTATTATATATCTACGAATAGCCTATGTCTTTCAGTTCCTATTAACTCTTGAAATATTCTTTTTTGAATAGCATTTTTTGGATCAGGGAGATTTGGTATTCTTTTCTTCAGATCTTCAAAAGATTCAAATTTTTTTTCTTCCCTAACTTTAATAATTTCCTGCATATGTTTTTTCCCATAACCAGGAAGCAACTCAAGTTGGTGAACTCTAGTATTAATAGCTGTTGAATTATTAAAAAACTCAACAAATTGGCTTTCTTTTTGATTAACTATTTCCTTTATAAATTCTTCTAATTGAGCTTTAGCATTTTCAGTAAGTTTTTCTGCCGGTAATCTTCCCAGAATATAATATATTTTATCTCGTTTACCCTCTCCAATGTAAACTTTTTCATTTATTTGAAGAGACATACCCTTTCTAGGTATTAGCTGTAAAAGTGTAAGATTCTCTTCACCTATAGCCTGAGCTAATGGCATCATATTTCCACGCCCTTCCAAAGGATACCCATATGGAAGGAAATCTAGTATTATTGCATATTCTTCTTTCTTCTTCATTTTTATCGGTATTTGGCAACAATATCCAATATTTGTTTAATTTCATTCTCATCCAAGCTAACATCAACGAAGATTTTATTTACATCAGTAGAGTCTTCAGGCATAATATCCATAATTTTAATCACATATTCTTCTTTCATTTTATGGCTTTCAATTGACTTAAGATCTTTTTTAAAGGGTTCAACATCTTTCTTTTTTATCTTTACAAATTTCTTAAAGTACTCTCCTAATTCTTCTTTACCTTCATTTTCTTCAGATAGTTTTTTTGCCTCTTCTAAACATAATGGTTGCATTTCTTTTATCATTTTAATTTACCTCCCACTGCAGGTTTTAAGTATATCCTCTTTAAATGTATTGGGGGAACTATAAAAACTTTCTTTTTTTTAAAATCATTAACTTCAACAACATAATTTCTCCCTCTTTTGCCAATTATAGTGCCCGTTTTTCCTTGCATTCTTTCCTTGAAATTTGCAGGAAATGATTGTTCTTTTTTCAAGGCAACTTTGTCTCCTTCTTTTAGTTCCTTGAAGTATTCACTAAATCTAACTTTTCCCCGTTCCCTTATTTTTTTTCTTCCAGCCATATTAACAAAATGCTTATTAATTATCTAAAAATAGTGCCTTTAAAAGCCTTTCTTATTCTTACTTAGAATTTAACTACTTACCTTGGCTTATCAAACCCTGGTTTAAATTACCACTATCACGGGCATCTTCCATATTTTTGACAATTGTCTTAAACATCTTAGGTCCCCAAACTCCAACACCACAGCTCTCACAAAAATCTATTACAGATTCCTGAGGAACATCTGTTTTACAATAAATACATTTCTTTACCATTTCACACTCTTTTTATTCTTATTAATTATTTCATTGTTTTTAAACTTATTTATATTTGTTTTATATAATAAAATAAGAATATTTAGGAGAGGTTAATAAGGAGAACCTTGGTTCTCTTTATTACTCATATCTTAAAGCATCAACTACATTTGTTTTAGCAGCTCTCCAAGCTGGAATAGTTCCAGCAATTACACCTGTTAAGAAAGCAAAAGCCAAACAACCAATAATTAAATATATTGGAGCAGAAACTCTAAGTAAATTTGTTCCCAATAAACTAGCAACAATAAACTCAATTAATTTTCCAATTCCAAATCCTAATATAACTCCAATTATTCCTCCAACTAACCCTAATAAACCGCTCTCAATTAAAAATATCATTAAAATATCTTTATTTTGAGCACCAATTGATTTCATCACTCCAATTTCTTTTGTTCTTTCTAAAACACTTGTATACATTGTATTTGTTATTCCAACAGCCCCCACAATTAAAGATATAGCAGCAACTCCTATTAAAAAACCAGTAATTATATTTAATATTACTTTAAAACTCTCCAACAAGTCTTCAGGAGTTTGAACAGAAAAATCTTTTGTTCTTTCATCAACATTTCTAAACTTCATCAATTGACGATCAGTTGTTTCAGCAACATCATTAATATCCTGACCATCATTAACTTGCACAATTATTACATCAACTCTATTCTCTCTTTCAGGAAATAATTCTCTAAAATCTTCAATTCCTAGATAAATATTTTGATCATCAGCAGGATTCCCTATAGGAGCTATAATAGCTTTAATCCTAAATTCTCTTCCATTAATTAATATTCTATCTCCAACACTAACAGGCTTGCTAAAAACATTATTATACTTAAAATAACTTCCTAACATTACCTCTCCAATATCTCCATCTTCCAATAATCTTCCTTCATCTGGTTTGAAAGCTCCAGTTTCAATATATAAATCCCATCCCTCTCCTGGAATTCCCCCAAGTGTTTTATATCTAATTTCTTCTTTGAATTCAATTTCAGCATTTGCTAACACATAGTATGTTACACCCTTTACACCATTTATTTTCTCAATGAATTTAGCATCTTCATCAGTTAGCTTAGCTCCTGTCTCTGTTCCAGGAGGTCCAAATTGGCCAAGAGGTTGAATAAAAAATTTGTCAGTTCCAAATAATCTAAATTGTTCCTCAACAGCTCCCTGTAAACCAAACGAAAGACTGATTAAAACAAAAATTGTTGCAACAGAAATAAAAATACCAATCATTGTAAGCCATGCTCTTAATTTTCTCTTTCTCAAATTTCTTAAGGCCAAGATAAAATAATCTTTTATCATCTTCTTAATGCCTCCACAGGCTTTAATTTACTAGCTTGGATGGCTGGAAGTAACCCTGAAAGAATTCCAACTAAAAATGAAAATAATACAGATCCAATAAGTAATGGATATGAGAACACAATTTTAATATCAATTCCTCCTAAAAATTGTCCTGCAGCACTACTAACAGAAAACGCCAATCCTAATCCAATTAATGCTCCAATTATTCCTCCAACTAACCCTAATAAACCGCTCTCAATTAAAAATATCATTAAAATATCTTTATTTTGAGCACCAATTGATTTCATCACTCCAATTTCTTTTGTTCTTTCTAAAACACTTGTATACATTGTATTTGTTATTCCAACACCTCCAACAATGAGTGAAAGAGCAGCAATTCCAATAACAATATAATTAATAATACTAAGAATAGTGTTAATTCCTTCAAGACTCTGATCAGGAGTTTGAACAGTAAAATCTTCTTCCCCCTCTTTTAAATTTCTATCATCCCTAATCTTTCTCCTCACTTCTTCAGCAATATCTCCTATTTTATTTTTATCTTCAACTTGAATAACAATTAAATCAATTTCATCATCAATGTTAAGCAGACCTTCCATATCATCTTCCATCATTAATATAGCTTCATTAATAATAAAAGAGCCAGATGGTTCTAAAATTCCAATAACTTCAAAATTTTCACCATTTATTTTTATAATAGAACCAACTTTTAGTTCCTTACCAAATCTTTCACTACTAAATCCACTTCCCAAAACTACCTTGCCTTTATCTCCAGATTCCAAAAGTCTTCCAAACTCAGTACTTACTTTCAATTCACTATAAACCAGATCTTTTTGATTAGTATTTTCAGGAATGCTTGCCATAAACTCAAATCTTCTAGCTTTGTTAAATTCAACACTTGCAACTCTAATTAATCTTGGTACAACAACCCTTACTCCATTAACTTCTTCTAATACTTCAACATCATGTTCGTTTAATTTTTTTATAACAGTGCTTCCAGGAGGTCCGAATCCTGTCTGAGCATTTTGGACTGTTAAAATATCAAGAGAAAGAGTTCCAAATTGGGATGTAACTGCCTCTTGTAACCCACTTCCTAAAGATATTAAAGAAACAACAGCAGCAATTCCAATAAAAATACCAAGCATAGTAAGCCAACTTCTCAAGCCTCTATGTTTTAAATTTCCCAAAGCAAGAAAGAAATAATCTTTTATCATATTAGAAGGTAAAATTAACCTCCTTTATTGTTCTTTCTTTTTTTCCTCATCTTATAAATTCTCCAGATGAAAAAAAGAGCTACTATGACAACTGCAACAACAACATATGTTAGTATATTACTTGGACTAATTATTCCAGCTTCAACAGCTTCCTCTTTTGTATAAACCTTTATAGGAATATTAACTTCCTGCACAATTTTTTTATTGTCAAAATCTCTATATTCAACACTCGCAACTAATCTGGCATTTCTATCTTTAAAATTTACATCAAAAACCGCTGTTTCAAAATCATCAGAACTTACTGTTCCAACATAAATACTATCACTTGACAATAAACTATAACCAGAAGGATTAACATTTATTGATACAAATTTTATATCTCCAAAACCCTTATTTGTTACAATTAAAGTCACTTTTCCTCTTTCACCAACAACAGGATTTTCTGTTCTAACTGAATAATCTAGTTCTGTTCTTGCACCAACCGTAATTCCAACACTGCCTTTTTTTTCTAATTTAGCAGTTCCGTTATTATAATTAATAACATAAGGTAAATTATAATCTCCCGGTTTTATATCCTGAGAAGCCTTTATAATAAAATCAAAACCCTCAGTATCATCGTCATTTATTTCATCTACACTTTTTTCAGAACTTCCAATTGTAATAAATTGTGTTCCTGTAAGGTCTAATCTTAATGAAACATCTTCAATATCATCATTCAAAGTATTTTTAACATCAATATTAAAAGTAGTTTGCTCACCAGGATATAAAGCTCCTTGATCAACATCATCAATAATCAATGCAGAAGTTATTGTTAAGTTAAGTAAAACTAGAGAAAATAAAATAATTCCAGATAAAATAATATTTTTCTTCATATTTCTTCCATATTTGTGTTATTTATAAACATTATCTTTATATATTTCTTACTAATTACTAATTACTTTCCATTTGTTAGATATTCTTTTTGTTACTTTCTCTATCTTCCCATCTTTCATCCAATATATTGTTTTTGCATGTTCCATAGCAAGATGTGGATCATGGGTAACAATTATTATTGTTCTTCCTTTCTTATTTAATTCTCCAAGGAATTTAATCACTATTTCCCCTGTTTTACTATCAAGATTCCCAGTTGGTTCATCAGCAAGGATAATCTCTGGATCGTTTGCTAATGATCTGGCAATTGCTACTCTTTGTTGTTGACCTCCTGAAAGTTGGTTTGGGTAATGATCTAATCTGTCTCCTAAATCAACCATTGTTAATAACTGGGCAGCTTTCTCTTCTCTTTCTTCTTTAGAAGCACCCTGAAAAAGCATCGGGAGCATTACATTTTCTAGTGCAGTTAGATTAGGGATTAAATTAAAACTTTGAAAAATAAATCCTATTTTTTGACCTCTAATCTGAGCTAATTCGCTCTCAGAAAGAGTCTCTATATCCTGACCATCTAAATAAATTTCTCCCCTTGTAGCATAATCTAAACTTCCTGTTAAGTTCATCCCAGTAGATTTTCCACTTCCACTAGGACCCATTATGGCAACAAAGTCTCCCTGTTCTATTGTAATATTAACCCCATCTAAAGCCTTAACTACATTATCTCCCATATAATAGTACTTTGCTACATCTCTTAATTCTATTAGTTTTTTCATATATTTCTCAGTAATAAAGCACTTTTAAATATTACGAAGGAAAAGGTTTTTAAAGCATTTTCTGCTGCTTTTTGTATGATTATACCTGTAAGATGCTTTTCATGTGGTAAGCCAATTGCTCACCTTTGGGAAGAATTCAAGAAAAAAGTAGAATCTGGAGAAGAACCAGGGAAGGTACTTAATGAGCTAGGCTTAGAAAGATACTGCTGCAGAGCAGCATTTCTGGGACAGGTAGATCTACTTGAATTAACATCAAAATTCAAAAAATTCTAAAAATAATAACTATAAAAAATAAAAGAGATGAAAAATGATTTTTGATAACTTAATGACTTATTGGGATTTTATTCAGGGTTTTTTTAAAGGAACTTTTTATTTTCTAGTTAATTTCTTTGAAATATAAAAAATTAATTTTATAATAAAAATATTTTTAAGAAAAATAACGACAGCATCCGTGCTTCACTTCTTTCGAAACTAACACACAAGACGTAACTAGCTTAACTTCTGTGTTCGGAATGGGAACAGGTGTGGCCTAGTTACTATGGCTGTCTAAAATTATCTATATGCTAGTATTTTTAAACCTTTTGATATTTCATTTAAAAGGAAAACTAATAAGAAAATCATTAGTGTTCTTATGCGGGAGTGCCGGAGTGGTCAAACGGGATAGGTTTAGGACCTATTAGCTTAGTGCTTACACAGGTTCGAATCCTGTCTTCCGCATTTATATTAATTAAAATTCATCATTAAATTAAATCTTAATCGTAACTTTTGTTTTTTTCTTTCCTATTACATAATTTTTAAAACACTATTCACTTGATTTTATTATGCGCCTGTAGCTCAGCTTGGATAGAGCAGTGGGGTCCTAACCCAAAGGTCAAAGGTTCGAATCCTTTCAGGCGCGTAAACAATAAGATTTAAAACCAGTCTGAAATACATATAACAAATGCACCGGTGGTTTAATGGTAGAATCTCTGGCTTCCACTGAAATTTTTCACATAAAAATATTAGAAGAGACCAGATGATCCGGGTTCGATTCCCGGCTGGTGCATACAAATGTTTTAAACATCAAAAATTTTAGTTTTTATGGCTTAAAATCTACTCAGTAGATTTTAAATACCCTATTTTGTAGCTATTTTATATTTGTTATAAAATGTCAGAGCAAAATTCACAGTCTGAACATTCAGATAGTAAAGAAAAATTAAATAAAAAAACTCTTAAAGATAGTTTAAAGAGTTTAAATCAATTCTATAATAAACAATACAAAATTATCCTATTTATACCAATAATTCTAACAGTTTTATGTTTAATCTATCTAGCATTTTTTTACATTCAACATGGAGATATTATAAACAGGGATATTTCACTTACAGGAGGTACTTCTATACAGGTAAATGTGCCAGCAGATATAGAAGCTTTACAAACTCAACTTGAATCTAATTTCGGAGAAGTTTCTATAAGAGAAATATCAGATTTATTTTCAGGAAAGCAGCTTGGTTTTATTGTTGAAACTAGTGCAGATTCTCAAGAAGTAATATCTTTTTTAGAAGACTATTTATCTGTTGCTTTAGATCAGTCAAATAGTAGTGTTGAATTTACAGGATCTGTAATTGGGCAGGGATTTTACATTCAAATATTACTAGCAATACTATTTTCATTTATTTTTATGGGAACTGTTGTTTTCTTCATATTTTCTAATAATAAAAAAATTAAATATGGATTAATAGTTTTAGTTCTAATCCCTCCATTGCTCTTCTTCTTTCTAAATGCTATTTCAATTACAATAGCATTCATCCTTTCAATTATATTACTAATTATAATAGTGGGTCTTGCTATAAAATATAGTATACCTGCAGCAGCTGTTATATTTGCAGCTTTTGCAGATATTGTAATGACTCTTACAATTGTTAATTTGTTAGGTATGGAAGTATCAAGTGGAGGAATAATTGCTTTCTTGATGTTAATAGGGTACAGTATTGATACAGATATTTTACTCACAGCAAGGGTTTTAAGGAGATCTGAAGGGTCTGTAAATTCAAAAATATTTGGAGCATTCAAAACAGGAATGACTATGACTCTTACAGCAATTGCAGTTATTCTAGTAGGTCTTTTTATAACATCATCATATTCAAAAGTATTAGAACAGATATTCTTTATTCTTGCAATTGGCTTGGCATTTGACATATTCAATACATGGGTCACTAACGCATCAATGATAAAATGGTATGTAGAGGTAAAAAATGATTAAACTAACTTGGAGAATTTGGCTACTACTAATATTACTTATCTTTTCATTACTAGCAATTTTCAGTTTTCCTCCATTATTTCTTAAAGAAGGAGTTATTGTTAAGAGCGTAGATTTAAATTCTTCAGCATTCACTGCAGGCTTGAGACAAGGAGATGTAATTATTTCTATAAATAATCAACCAATATCAAAATTTGAAGATTATACAACTGCAGTTGCATATCTAAATAATAATTCAAATACTTCATCAAAAATTGTAATTACTACAAACAAAGACACACTATCATTTTTTACAGATGAAGCCTTTGAAGTAATTGTTGCAGATATTCCAAATACTAATCTTAAAACAGGTTTGGATCTCCAAGGGGGAGCAAGGGCATTAGTTAAACCAGATCAGAATATAACAGATCAACAATTGAATGATCTTATTGCAATAAGTAGTGAAAGATTTAATGTGTATGGTATAAGTGATGTAAGCATTCGACCTGTAAGTGACCTCGCAGGAACTAACTATATGCTGGTTGAAATAGCAGGAGCAAGCCCAAAAGACTTGGATAATTTAATTTCTCAACAAGGTAAATTTGAAGCTAAAATAGGGAATGAAACAGTTTTCATTGGAGGTAATGAAGACATAACTTATGTTTGTAGAAATGATGCAAATTGTGCAGGAATAGAATCATGTCAACAGGTTGAAGGTGGAGAAATTTGTAGATATAGATTTGTAATACATTTAAGTCAGGAAGCTGCAAAAAGGCATGCAGATATTACAAGTAAGTTATCAGTTAATGTTACTGAAGGAACACAAAGATATTTAGAAAAACAAATAGACTTTTTTGTAGATGATCAATTAACAACTTCTTTATTTATTTCAGAAGACCTTAAAGGTAGAGAAACAACTCAAATTCAAATTCAAGGAAGTGGAACAGGATCAGATAGAGACTCTGCAATTAAAGATGCAGAAGCTTCAATGAAACAGATGCAAACAATTCTATTAACAGGAAGCCTCCCATACAAATTAGAAATTGTTAAATTAGATACTATTTCTCCAACACTTGGAGATAAATTTATCTTTGCTATACTTTTAACAGGTATACTTGGTATATTTTTAGTTTCATTAATTGTTTTTGTGAGATATAGAAAAATTAAAGCATCATTAGCCCTTCTTTTCACAAGCTTTTCAGAAATTTTAATAATTCTTGGTTTCGCTGCACTAATAAACTGGAATCTAGATCTTCCAAGCATTGTAGGTATACTAGTTACAATAGGAACAGGAGTTGATATGCAGATAGTTATACTTGATGAAGCCAAATCTAAAAGGCTTTTAAGTCTTAAAGAAAAACTAAAAGGAGCTTTGTTTATTGTGTTCTCAACATTCGCAGCCTCTTTTGTTTCATTAATACCATTATACTGGGCAGGTGCAGGATTGTTTAAAGGTTTCGCAGTTACAACAATACTAGGAATAACTATAGCTGTATTAGTAACTAGACCAGCATTTGCAGATATGGTAAAACTTATTGATAAAGAATAAACCAAAATGCTTCCTAAAACTCATATAATTCTCGGCCTGGTATTTTCACTTATTTTATTTAATTTATTTCCAGAGATTGGTCTTTTAGGTTTTTTCACAATATTCATAGCTTCATTTATGATAGACATTGATCATTATATTTTTTTTGTTTGGTTCAAGAAAAATCCAAGCCCAAAAGCAGCATTTTTATGGTTCATAACTAAAAACAAGTATTATCTTTCTTTACCTACAATTGAAAGAAAAAAAGCTCCAACATCTCCATGTATCCTTCACGGATTGGAAGCTATAGTTATCTTATTAGCTCTTTCCTTGGTTAATAATTTTTTCTTTTTTATTTTAATAGGTTTTTTATTTCATGAAATACTTGACTTTATCAGTATAACTTATTACGGTTTTAGCTATAATCATATACTTTCTCAAACATATAATATTTTAAACTTTAGAAAAGGCAATTATTCTGATTGAAAATGAAACCCCTTAAAAAAAAGGTGTTTGTCTTTATCCTTTCATATAACCATAGAAAAACTATAATCAGTTTACTTGAAAGAATACCAAAATCAATCTGGAACGAGTGTTATGAAATACTTATTGCAGATGATTGCTCTAAAGACGATACTTTTGAAAAAGCCATGGAATATAAAGCGAAAAATAAGCTTAATAAGTTAACAATAATAAAACATAAACTAAACAAAGGGTATGGTGGAAATCAGAAATTTTGTTATAATTATGCTATTTCAAAAGGATATGATCTTGCAGTAATGGTTCATGGGGACTTACAATATCCTCCAGAATATATAGAATCTCTAGTTAAATTATTTGATAATGATAAAGTAGGAATGTCATTTGGTTCAAGAATATCTGGAAATCCAATAAAAGGAGGAATGCCCCTATATAAATTTCTTGGTAATGTTTTTTTAACAACTATTGAAAATCTTGTATTACAAACCAGATTAACAGAATTTCATTCAGGATTTAGAGCATACTCAATGCAAGCATTAAAAGAAATTCCTTACAACAAAAATTCAGATGATTTTCATTTTGACAGCGAAATAATAGTTCAAATGATACTGGCTGGAAAGAAAATAAGAGAAATATCAATACCAACACACTATGGAGATGAAAAATGTAATGTTAATTCT
>Ga0208375_1003998_pt1 | contig 11974 bp, 10 predicted proteins | sample RifOxyD1_FD_184038 | JGI IMG/M metagenome (GOLD analysis project Ga0208375, IMG submission 184038) | Soil microbial communities from Rifle, Colorado - Rifle Oxygen_injection D1 (SPAdes) | ecosystem: Environmental > Terrestrial > Deep subsurface > Rock core/Sediment | place: Rifle, Colorado... | reverse complement strand
AGAAGGCTGACACGGAAACTTCAAAGGAGTAATAAATTGATATACGTATCGTTAGGCGGTCGCTTGTAGCGACCGCTCTTCATTTATCTTGATTATCGGTAATTTGTCTTGTACAATAGGGTTATTATGGCGCTTACGCTTTATCGAAAATACCGTCCACAAACGTTTTCCGAGTTGGTTGGACAAAACCACATCAAAACGACGCTGGAGAGTGAAATAGTAAGCGGTACGCTGGCGCACGCGTACCTCTTTTCTGGTCCACGCGGCTTGGGTAAAACCACTACCGCCCGTCTGTTGGCGAAAGCGGTGAACTGCTTGAACCGTAAACCGACCGAGAGTGAGCCGTGTAACCACTGCGCATCATGCGATGAAACCACGAGTGGCAGAACACTCGATGTTATCGAAATCGACGGTGCATCTAACAACGGAGTAGATGCTGTCCGAGAGATTCGAGAAAACGCAAAATTTCTTCCCTCAGCGGGTTCAAGAAAAATTTACATAATCGATGAAGTTCATATGTTAACGACAGCGGCATTCAATGCTTTATTGAAAACACTGGAGGAGCCGCCCGCACATGTAATATTTATTTTTGCCACAACTGAACCGCATAAAATACCCGCAACCATTCTCTCTCGCTGCCAAAGATTCGATCTTAGACGCGTAACGGTATCACAAATACAAACAAGAGTAGCGGAAGTAATCAAAGCCGAAGGAATTGAAGCAGAGCCAGGCGCCATATCATTAATAGCAAGCGCCGCGGAAGGAAGCATGAGAGATGCTCTTTCGCTTCTAGATCAAGTTATGGCTTTTGCAGGCAACAACATAACCGTCCGTGCGGTCAGAGATAGCGTCGGACTTATCGAAAATGAAGTTTTGTTCGGTATTTTACGCTCGGTCTTTGCAAAAAAACCGATCGACGCCGTTCGTCTCGTAGATCAAGCATACCAACAGGGGCACGACTTAAGAGTATTAACCAGAAGTCTGCTCGAAATCTTACATTCGCTAGTACTACTTAAAATAGGCGCAACAGCAGAAGCCTTAGTGAACTTTCCGGAAGAAGAGAGAAAAGAACTATCATCTATAGTAGAATTGAGATGTCTCGAAGAAATCGAACTGATTTTTCAAGTATTACATTACGGCCTCGACTGGGTTGCTCGATCGCCAAGACCGCGCACCGTTCTTGATGTTCTTCTTGTAAAATGTGCTGCAGCCGAAACTCTTGTAAGTATCGGTGAGACTCGAGCAGAAAATCAGACGTCCAGACCAACGGACCCTAAACCAGTTGAATCTAGACAAGCCGCGCCAAAGCCAGCAACAAACGCAAATCAAACATGGGAAGGATTTATCAGTCACGTTCGACAAAAGCGCCAGCTTTTAGCAACGCTACTCGAACATGCTAACTGTGAGAGTCTCCCAAGCTCTCTTACAATCGCCTATGGCCCTAAAGAAAATTACTATAAGGACCAAGTACAATCCCGCAATTACACGGATCAGTTATCAGCGTTAGCCAAAGAGTACTTTTGTAGAGCTATCCCGATCAAAATCGAAGCCAGCCAAAGCGTAGAAAGTATTGCAACAAAAAGGGATAGAGAACGACGCGAAAAAGAAACCGCAGCCAAACAAGCTGCAGAAAAACACCCAATAATTTCCGAAGCCAAGTCCCTGTTTGGTGGAGAACTCGGACCAATAGAATTGGTTGATCCTTCTTCGGAAAGGAGCGGCGAGTAATGTTTCTGTCCGACTCCAAACACGATCCGGTATCAAAGCTGATCTATGAACTCTCAAAACTTCCTGGCATCGGAGAAAAAACAGCAACGCGTCTTGCCTACTATATTTTAAGGCAAGACATTAGTTATTCCAAAGTACTAGCTGAAGCACTGATTGATGCAAAACAGAGAACCGGACTTTGCACCACCTGTTTCACCTTTACTGACACCGATCCTTGCCGCATTTGTTCAAATTCCGAACGCAATCAGGATCTAGTTTGTGTTGTCGAACGTCCAGCCGACGTCTTTTCCATTGAGCAAACCGGTACTTTCAATGGAGTTTATCATGTCTTACACGGAGCCCTCTCCCCACTTGAAGGCATTGGCCCGGAAGAACTCAAGGCTAGAGAACTTGTAGAAAAAATCAAAAACTCTTCGACAATCAGGGAAATCATTATTGCCACAAATCCAAGCGTCGAAGGCGAGGCAACGGCATTTTATCTTTCACGTCTAATTAAACCCTTTGGAGTTCGAGTTACTCAACTTGCACACGGTCTTCCGATCGGTGGACAACTGCAGTACTCGGACCGGCAAACCATAGGCAAAGCTCTTGAAAACAGGGTGGAGATGCAAACATGAGCTTTATAAATTACGCCACCCGAGAGATTAACTGTAAAATCATTTATTTTGGCCCCGGTCTAAGCGGAAAAACCACGAACATCCAATACATATATGAGCAAACACAGCCCGAACAACGTGGAAAGCTAGTCACACTAAGTACTGAAAACGAGCGAACTCTGTTCTTTGATTTTCTGCCTTTATCAATTGGAGATGTACGAGGTTTCAAAACCCGTTTTCATCTCTACTCAATTCCAGGCCAAACTTTTTACGATGTTTCACGCCAGTTTATAATTAAGGGCGTGGATGGAATTGTATTCGTTGCCGACAGCCAGCCGGAAAGAATAGAAGCGAACATAGAAAGTTGGGATTCGCTCGAAAAGAGTCTTGATAAACAAGGTTACGATATCGGTAAAGTTCCTTTGGTCTTGCAATATAACAAACGCGATGTACCAGGAGCGATTTCCGTACGTGAACTGGAAGCTACTTTTAATCCTACTCATCGACCAAGTTTCGAAGCCATCGCTAATCGAGGGGTTGGAGTAATGGAAACGCTTCAAAGCATCACTCAGTGGGTAATTCGTGATTTAAAAGGGGGAGAAGAGACATGAGAAAAGAAACACTAAAAAAATTCAAAAGAATCTTCGAAAATCAACGTAGAAGCATTCTCTTTAACGATAGAGTGTTAAGAGAGGATTTTAGCGTTTGCACTGACGACCGTTTTGACGAGGTCGATCAAGCTACAACAGACGTGGAGCAATCCATGCGTATGCGTCTGTGTAATCGTGAAATTCTTTATATTAAAAAGATCGACGAAGCTCTTCGTCGTATTGAAGAGGGTTCGTTTGGAGAATGTGACGATTGCGGAGAACCAATCGAACTTCGTCGTTTAGAGGCAAGACCAACAGCTACGCTGTGTGTCTCCTGTAAAGAAGAGCAAGAACGTAAGGAAGTTTTGACCGCGGCAGGTAGAGAACACAAAAGTCTGGGCGAAAGCTTTTCAAGGAAATTTGCCTAACGGGTTTTCACTAACTCACCCTTTTTCTTCTCCAATAAGTAGATCTGACGTTTATGCGGAGCCCAGATCGATAAATAGGAAAATGTTTCTACTGCATCAAAGCCGTCGATAGCAGAAAATGAAACTACATCCGAATAGATAAAATTGGGATTAGTATTAAGCCACCTTGGATAGCTAACGGTAGGAAAGTTCCAGCCATGCCATTCATAACCACCATGTATTTTTTCCGCTTTAATCCCCTTTTCAGATGCCGACTCTATTGCTTTCCAGCGTGCCTCGTTCCAACGAAAGTAATCAAAACAAATCGTCCATGAAAAAAGAACAACGCATAATGTGGCCAACAGCGAAAGTTCCAGTTGAAGAGGCTTTAAATCTTTTTTTGTAATCGATAATACCAAAATAATGGCACCAGGAAGAACTGGTACCAGATAACGATCAAACGTCACGCCTCGAATAAGTATGGAGAGAAAAATGCCAAAACTTGCCACAACAGAAAAGAACCCGAAGGGATAGACTACCGATACGGCTAAAGGTTTTACCTTGTCCTTAATGAAAGCAAAAACCGCTGAGAGAAAAACAACAAGACCGGTAAAAGAAATAAAAGTCAAAACCCAGTCAAACCTCTTTGAAATTATCTTTGGTCTATCACCGAGAAGAACCTCTCCCCCGTCGAAAAGCCCAAGTTTTGACAATTGATTGGAAAAATATGGCATCCTTTGTCCGCTAAAACCCTTGAAAAGCAGACACAAAAAAACAAACAATAGCAAAATCGTAAAAACACGGTTTTTCAAAAAAAGCTTTTTCAGATAAGAAAAATCCCCTAAAAAAACCAATGGAAAAACTGCTAGTCCAAGATACATAAGCCAAATATAAAGTTCTTCAAGTATCCTGGTAGCGTTTAAAGGTGCAGACAACAAAGTCTGCCTCACCAGATGCTCGCTAATACTGTCCCACCAGCGGGAACTAATGAAGAACAAAACAAACTGCATTAAGCCCATCGAAAGCAAAAAAAAGTAGAATTTTCGATTCTCGCTACTGCGTAGAAAAAAGAAAGCAGATAACCCAGCGAGCGCTATCGCTAAAACTAACCCGTTTTGCCTTTGAAGAAGGGAAAGAAAAATACAGAAGAAACTAAATGCTGCACTTTGATAATTTTTCTCTGTAAACGCCTTTTCACAATAATAACAGGCTAACAACCAAAAAAACATAAAGGGCATATCTGTCAGAAAAGTGGGAATGAGAACAAAGGTCGGAGTAAAAAACAAGAACGCACAGACGCCCAGAAGAACCGAATGGAATCGATGATCTGTTTTCTGGAGAATCTTCCAAAGAAAATAGCCAGAACCGATTGCTGCCAGAACCCCCGCTGTCCTCAACAGGACGTGCGAAAAACCGAAAATTTTTGAAACAAAGAGACCATAAGCAAATTGAGGTAAAAACCAGACAGCCTCGACCTTAGTGAGAGTTATTTTTCCATTCTTTAATGTATAGAAAACATCCCAAGAATGAACCCAATCATCGGCTAATGGAAATTCCCCGAATGGCCAAAGAAGTAGTAGGAGAATGGAGAACGCTCCAATCAGAAAGAGAGCCATTCGCTTAGCCGATGGAAAGTTAAAAGAATTCATTGAACACCCTGTTTCGAACATTAAGAGAAGATCAATAAATACCCATCAAATTCAAGAGTTATTTATTCTAACTGGTTTCAGAATTTTCTCGGATCGGTCCCACAATGACCCCAGGTCGTTTCCCCGCACCACAAGTATGGCAGTTATTTCATACATTGTTTTAGTCAGATATGTGCAATTTTTTCCTTATATTTCAAATATCAGCAGAGATTTTTTTCATGGCACGCCGCTAGCATTAACTCACTGCGGAGGATGTGAGAGGCAATAAACACCTCTCCAAAGAAAGGAAGGAGGCTATTATGAAAAATCGAAACGCCACCTTTATCCACGACGGAAAGGAAGCCATCGTTTACCCTTTCGCCTCTGGCATCCAAAACATACCCACCTGGAAATCTCTCTTCTGGTCGTGGTTCTGGCCCTCCAGCTTATGGAAAAAGTGGAGCGGTAAATGGTCAAAGTGGGCTAAAATCTGGTGGTCATAAGGCCAAACGCCAACCACAGACTAATCACCCATTAATAATTAGAACCCAATAGTACTGGGATAAGGAGTATCCCAAAACTTGGTGAGAGCCTTAATTACGGAGAATGGATTCTCCACTATCGCGAGCTACTCGGTAGCTTAAGGCCCCCGGCTACAGCCGAATACCAGAAGGAGTGTCAAATGAATCGCGATATTCTGCTTAAATTCAAACGTCTATTCGAAACCGAACGAAAAAACCTCGTTTACAGCGGAAAGTACGTAAATGAGGATTTTCAGCTACATCAGGACGATATGGCTGACGAACTCGACATGACAACAAGCGAACTCGAAACTTCAATGCGAATGAGACTACGGAACAGGGAAGCTCTGTATCTCAAAAAGATCGACGACGCGCTTTTAAGAATCAAGGACGGTTCTTTCGGCGAATGTGAAGAGTGCGGCGAGGACATTGAATTAAGACGCCTCGAAGCACGTCCCACAACCACAATGTGCGTTCATTGCAAGGAAGAAGAAGAACGCCGCGAAAAAATCCATATCGATGGACACAGACCAAAGAGCCTGGGCAGCAAGTTGAGATTACGACTCGCATAGGATTTGTCGGCAAAGCAGGGAAGCTTTCTGACCCACAAGGAAGTGAAAAACTATCTACGGACGGGGACGAGTGCGGACAACCAAAGAACAACTCGGGAAAGTAACCTAAAAAAGCGCACTCATAATGGGGCACAGGGGAGACAAAGGATGTCTCCCCTGTCTATTTGGCAAAGTGCTCCTCTCGGCGAAAGTACTACCGATTAGAAACCGCGTTATAAATATTCAGAATACCAAAACCAAAAGTATTATTTGGAATTGAAGAACCGGGAACACTTCCACATGTTTGCGACGCTGTTTTGGGATCTGCCGTTTTCGTCAAAATTTCTGCGGTTTCCTTTATTTTACCGTACAGCTCCGGTCTAATCGACCATAACAAAGCAACCGCACCAGCTACATGAGGTCCGGCCATAGATGTTCCACTCCATCCGTACTGGGCATACTTACTTCCTGGAACTGCTGATCGAATTGTTACTCCTGGTGCGGTCAAATCCGGACCAATTAGACCAGTAAAAGCGGATGGGCCGCGACTCGAAAAATTAGCGATCTCCCCCGTTCGATAATCAATAGCACCAACAGATAGAACGTCACCACTGAGGTGAGCCGGTTGATCTTTAATCGTGGCACAACCCGGACCGTCATTACCAGCCGATACGACCACCATAACTCCAGCGGCTGACAGTGCCTTTACAACAAAAAGCATTTCACTGCCTTCACAACCTTCGTCTTGAGGACAACCCCACGAATTATTAATCACATCGGGAGTTTTGCTAGTATCCCCATCCATCATTGGATTTCCATTCTGAGGATAAGGCGCTAAAAAGAACTCGAAGCATTCGATATATGTGGCAGGAGTGCCGACTCCAGCATCCATATTTCTGCAACCAATCCATTTCGCGTCTGGCGCCATTCCGATCGTATTTACACTTCCTTCATCTCCGACAATTGTGCCCACCGTGTGCGTACCGTGGGCATTGTCATCACACGGGGCCGCTGTATCGTAGCCGCAGCGGTTTGATCCGTTTCCAACATCAGCATGAACGGCATCATGCCAATTGTAATCATGAACGACACCAGTTTCTTGATAGCCCCGATATTGTTTAATAAGAGCAGGATGATTCCATTGAATCCCGGTGTCTTGTCCAGCAACTACAATACCTCGGCCTCGATTATTGAATTCGGTCCATACTTTTGATGCTCCCGTACTTATGATGTTCTGGCCTATTGCATCCAGCACATTCCTTGAGTTGTCTCCTAAACTAAGAGTAGGCAAATCAAGCTTAACGGAAGGGTTGCTTACTATTTTCTCTACATCTTTTCTTTCGGCAATCTTCTCTATTAAAGCGGGAGAAACATCATAGAGAGCAAGCATATTCGCAATATGAAAGCGCCTAAATTTTACATTCTGTTCGTTTAGCCATTGGACAATATCTACCTGCGCCTTCAAAGCGGTGTTTCTAGTTTGATCGTACACATAACGACGCTTTTCTTGAACATCATCTATATTTTCTGCACCAGAAAGATCGGCCTGCTCTTTCATAATGACTAGGGCCGAAAATCTCGATCCTGTATCTTTCAGTTTCGATTTAAGTGAAATACCGATTTTCCCTTTGCCCATTTTCGGAAATTCCGAATAGGCATTTAAACCAAAAACAAGAACGATCACCAATAAACTTATCGTTATACCCCAGCGTTTCATTCCGTTCTCCCTGTTAGTCTTTCAAACTGCTCTTTTAACAAAAGGGAGGCCAACACAATGTGCCGCCTCCCCATAGCCTTTCCCTGGCATCACCGGATCTCTCCGGCCTGGCTTCAGTCCCTGTAGCTCAGAGCCTTCAAGACGTTGATGCGTCCACCTGCGATAGTTTTGTTCTCCAGTGCAGGTATTTTATCAACGGTGTTCATCAGGACTTCTTTAACCTTCTTATAATCCCAGGTCGGGTTTTTGGACCATATTAAGGCAGCTGCTCCTGCTACGTGCGGGCACGCCATTGATGTTCCATCCTCCTTACCGTATCGATTTCCGGGAAGAGTACTATATACTCGCGCCCCCGGAGCCGCTACGTGGGTGGTCTTTTTGCCGTAGTTTGACCACCACGGTAAGCGATCACCGCTATCAACCGCAGCGACAGCTATAATGTTGTCGTTATCGAACGCGGCCGGATAACTTGCACTGGTGCCATCGTTATCTGCCCCATCGTTTCCCGCAGCAGCTACAAATAAGACGCCTTTATCTTTCGCTCTATCAATAGCTTCCTTGAGAATCGGGTTTTCTTCGTCGGCTGGACCGCCCCAACTGTTACTTAACACTTTCGCTCCATGCTCGATCGCATAGTCAATGGATCTAATAGCATCAGCAGTTGTTCCAGTGCCTTCTGCTGTAAGAAACTTTACACCCATTATTGACACGCGCTGACTCACGCCCGAAACGCCCTTGCCATTACCGCCAACTGCACCGACAGTACCGGAAGTGTGCGTGCCATGTCCTTGATCGTCCCAAGGCAAGCCATCGTTATGAACAAAGTCAAAACCAGCGATGTCCTCTTTTGTAGGATTCGGATTTCTCCAAACGTTAAAAGCAAGATCTTCGTGGTTGTAATCGATACCTGTGTCTATGACCGCGACGACGAAATTTTTACTCCCGCGGTGTTCAGCCCAAGCATCAATGGCCTGAATACTCTTCAACCCATATGCCTGTTCGATATTCGGATCAGCAACGGGCGGATCAACGTCTGCCGGCGAATCTTGAAGTGCTGGGCGAGTTGCGGGTGGATTCGGTGACGGATCTGACGGATCTGCGGGGTCATCCACGCATCCAGGAGGAAATGGAAAGCCGGGAATAATGCATGGAGGTGGCTCTTCAGCAGGTACGGGAGCCGGTTCTGACGACTCTTCTTCATTGAGCCCGCTGATTGGATTAATACTTAATATATAATTCGGCTGTGCGTATTCTACAAAAGGACTCTTATTCAGTAACGCAACCACAGCCCTGACATTTATGCCATGTCTTAGGACTAGCTGTTCAAACCCTCTCATCATCCCTGAATAACGTCGGACTTTGGCGACGCCTAAATGGCTGTACATCGTATTCATTGCGATTCGTGATCTGGTGATTTCGCTTTTGTATTTTACGATTACTTCGCCAGCTTTGTATTCACCTGCAATTGCCGCATTGGAAAAAACGGTAAATACGGCTAACAGGACTACTGTCCTTAGACTTATCATTTTTCACTTCCCCCTGTTTGAGTCCCGGTTTATAAGAGGCTCGGTTCCACACAAAACTCCGAACCAAAACTGCATTGGACTCCAACCAGAAGGATTGTAATGAGCATTCGGCTTTTTGCAAATTTAACGCGCATTTTTATTTTTGTTGAACCCACTTGTTTTTTTACAAAACCTCAAATAAATTTAGCGCTCTTTTTATAAGTAATTCTAAGTTTCTTATATGTACTCACCGGAGTCTCAACATCGGTCTCACCCTCCAAAATCCAAAGTCTCCTCGCTAATATGCCTGAAAAAAGTTCGGCTCGCTTTTTGAAGACAACGCCCCGTGATATTGCTGGCAACAACAGTAAAAATCTCAAGAATGAGACCCGAAGAGAGGCCACGCGAAAGAGCCATTAAAGAAGGTGCTAGATGTCTTAGCCTTCGCGAATGTCTGGCAATCCTAGTCGGATCTGGCCCACCAGGCATTGGTTGCTTCGGAATTGCGGATTCCGTGATCAATCGCTTTGGGTCCTCCAAAGAAGATGATGATTTCTTTAGATGCCTTGAATATTCCGCGCAAGACCGTATGGATGGAATTCCGGGCTTAGGCTTGGCTAGCCGCAGTAGATTATTAGCCTGCTTCGAAATTGCTCGTCGCTTTTCCAACTATAGAGACGAGTGTCAGAAAAAAAGCACCATTCAAAAGCCAAACTACTTATCAACAAGAACACTGTTTGCTTCGGTAGAAAAAAAGGTTCTGATTCATTTGCGCTGTGACGTTCGCGAGTGGTTCGGTTTCCTACCGATGTTCAGATCTGGCAAAATCGGAGAACTGACAGTCACGGAAAATGGAGCGAGAACTCACGTTAACGTCGATCCCTTGGAGTTTTTTGCCCGCGTTCTTGCACTTCGACCCTCAGGGATTTTCATATTTCATAACCATCCCTCGGGCGATTTGACTCCATCTCAAAATGATATCGACATCACAAAACGGGTACAGGAACTGTGCACAAGACTGGGCTTACAGTTTCTAGGGCATGCGATAGTTTCAAGCACCGAAACAAAATGGATCCAGATCTAAAAAACTAGTGCTGTACCTCTCGGTCCTGTTGGCGACGAATATATGTTGGAATGTCATATTCATCGTCGGTCAGATTTGTAATTCCTAACCGTTGGGCTATCGAACGCGCTCGCGCCAATTCACCGCCCTCTGCTCCAGTATCCATCACCTCTGCGGCTCTATGGGTAGTGATCATCGGGGACTCGACAAAACACACCGGCTTAGCATCGGTGACCGAAGGCTCTTCAACAGTTTCAACTACCTCCATCTCCGTTTCTTCGCTGACGATCGGCGCTTCTATTTGCCCGTTAACGATAGCAGCTGCGGCAGCAAGCATTTCGAGGTTTGGTTCAGGCGGTGAAAGAAGCTTGTTCTCCGATTCAATAGGAGCATTTTCAATGACGTCAGTAGGAACTGAAGCAGTATTTACCACTAGAGTTTCTTGTTGCTGTGGTTGTTCTGCCGGTTTTTGATCTACTACTTGCAACTGCTCTCTGCCACCGAGTCCTGTGGCGATAACAGTGACTTTAACGTTTTCATTCATTGAGTCGTCTATGACCGTTCCAAAAATAATTTCGGCTTCTTCGTGTGCCGCTTCCATTATTAGTGTTGTCGCTTCATTGACTTCATGAATGGTCAGATTCGAGCCACCCGTTACGTTAATAATGATACCTGTGGCACCATCAATAGAAATATCTTCTAGTAGCGGACTCGAGATCGCGTTCGTGGCCGCCTCAACGGCTCGATGCTCGCCCTGCCCGTAACCTATTCCCATTAGCGCAAGACCTTTGTTCTGCATGATGGTCCGGACATCCGCGAAATCGCTATTAATAAGACCGGTGTGATTGATTAGATCAGAAATACCTTGAACCGCATTAAGTAAAACCTCATCGGCTCTCTTGAAAGCGTCTATCATCGAAAGCGTCGAACCGGAAATGGCTAGAAGCTTCTGATTCGGAATAGTGATCAGGGAATCTACGTTTTCCCTTAAACAACCAAGTCCGAACTCGGCGTTACGCATTCTTTTGCGGCCCTCAAACATGAAGGGCTTCGTTGCGACACCAACCGTGAGAGCACCTACTTCTTTTGCTATTTTTGCAAAAATAGGTGCAGCACCGGTACCTGTTCCACCGCCCATGCCCGCCGTTATGAAAACCATGTCAGAGCCGGCCAATATTTCAGAAATTTTGGCGTAGTCCTCAAGCGCCGCCTTTCGGCCTATTTCAGGATTTGCTCCGGCACCGAGTCCCTTTGTCAGCTCCTGTCCGATGGCAAGTTTTGTCGAAGCAAGTGACGCGTCTAATGCTTGACGATCGGTGTTCGCCGTAATGAATTCTACACCGCCCAACCCCATCTTGATCATGGTATTGACTGCGTTACAGCCACTACCACCAACTCCGATTACCTTGATCTTCGCCCCCAGTGAAGCAACCTGATCGATTTCAAACATATGTAGAAGATCCTCTTCTATTTATGCGACCCGTCTCCGAAGCCGCTATTTACTTCATATGTGCAAAGAGTTCCCGTTAAAGTCCTCTACTGCACGCCCCCTCTAAAACAAATCTTTTATCCAGGACCTCATGGATCCGCGAACTTTGTCGTAAATATGCTTTTCCCTGATAGGAAATTTGCTTTTCGAACCCTTTCTGGCGCCAAACTTAAGCAATC
>Ga0208375_1003996_pt1 | contig 11976 bp, 17 predicted proteins | sample RifOxyD1_FD_184038 | JGI IMG/M metagenome (GOLD analysis project Ga0208375, IMG submission 184038) | Soil microbial communities from Rifle, Colorado - Rifle Oxygen_injection D1 (SPAdes) | ecosystem: Environmental > Terrestrial > Deep subsurface > Rock core/Sediment | place: Rifle, Colorado... | reverse complement strand
ACACTGTGCCTCTTAGTAGTAGTATCACTTTGTCTAGTTCGTCTGACTTAACTGTTTTTAAGAACTCTGTTAGTATGCCTGTCATTTCAAGCCTTTTAGTGGTTGCTTCTAGTTTGCTTAATACTTGGGCTATTAAGTCATACTTCATTTTAGTTCATTAAATTGTTTTTTAAGTTATAAACCTAGCAGTGTTAAACTTTTTAAACTAATCATAGCTATTTTCATTCATGCTTAGTGATGCGTTTATTAGTGCTTTAAGGGTGGTTGATGACCATCTTTGTGACACTGGAGTTACTTGGTTTTTGATTGGTAAGGCTAATCTGGCTTTGCAGGGTGTTAATGTTGTTCCCACTCACTTGACTGTTCTTATTAATTTTCACGACTTGGAGGAGTTCCTTGAGTTGTTTAGTGATTTTAACCGGACTGATGTTACTGGTTTAATTAATGGAGAGGCTCATGAGTTTACTATGACTATTAATGGTGTTAGTGTGCTTGTCTGCGCTGAATTTGAAGATGGCCTTTACTTAAACATTAAGGATAAGCCTGTGGTTGTTAAGGCCGGTAAGAGCCTTGTTAATTGTTTCTCGCTTAAGGCTGAAAAAGAGGCTTATACTAAGTTAGGTGATTTAAAGACTGCTGATTTGATTAAAGTTGTTTAGTTTTTAGAAATATCATAACCTGTTTCTTGTAACATCTCAATTATTGTTTCAAGTGGTATACCTCTTAGTAAGCTGTTATAACTGCCTTTTATTTCTTTAACAAATGTTGAACTATAATGTCCTTGCGGGTCAAACCCTGGTGCATACGTTTTATAATTTGGGTCCTCGTCTAGGTATTTGTTTATTTCGTAATCACTTATTTTTCTCATGATAACTGTTGTTTCAATAACTTTTGTTAGTGTTTTGTTGTTATCAATGTTAATTAAGTGAATGCCTGTGTAGAATTTGTGTGTGTTATCTGATAGTGCTTCTTAATCTGTTTAAGGCTTCTTTTCTTGAATCTGGTTTTTCTAGTGCTTGCCCATTATACCATCCTAGTGAGTCAAATCCGATTATTACTCCTGTTTGGTGGTTTTTTGCCACTGATTCTGCTTTAGTTTTGATAATAATTTGACTAATTCTTCAGGGTCATTTGGTCTGTTTGCAAATTTTTCATTGACTTCGCTACTTTGTGCAATAAATTTTAATCCTAGCATTTTGAAAGCTTCTTGTCTGTAAGGACTGCTAGTGGCTAGTATTATCATTGAATTGTTATTAGTTATCTTCTTATTTAAGTTTTATGAATTTGAATCTAGGTATTTCTTTGCCGTTGATTTTGATGTTTTCTAAGAACATTTTTTTAGGCCTAGCCCACAAGTTTCCTTTTTCACTTTTGTAAATTACTAGTTCTTCTAGTGTTTCACTGTGTTTAGCTACTCCAATGACTTCGTAAATGTTACCTTTGTAATGCTGGTACTTGCCTAATTTCATTAAAAAATGGTAGTTATTAGTTCTTTAATAGTTAATATCTAAAAACTTATAACTTCCTTAATCTTATTTTTTCTTATATGGATGTTACTAAGGTGATTAAGGAGCGTCGTAGTATCAGGCGTTTCTCTAAGAAGTCTATTAATGATGACATTATTTTAGGCGCTCTTGATGCTGCTCTTTGGGCGCCTAGTGCTGGTAACGTGCAGGATAAGGAGTTTATTGTTATTCGTAATGATAAGACTAAGGAGTCACTTGTTGAGGCTGTTTTTGAGCAGAATTGGGTTGCTCATGCACCAGTGATTATAATTTTACTTAGTAACTTGTCTAAGCTTCGTTTGAAGTTTAGTGAGCGTGCTGAGTTTTACTCGCTTGTTGGTGGCGGCGCGTCTCTTGAGAACATGCTCTTATACCTTACTAGCGAGGGTTTGCAGGGTACTCATGTTGGTTTGTTTGATGAACTGGTTGTTAAGCGTGTGCTTGGAGTCCCTGATGACCGTCGTGTTATTAGTATTATAGCTCTTGGTTACCCGGCTGAAAAGCCTCCTGTTCCTCAGCGTATTGAGTTAAGGAATGTCACGTTTTTTGAGAATTATGGTGATAAGTGGACTAAGAATGTTCCTCGTGAGACTTATTTGCATTAAAAAATTTTAAAAATAATAATAAATAAAGTATAAGGAGTTGAGGGGGGTTCTTAATTGATAAACCCTTAAAGGGGGTTAGTAATTAAGTGGTTTATCGAATTCCCTCCCCCTCAATTCTACCTTAACATGCTGATTCCGAGCTCTTCGTTTACTCTATTGAAACTTTGTGTTCTCTTCTCGCTGTTTAGTCTTTCTATTTGTTCTGGCCCGATTATCCACGGTGATTTGACGCCCGTGGCGATTAGCATTACTCTAATCTTACCTTCCATGTTGTCGTCGATTCTTGCGCCCCACATTGCCATTGCGTCAGCGTCCATTTTTTCTGTTATTAGTTCTCCGACCCTGTTTACTTCTTGCAGTGTCATGTCTCTTCCGCCTGTTATGTGGATTAGTGCTCCGTTTGCACCTGTGTAGTCTACTTCTAGCAGTGGGTTTTGCATTGCTTTTCTTACTGCTTCTTCGACTCTGTTCTCGCTTGCGCTTTCGCCGACTCCCATACTGCATACGTTTCCGTGTGTCATTATTGCTTTAACGTCTGCAAAGTCCAGGTTTACTAGGCTTGGTAAAGCTATTGTCTCAACTATTGATTTTATCATTGTTGATACTAATTCGTTTGCTACTGCGAATGCTTGGCTGACTGGTAAGTTGCCTGCTAATTGTACTAGCCTGTTGTTGTCTATTACTATCACGCTGTTGCATGAGCTTCTTAGTTTAGCTAGTCCGATTTCTGCTTTGTCAACTCTTGCTCTTTCAATGTTAAATGGCATGGTTACGCAACCGATGGTGATTATTCCCATCTCTTTTGCCATTCTTGCTATTTCTGGTAGTGAGCCTGTGCCTGTTCCGCCTCCTAAACCAGTTAGTGCGAATAGTAGGTCTGTTCCTTTTAGCACTTCTTTTATCTCACTTTTTGATTCTTCTGCAGCTGCAGCTCCAACGTCAGGGTTTCCTCCTGCGCCTAATCCTCTTGTCAGTTGACCTCCGATTAGTATTTTGTGGTCTGCTTCTGTTAGTGCAAGGTGTTGATGGTCAGTGTTTACTGCTATTATCTCTGCTCCTTTTACTCCTTTCTTGTATAGCCAGTTTACAGTGTTACAACCGCCTCCACCTGCGCCTATTACTTTTATTCTTGCTTGTCCTCTTAGCCCGTCTTCTATTGTTAGGTTTGGGCATTGTTTCAAAGCGTTTTCGATTATAAAGTCCATATTATGTTACCTCCCTCATTTTTTTGGATCATTTATTTCCCCCTTTCGCATTATTTGATTTTATTTAATGTCTTTCAATGCTTTCTTTCTGATAAAACTACTAAACTGGGTGTTGCCTTATATACTAAGTTGTGCTTTCCTGAACAATTATGATGTCCTAAACAACTCTCCAAAGGAAGCGTATGTTGGATTTAGACGCGTCTTATTTTTTCATGTGGAATATTTGTTCTCTAAATTGCTTTTATTGGCTTTTTTAGCAGTTTCCATTTGAAACACGTATTTTCTCGTTGTGTCCCTTATTAGCTTGTTTTTGGTTTTTTGTTACCAATTTGTTGTTACTAGCCCTTATTATGTTTATTCAGTTACTTTGTCCGTTAAGCGTTATCCTTTGTTTCCTTTGGAGCTTCACTCTTTTTTTGTGACATTAATTATTTAAGTATTGCTTGTTATTATTTATTATCATGATGCGAATCAACGGCAGTCTTTGCATTAATACTATTGCCTTGCCTACCGTATGGTGTGTAAATAAGTTTTATTTACGCCATTAACGGTTCGCATTTCCATTTCTTTTAAAAATTAGATAAAAACCTTTGAAGAGGTGAAATGAAAATGCCTACATGTCTTAGTTGTGATTGGACTCTGGAATCCCCGCTTGGGAGTGTTAAGCTAAGTGACCTTCTAGGCGTGACACTTGAGTGGCTTTACTATAAGGGTGTTAAGAACTTAGGCGAGATTAAGTCTACTGTTCTTAAGATGATGCGTAATTATAGTGAGCTTAGTGACGTTGTGACTAGTGATTTTGGCAAGTGCAGGCACTGTCTGATGGATAGTGTTTTCTTGTTCGTGCCTAAGAGTCTTAAGAGCGATTTCAAGCGCACTTTTATTGACGTCTATAGATAGCGTAAACTTTTTTTATATTATTATTTTTTAAAGGTAGTTTCTTGCTTTTCTCTTGTTTAATTTTAACATAAAGTTTTTAAATGGCGTTAATAGTCTTTTATTGTTATGACAGCTATTAAAGGTGATGAAGATGGGTGTAGATCTACCATTGGCTGTGAAGCTTTCTAAGTATTTAGTTGAGTCTAACTCTATTGATGAATTGCTTGTTTGCAATATGCCTTTGTTTGATTGTTCTGGTATGAGCGCGCTTTACGCAGAGGTTAGTAAACAAAAAGAGCTTGGTCTTAGCGAGTCTGATAAGAAGAAGCTTTGCATGACTATGAGTTTTTATGGTTTGACTTATAATGAGTCTTATTCTGGTAATTGATCTTATCTTCTCTGTGTCAATAAAGCTTAAATACTAATTTAGGTGTAAAAAGTCGTATGGATTTTGATGCGTTCACTGAGGAAGTGTCTCGTAAGATTAAAAAGAAGAAATTAAAAGTTAAGAGTCTTAGTTCCAAGAAGCAAAAAGAGGTTCTTGAAAATGTTATTCTTGATGATGAGTGCACTAGTATTCCGCAGATGGATGTCTCTACCAAGGTGTACAAATGACTCGTGTTATTGGTGTTTTAAGCGGTAAGGGTGGTGTTGGTAAGACTACTATCACTGCTAACTTGTCTGTTAGCCTTGCTTGGGATTATGGTTGTAATGTCATAGCGCTTGATGCTAACACTACTAGCAGTAATTTGGGTCTTGCTCTTGGTTCTTATCGTTTCCCTGTTACTCTTAATGATGTTTTAGCTGGCAAGGCTGATATTACTGATGCTATTTACGCTCACCCTAGTGGTTTAAAGCTTATTCCTTCAAGCAGTTTTAATGATGACTTAAAGGTTGAGCCTACTGCTATTAAGGGTGTTATTGGCAGTCTTAAGGAGTTTGTTGATTTTATTGTTCTTGATTGTCCTCCAACTCTTGGTAAGGAGACTACTGCTATGATTGATTCTATTGATGAGGCTGTTATTGTAACTAACCCTGATTGGGGTGCTCTTCTTGAGGCTAAGAGGACTGTTGATTTCCTTAAAGAGTCTAAAAAGAAGGTTCTTGGTCTTGTAATTAATAAGGCTGAGCTTGAGCCTGAGGAGATTAGTAAGATTAAGCAGGCGCTTGGCGTTCCAGTGCTTGGTGTTATTCCATTAGATGAGGCTGTTACTAAGAGTGCTGATAAGCGTGTGCCTTTCATTCATTTGTATGGCAGGACTCGTCCTAGTAGGGCTTTTAAGAAAGTAATGGAAGAAGTGACTGGTCAGTCATTCCCAAATAGAAGTCTTGTTGAAAAGATTGTTGGCTGGTTTGATTAGTAACCTTTATCTTACCTGTGTTAGTTAATTTATTATTATGGATTATCAATTGCCGCTTGATATTTACTTGCTTAGCATGCTTGATAAGCGTCTTGGTCAGTCTAAGATTAACTCGCCTCGAATTAGAAAGTATGCTTCTCGTCTTGGCGTGCCTGAGCCGACTATTGATTTTTATATTGATAATCGTGGACCTGAGTACTTTAAGTGCAGTGATATCAGCCCTTACTATATCCGTCTTTTGTCTTCTTTTTACAAAAATGACCCTCTTAATTGGTATCGCTTGAAAAGGTAATGTTTTTATAATTAAATCTTCCATGTAGTTTTTATGGGCTCTCTTAAGGCTATCCTTGTTAATGATTATAATGCTGGCAGTAATATTTTTAGTTATATTAATTCTGATTCAAAGACTGATCCTAATCTTATTAGCGGTATGTTTAAGGCTCTTGATATGATGTCTAGGGAGTTTTTGGGCGGGGGTTTTTCTTTTATTGCTTATGATAATGGTCTTAAGGTTCTTTTTGGTAATTTTTTTATTAAGCACTTTGTTGTTAATAAGTACTTAAAGCTTGACCCTGGTTTTCGTTTTACTGAGCCTCTTGTTAAGAAGTCGCCTAATGAGTTTTATATTGAGTCCTCGGTGCCTGATGATTTTGTCGGTTCTCGTTTTGTTTTTGATGACTTGTTTTCTAAGCTTGATTCGAAGCCTGCTAAGTTTTCTGTTTTTGATTACGCGTCTAAGGCTCTTATTTACTCTATTGATTATAAGCCGCGTATTAGTTATGCGTTGTCTGATATGCCTGGTGAGTTTGGTGTTAATTATTGTTTGATTTTTGATTCGGTTGATGAATCGTTTGATAATGGCTCTTTTGTTCGTTCAAAGTTTTCTGAATTAAGCGATTTGATTAAGTCTAATGTTGATGTTTTTGGTCCTGCCTTGTTGCAGGGTGATATTAGTCTTGTTGATTCTACTCTTAAGCCGTTAGTTGATGATTTTGTTGTTAAGTACAATAATGTTCGTTTCAATCTTTTTGGCGATAAGATTGTTAGTGATATGGCTAACCTGCCTAATCTTAATGATACTAAGAAGCTTGAAGTGCTTTCTGGCGCTAAATCTATTTTTAGTGTCCTTAACGGTTCTGCCAAGTACTTGCCTAAGGGTAGGGATAATTGTTAGTAAGCTTTTTATTGGCTTATCTTCTAGTCTTTTTTTATGGATTACGCTGGTAAATTAAATGATTTGTTAGCAGGGATTAGTGTTGGTGATGAAATTAGTGTTGTTAGTCATGGCGAGACTTTTACTGGTGTTTTAATGCCTCGCGGAGAAGCTGCTAATGGTGTTTTGGTGATTAAGATTTCTAGCGGTTATAATATTGGTCTTAAGCCGTCTAGTGTTAAGCTTGTTAAGAAGTCTAAGCCTGTGACTCCTAAGGTTTATTCTTTTAAGTCTGACCCTAAGAAGAAGACTGTTGTAATCTTAGGTGCTGGCGGCACTATTGCGTCTAAGGTTGATTATCGTACTGGTGGTGTTAAGCCTGCTATGACTGCTGAGGAGATTATTAGTTTTACGCCCCGTATTCATGAGATTGCTAATGTTAAGGCTCGTGTGTTGTTTCAAATGTTATCTGAGAATATGACCCCTAAGCAGTGGAGTATTATTGCGCAGGAGGTTAAGAAGGAAGTCAGTGCTGGCGCTGATGGTATTGTTATTATGCATGGCACTGATGTGATGGGGTACACTAGTGCTTATTTGTCTTTTGCGCTTCAAAATCTTGGCGTGCCTGTGGTGCTTGTTGGTGCGCAGCGTAGCACGGATCGTGCTAGTTGTGATACTCATATTAACATGACTTGTGCAGTTAAGGCAGCTACTGGTGATATTGCTGAGGTTATGGTGTGCATGCATGAGAATCTTAATGATGACTCGTGCGTTTTGCATCAGGGTAATCGTGTTAGAAAGATGCATTCTTCCAGGCGTGATGCTTTTCGTAGTATTGGCGTGCTTCCTTATGCGCGTATTAGTTATCCTAGTCTTGATGTTACTTTGTTGCGTGATGATTTTACTCGCAGGCATGATGGGAAGATTGTTTTAAAGGATGGTTTTCGTGATGATGTGGCGTTACTTAAGTTCGTGCCTGGTATGCGCCCGGAGTTAATTAGCGCTCTTAAGGGCGTTAAGGGTCTTGTTATTGAGGGTACGGGTCTAGGTCATATTCCTATGAAGTCTTATGGTGATGCGTACACTGCTAAGAACTTGAAGATTCTTGCTGCGTTAAAGGCGTTTAAGGGTATTATTTTTATGACTAGCCAGACTATTGATGGCCGTGTTAACATGAATGTTTATGAGACTGGTAGAGACTTACTGGCTCTTGGCGTGCTTGGTAATATGCAGAATATGCTTCCAGAGACTGCTTATGTTAAGATGGTTTGGGCTCTTGGTAATTCTAAGTCAGTTGATGAAGCTCGTGAGTTAATGAGTACTTGTGTTAGTGGTGAGTTTACTCCTCGTTCAAAAGTTATTTAGTCTGTGAATAATTTTTCGATTTCATATTCTTGAATGTTTTGGTCGTATTCTTTTAATTCTCTTATTAGTTGGTTGTATTCTGCATTTTCTATTCTTTTGTTGTAAATATCTGTTATTCCTATTTCGTTATCTAAGTACTTGATTAATATTTCTTTTAGTTCTTTGTCTTTTATTACACTAGTTATTAAGTTAATGTGGCTGCTTATCGTGTTCATTAATTCTTCTGATTCGTCTAATTCATATGTTGTGTTATCTATCATAAGCAGTGACTCTAGTGTTTTATTAATCGCTCTTAATTTGTTTACATAATTATCTGCTGTTATGTAGTCTTTTTCTTTTTTTGTTTTTTCTATTCTCTTTTTTGCTTTTGTATAGCTGCCTGTTTCTTTTCTTAAATCAGCTAACTCTTTTAGTTGTTCTTTTGTTTCACTATCCATTCTAATGCTGTTTTCTATGCATGAAATTTGCAGTAATTTCCAGTCTAAATCGTGCGCTTCGTCATACTTTGTTAGTTTTTTCTTTAGTTTGATTGACTCTTCAATTAGTGTATCATATTTTTTTATTGTGTTAATTAGTGGTTCGTATTCTTCTGTCATGTTTTGTTGATTCATTTTATTTGTTTATAAGTTTAATCATTTCGTCTAGTGTGATTACTTGTGTTTGGTGTATTCCATCAATGCGTCTTGGTTTTATTGATTGTGGGTATTCAAATGGTGAATCAATTATTAAGTCTTTTACTGCGTATACTTCATGTTCGTTTGGCATTTTCATTCTTAGTATACTTCTCATTGATGCTTTGAGGCATTTTTCATTATACCCTCCGCCAATGTAAATTGTTTTATCAAAAAATTCTTCAAGTAAATATTCATTTAATGGTGTGCCTGCGTCATATTCAGTTATTATTGCTTTGTCAATTAATCCTTGTTCTAGTAGTAGGCTTGTTGTTGCTGCGTAGTGATGCAGTGTTTCTAGTATTATTAGTCCTGTTTTCTCTTTGTCCCGTTCGCTTAGCAGTTTTATTAGTTTTTGTGTGTAATCGTTTGCTTCCTTTTTGGTTGTTTCATTTTTTAAGAAGTTAAAATGCGATAAGTGTAAGTATAGCGGGTGTGTTAGTATGATTATTTTATTTGTTTTTATTCTTGTTTCAAATTTTTTTATGTGTTCCTCGCATTTTTTTAGCAGTTTTTTATCTTCTTCTTTTCTGTATCGTTCATTGCCTTGTGATTCTCTTTCTTTAATGCATTCCTTTAGGTAGTCTGTTATGTCTTCGAATTCTTTGTTGATTGTTATTTCATTGTTTGTTTGTATTAAGTCTTTTATAGCCATGCTCTAGGATTATTGATTTATCTTTATAAGATTTTAGTATATCATCTTTTCAACGTTTGCTGGTAGGCAGGCTTTTACGAATTTTTCTTTTGTGTAGTCAGGCGCTATTTCTTTGCATTTGTTTAGTAGTCTTACTGCTGAGTCATACTCGTCTAGTAATTGTTCTTTAAAATTAGTTATTAGTTCTTCTTCTTGGTACTTGGTGTTTTCGTATTGTTCTCTTGTGTAAGTTAAAAAAGTCATTAATTGGTAAGCGTTTTTATCGATTATTTTCTTTACTGTTTCAATTGATGGTTCTTTTATTAGCATCTCTTCTAGTCTTTTGAATATTAACCCGTCATTTTTTTCTTTTTTTATTGGTTTACTGCTTATCATTAGTGTTTTTTTTTACAGTCTTTTCTTATAAGTCTTATTATTTGATCATAAGTGTAATTTGTCTTTTTTATATACCATTTCGTTTAACTCTTCTGGTAGTGTGGCTCTTTGTAGATTCACTCTGGTTGTTGCTTCATCTATTGATAAACATCTTAGTATTATGTATTTTGTATCTAAGTAATTACTTTCTAGGGCATTAATTAATTTGTCTGATAAGTTGTGCAGTATCCTTTTTACTGCTCCTGGGTAAGGGTACTTATTTAGGGCTTTTTTAATTTCATTAATGCTTGATGAATCATTTAAACTCATTATTTGATTGATTGCTTTTTTGTAATCTTTGTATGTATTATCATTGTATTTTATGATTCCATTAGTGCTCCAGTAAGGGCCTTCAATGTCTTTTTCAAATTCGTTATAACTGATGTTTAACTCTTTGATGTCTTTAAACCATAATGGGATTGTTCTAAGTTTATTTTCATTAATAATTAATTCTTTTAGTTTTGGTAAGTAAAAATCTTCTGGAATGATTAGTATCCCGTTTGAATTAAGATTTAGGTATTCTAATTCTTTTAAATCTTTTAATGGGCTGATATCGAAAATAAGGTTATCGCTAAGGTCTAGTGATTTTAAGTTGGAGTTCATTTTTTTGGGCAGTTCAGTAATCTTATTTTGACTGCCATTGTATTTGCTTTCGCCTAAGTCTAATTCGTCTAGACTGGGCATTTCCAGTGTGATTTTAGGGTATTTAGTGAATTTGTTATGGTGTAATATTAATCTTTTTAGGTTTATTAATTCCTTAAGATTATTTGGTAATTCACTAATATTGTTGTAACCCGCGTTTAGTTCTTTTAGTGTTTTTATTGTTGTTATTTGTGGCATTAATTCTTGTAAGTTGTTATTGCAAATGTTTAATTCTTCTATTGGTAATTCACTGATGAAGTCTGGTAAGTTGGTGATGTTGTTGCAATTTTTTTCATTGATATTATCAACGCCTAGTATTAATGAATTTAGCCCTTTCATGTTACGAATTTCAGCTGGTAATTCTGTTGATTTGTTTAGCATTAGTAATTTTGTTACTTTAGTTAGTTTATCTAAACCAATAATCTCTATTGGATTAAAATATCTTATAGATAACTTGTTAACATTTGGGTATTTTGTTAAATCAATACTATCTGGGTATTCATCATAATAGAAATGATTATGTTGTTCAAATAGTTCTAGTGAGGTGAAATTAGTTGTTGGTGCATTAAAATCAAGTAATCTAATATTACTAAAACCTATATTTAGTCCTAAATCAGTAAATTCAGTTATGAATCTATTGAGGTAATCATAGAACTCATTTAATAGTCCTTGGTTGTTAGACTTATAATCAATTGGGCTTATGAATACTTCATTGATTTTATTATCAGCAATTATTGGGTTTATGTTAATGCTATAATGATATCCTAGGCGTCCGCCACCTCTATTATTTTTAATATTATCAATTATCGCTTCATATTCTTGTTCACGGCTCATTGAACTTTTTTATTGCCTTGTTGGTTTAAATATATTTTCTTAAGATTTATAACTGGTATCTACATCAATTTCTTTAATGAATAGAGGTGAAAGCCTGTCAGTTGACTTCTGTGCAGGGGCTGAGCGTAAGCGAAGAGCGAGCGTAAGCGAGTGCAGAGGAGTGAGACGAGTGCTAACGAGGCGAACGACGTGAAATGTGGTCTTGAAATCCATCAGCGTATTTGTGATAGGAAGTTGTTTTGTAATTGCACTGCTTTGATGCCTGATTCTAAGGGTGTTGTTAATGTTAATCGTGTGCTTCACCCTGCTGTTGGTGAGACTGGCGAGCTTGATAAGGCGGTTCTTTTTGAGAGTATCCGGGATAAGAAGTTTACTTATCATGTTAGTAGTTATTCTGCTTGTCTTGTTGATGTTGATTCTGAGCCGCCTCATGTGGTTAATCGTGATGCATTGCTTACTGCTCTTAGCGTGGCACGTAATCTTAAGATGTTTATCCCTGATGAGTTGCATGTGATGCGTAAGACTGTTATTGATGGCAGTAATACTGGCGGTTTTCAGCGTACTATGGTGGTTGGTTTAGGCTCTAAGGACTCGGTTATCAATACTTCTGAGGGTCCTGTTCGAGTTAAGGATTTGGAGTTAGAGGAGGAGTCTGCTCGTATAGTGTCGCGTGATGGCTCTAACTCC
>Ga0208375_1003991_pt1 | contig 11988 bp, 11 predicted proteins | sample RifOxyD1_FD_184038 | JGI IMG/M metagenome (GOLD analysis project Ga0208375, IMG submission 184038) | Soil microbial communities from Rifle, Colorado - Rifle Oxygen_injection D1 (SPAdes) | ecosystem: Environmental > Terrestrial > Deep subsurface > Rock core/Sediment | place: Rifle, Colorado... | reverse complement strand
ATTAGGGCATTTTTCCCATTTTTGTGGTATAAAAATTGTGTGCGCACATGGCGGCCTTAGCTCAGCTGGTAGAGCATCGGTTTGTGGTACCGACGGTCGTGGGTTCAAACCCCACAGGTCGCCCCAGCGATTGTGCTATCATTCTCATATGAAAAGCTTATTTTTTGGCATTGTTCTTATTGTTGTTTTGGGTATTGGCGGGCTTGTCTATCGAAACGCTGTTGAGCATCCGGCACAGCCGATTGCCTGTCCAATGGATGCAAAAATCTGTCCTGACGGCTCGTCGGTTTCTCGTGCTGGTTTGTCTTGTTCTTTTCCTGTCTGTCTAGCGCCTAATGTTTTACTTTCAGATGTTGGCATCTCGTTTGCACTACCTTCAGGATTTTCTGACGGATCGCTTCCTGATGCTTCGAGTGTCGGTGCGTATGAGATGCTCTCGACTTCGCCTTCTGGAGAAACAACTGCGAATCTTCTTATTCGCCGTTATGCAATAACTGCCTCGACAACGGCGCTCGAGACCATTAAGAAAACAGCAATTAGCGGGACTTCTGGCGCACCAGTTGGAGCAACATCATTTTCTTCTACAATGCTCGGCGCGCATCGCTTCACGGTTGTTTCTATAGAACGCTTTGAGGGATTCGTCGATACGGCTTATTATCTTGCGCGCGCTACGGATGTGCTGCGTTTCGATGCAATTGATAGAGGGGTTATGAACTGGGCCGATTCGAGTCTTGAGGTATCGACGCTTCCAGCTCACTCGGCGCTTGTGAAGCTTCTTACTACTCTCCAGGGGGAATAAGCGATATACCTCGTAACAATTAATGCTTAATTATTTTAATTATGGATGACAATTCTTTTTGCAAATTTTGCGACACTAAGGGCCTACGCATTGTGGGTGTCTGCACAATCGCGATTCTTGCGCTTTTCTTGCTTGCACAGACGATACATACTTTGACGAATCTGAGTCGTTCTGCAAATCCGGCGACTGATACTATTACCGTGCAGGGCGATGGGCAAGCAACCCTTCCGCCTGATGTCGCAAAGATTTCTTTTACGGTTGAAAATACTTCAGCAACCGTGGTAGAGGCACAATCCGCAACGACCAAACAGGCGAATGCTGCGTTGGATTTTGTAAAAGGGCAAGGTATTGCTGAAAAGGATATAAAAACACTCTCGTACAATATTTCTCCGCAGTATTCCTATCCGAATCCATGCCCTCCAGGATCGATGTGTCCGGCTTATGGTGGTACGCCGAAAGTGACTGGTTACCAAGTAGCTGAAACGATTCAAGTAACGATGCGCGACCTCGCGAAAACCGGCGCACTCCTCGGCGGTCTCGGGAAACTTTCGGTACAGAATGTCTCTGGTCCTGCATTTGCGCTCGATGATGCAAATGCCGGCTATGATGCGGCGCGCGCTGATGCGATCACGAATGCAAAAACACAAGCATCACTTCTTGCGAAACAGCTCGGCGTTCATCTCGGGAAGATTGTGAACTTCAGCGAATCATCCGGCAGAAATGCGTACCCGATGATGTATGGTCTCGGCGGTGATGTATCTGCATCAAAAGCGGCGATACCAGAAATTTCTGTAGGAGAGAACACTTACAGCGCTTCTGTTTCTATTACATACGAGATTCGGTAGCAATAATAAATAAAAAACGACCCCACTTGTGCAGGATCGTTGTGCTCGGTCGAACCGAGCGAGTTATTCAAACCGCTTCGCCAATTCAACCTTAAAATCGGCGATGGCTTTCTCGGTTGTGGTGTCGTTATTTGTGGTGGCGGTGATGACAATTGTCTGGCTATCCTTCTCTAAAGTGAGTTGCACTGATGCGGCAAAATTGATTTTTTTGTTGAACGATACCGTGTTCGACAATCGATCAACTTTGATAACCTGATACTTGAGTGCCTCGCCAGTGGCGGTTGCACCGTTCAAAAAAATTGAAGCCGGCGAAATCTGCTTGCTCAGTTTCAGAGTGTCTTGATTCGTGACGGCATTGACCGTTGCCAAGCGGTCAATTTTCGTACACGCTGCCACCAGCACCACGAAGAACAGCAGACAACATACTCGTTTCATAATGAGCCCCCTTCCGAACAGTTAAAGTTTCCAAAGACCAACCGTATAGGATTATACACAACCGCTTGACGCGCGCTAGGCGCCGTACTACACTGCCAGTATTGAAAGCCCGCAGGGCTTTTTTATTAACCCGAGCACTAACAGTTAGTGCTGGGTAAACCAAACTTTTTTATGAATACACTCATTACCTATCTGAAGCATGTTCGCGAAGAGTTCGCGCATATCGTCTGGCCGACGAGACATAAGGCAATTTCGCACACCTTCGTGGTTATTTTTATCGCGGCGGCTATTGCGCTTCTCGTTGGTTTGCTCGATTATCTCTTCGGCTTGGGTGTGAACCGCATTATTATTGGCGGCTAATTTTATTGCTATGGATGAAAACGAAATTCAAATGGCAGATATCGCCCCAGCAGTAAAAAAAGAAATTCATGATGAAACAGAGTTTTCAGAGAAGGATGCACGCTGGTATACCATCCACACCTATGCAGGATATGAAAATGCGGTTGAACGCAATTTGAAACAGCGCATAGAGTCTCTCGATATGAAGAACAAGATTTTCGAAGTCACGGTCCCGACGGAGAAGAAAATTCGCGTAAAAGGTGGCAAGCGTATTATTGAAGAAGAAAAAATATATCCCGGCTATATTCTCGTACGAATGATTGTGGATGATGATTCGTGGTTCGTAGTGCGGAACACTCCGCGCGTAACGGGGTTTGTCGGTGCTGGTAACACGCCAGTCCCGATGGAAGAGTCCGAAGTCGCAACGCTGATGAAGCGAATGACCGCTGAAGCACCGAAGCATCGCATTGATCTCGTGAAGGACGATCCGATTGTCATCGCCGACGGGCCATTCAAAGATCTTGAAGGCAAAGTGAGCGAAATTGATGAAGACCGCGGGAAGGTGAAGGTGATGGTCTCGATGTTCGGACGCGAGACGCCGGTCGAACTCGATTTTTTGCAAATAAGGAAGCTTTAATGTAAAGTCACAGAATTATGGCTACTGTTGTAAAAAAGATAAAACTTCAAATCCCCGGAGGTGTAGCAACGCCGGCGCCGCCGGTTGGTACGGCACTTGGTCCTGCTGGGGTGAACATTGGTCAATTCGTGACGCAATTTAATGAGGCAACGAAAGACAAGCGGGGGACTATTATCCCGATTGAACTCTCGGTCTACGACGACCGTTCTTTCACCTTCATTATGAAGAATCCGCCGGCATCTCGGCTGATCTTGAAAGCGCTTGGCATCGAAAAAGGTTCAAGCAAAGCGCGCGAACATAAGGCGGGAACGCTGACCAAAGCACAAGTTGCAGAAATTGTGAAAGAAAAGATGCCGGACCTGCGCGCGAATAACCCAGAGGCCGCCGCGCGAGTCATCGCTGGTACGGCGCGTTCGATGGGAGTAGAAGTAAAATAAATTTATAGAATTGAAAAAAGAAACGGTGTCTCCCAAATGAGACACCGTTTTTTCGGTTATTGCGCGAGATGTAGATACATCTCGTGAGATGTTTCATACTCATCTTTCGTATCCCATTGGCAGATAGTTGAACCGAATATTAATTTCCAGTAGCGCATATCTATGTCTGGGAAATACGCATCTCCGCTCAATTCTGGTGCATACACAGTGGTAATGTATAATCTTTTCACCTCCGGAAGCTGCAGGAAGATTCTGTAGATTTCTCCTCCGCCAATCACGAAAGCTCTCCCACCGCTCAATGTAACTTCCATGAGCGCCTTCTCCACTGAACGGGCGAATGTAACTGACGCATACTGAGAAGAAAGGAATTTATTCCTCGTCAGTACAATATGCTTTCGTCCCTGGAGCGGTTTGTTATTCCGCTCGAGGATTGATGCATAAGTGTTATGGCCCATGATCATGACACCCGTTTGTTGTGTGTTTTCTTTGAACCGAGCCAAATCGCTGGGCAATCGCCACGGCAATTTCCCATTGTTTCCGATGACGCGATTCTCATCAGTCATCGCCACAATGATTGAAAGATCAATTTCTATCAAAACAACCTCCCTCGTGTAGAGTTTAAAGTGTTTTTTCTTTCTGCACCTTCTCGCAGAAACGGTGAAATGTCAAGATTACTGAGAGGGAAGCCGTTTCTCCAATATTTGCTATAATCTCATTTCAATGAAAATGGGTACAAAAGTCGTAAATAAAAGATTTGCTAAGGGCAAAGGTGAATATGAGAATGTTATCAGCAAAATTGAAATGGAAAATAAATGTCCTTTTTGTCCTGATAATTTTAAATATCACAGAAAGTCCATTTTAAAAAGGAGCGGTGATTGGTTTATTACTGAAAATAGTTGGCCATACAAAAATGCGAAATATCATTTTTTAATCATTAATCGAAAACACAAAGAAACCGTAAGTGAACTTGATAAAAAAGACTGGGAAACATTAAGAAGTCTGACCAATTGGGCAGTAAAAAACTATAAAATCCCTGGTGGAGCTTTTGCATTACGGTTTGGGGATACCGACTATACGGGAGCGACGGTCTGCCACATACACGCACATATTATTTGTCCTAAGTTAAATGTGCATGGTAAATCTAAAACGGTCTGTTTTCCTGTGGGCTAAATAAAAAAAGAGGCCTTCCGAGGCCTCTTTTATTGCCGCAAACTTCAGATTCCGACTTCCGCTGGGATATTCGGATAGGGATCATATCCTGTCAGAATAAAGTCGGGGAAATCAAACTTGAAGATATCTTTGACGGTCGGATTGAGTGAAACTTTAGGCAAGGGCCGTGGCTGGCGTTCAAGTTGCATGTTGACCTGCGGAATGTGATTGAGATACAAATGAACATCCTGCATTGAGTGGACGAATTCACCACAACGCAAACCAGTCACTTGGGCCAGCATCATAAGCAGAAGAGAGTAGGATGCTATGTTGAACGGAACCCCGAGAAACAGGTCGTTACTGCGTTGGACGAGATTGAGAGAAATCTCCCCATTCGCCACAAAGCATTTAAAATCTCCGTGGCATGGGGCAACCGCAACAGAGTCCACATCTTCCGGATTCCAGGCCGTAACTTTGTGTCGCCTCGAATCGGGATTGGTTTTAAGATCCTCTACAAGCTTGGCGATTTGGTTTATCTCGCCGCCAGCACGCTTCCCCCAATGGATCCATTGTGGCCCATAAATTGGACCAAGATCGCCCTCTTCCAAGCCATATTTCCCAGCCACTTCCTTTTTCCCCCATTCATCCCAGATGGTGATTTTGTGCTTGTGCAGAAAATCCCATTTGGAACTACCTGAAAGAAACCATAGAAGTTCCCCGACAATGTGACGGAAGGGCAGTCTTTTGGTGGTCAACAAAGGGAACTCCTCTGTAGGCCGGAATCGCATCTCGCGACAGAAAACCGCGATATTGCCCACGCCTTGCGGATCACCTTTTCGTACGCCGTTTGCAAGGACATCTTTAAGTGCGTCAAGGTACTGCTGTTCATATTTCGACATAGTAACCTCCTTTTTTGTCTATGAACTCCTACGCTTTATTAGCACATCGTCTCCCATATTGCAAAAAATCCGCTACTGTTTCCAGTAGCGGATTTTCTTACAAAGGAACATAAATGAGCTCCACATTCTTTTCTTTGAGGATTCTCTCTCCATCGAGCGACGCGTGACCGGAACCAAAGAAGCATCTTTTGATGCCAGAATATGCGATGACTTTCGCACAGTTAGGGCAAGGGAAGACGGAAACATAGATGTCCATTCCAGTTGTGCGTATGCCCTTACGCATCGCTTCAATGAGAGCCATCATTTCACTATGCAGAGAAGAAGCAAAATGACTCAGTTTCCCCGCTTCTATGAAGTCGCGCGGATCACCAAAAACATACGGCATCTGTTCGTCGGGGACATGCTCATTGTGATTAGTGGCAATTACTCCACCATCTTTAACAAGCACTGTTCCCACATGACGCCACCAACACGAGCTTTTGTCGGCTTCATTATAGGCCAACGACATCATTTTCAGATCAAACGGATCGTGCGATTCCCGGTTGAATCCTACAGGCTTGAGCGATTTTACATTGTTCTCGTCATAACGAAGAAACACAGTGTCATACATCACTTGAGCTTGCGGAAAATATTTCTCCACTACTGAATGAGAAACTCTTTCTGAAACAGTTACCAGCTTTGTGGCGGTCACTTTGGCGATGTTGTTACCAGAAAGAACTTCAATGTTCTGAAAAAGGTTCAATGGAATCAGCATTTCCCGGATCAGAGAGGGATCAATTGCTCGAATTTCCGTATGTAGGATGGAAAACTCGGCCGCCAAATCTTCACCAATCAACCAAAGCTCATCAGAGATTTCTCGATAGCGCTCGAAAAATTCCAAATATCCTTTATGGATTACTGGGATGTATATCAGAATCGGGGCGGACGGGGGTTTTTCTTTCCATAGTTCCATACAGTACCTCCTGAAAAGCGGGCAGAAAATGCCCCTTGATTATCTGACCGATTACTGCCGATGTTGAAGTTTCCGCTTGGCGTGGTAGCACCACTACCTTTGAAACATACTGTCGGATTTCCGCGAGTTGTTCCTCAGGGTAGCTATCTTCCACAGCGACGAATATGTCCGGTCGTACTGCCTCGAGCAGACCGCACTGCCACCAACCAGTATCGGACACATCGTCGATGCAGGTGACGAACGAAACCTGCTCCAGGTATGTCAGGAGTTCCGCTCTCTCGTTTTCCGGTGTGATGGGCCGGTATTCGCCCTTATAGAGTTTTACCGCACGATCTGAATCTAGGGCGACAATAAGAATATCTCCCTCGGCACATGCCCGAATAATATACCGAGCATGGCCAATGTGTATGCCGCCGTCCCAAGAACCTATCGTGACGACCACCTTACGCCCAACCGCCTGATAACCCTCGACTACTTTTCGCAATTTTTCGTAATCGAGCACCACCTTTTGGTGAAAAGATTTGAAGATCGGATCTACTTCGCCAGATTCGATTCTGGGATGAGTATTCATGCAATTCTCCTTTCTTACCTGGTCTAACTTATGTTTAGTGAAAGAACTGATTTCTTGTCGCATCCTACAGAACAGACGAAAATAGTCAAATATGCTGATTATCGCTATACTGTCCATATGGAAGAACGAATACAGAAAGCAGTTGCCGAGGCGCTGCAGAAAATGGGTATAGGCGATGTTTCGTTCGTGGTTGAACGGCCCTCGAATAAAGCATATGGCGATTACGCTGTGTTTATTGGAATGAAAAATGCTGAAGAAGTTGCGAAAAGCATACAAGAAAAACTTGGGAACAGCGTGTCAGAAATTGCAGTCGCAGGAGCGGGCTTCGTGAACATCACGCTCTCGCACGAAGCAGTATCATTCGCAGTTGCCGAAGCAGATGCGAAAGGCGAAGAGTGGGGGAAGGGAACTGCAGAAAGCGGTAAACGCGTTATTGTTGAGTACACAGACGCGAATCCGTTCAAAGAGATGCATATCGGGCATTTGATGAGCAATATTATCGGCGAATCACTCGCACGGCTCATTGAAAATGAAAGTGCAGAAGTGATTCGCGCAAATTATCAAGGCGATGTCGGTCCGCATGTTGCGAAGGCGCTCTGGGGGTACTCCTTTTTTGGAAAAGAATTTGAAAATTTGTCCGGTGGTTCTCCAGAAGCAAAACTGGAAGAAAAAGTTGATCTGTTAGGTCAAATGTATGTATATGGAAATCTGGATTATGCTAAGCATAAAGAAGAAATTGATGAGATCAATGTCGAGATCTATGCAGGAAAGATGAATTCGTTAGTAAAGCATGTGTACGATGAAGGTCGAAAATGGAGTCTTGCTCATTTTGAAAAAATTTACCGGATTCTAGGAACGCATTTTGATTATTATTTTTTTGAGAGCGAGACCGCAGAACCGGGGCTTCGCATCGTACGCGACGGTCTTGAAAAAGGAATTTTCGAAGAAAGCGAAGGCGCGGTTATTTATCGAGGCGAGAAGAAAGGACTTCACACGCTCGTTTTCATCACGAGCGCCGGTACTCCGACTTATGAGGCGAAGGATATCGGTCTCGCATTCCTGAAAGAAGAGCGGGTACAGAGCGACCGCTCTCTTATTGTCACTGCTGCAGAACAAATCGGGCATTTCAAAGTTATGCTCGCAGCACTTGGCGAGATAGCACCGCTTATCGCGAAGAAGACAGAACATGTTTCGCATGGCTTTTTACGGCTCACCACAGGAAAAATGTCTTCGCGCGAAGGGAATGTCATCACGGCCGAAGGATTCATTAATAGCATTACAAAAAGAACATTAGTAAAAAATCCAGATCCGCTTATCGCCGAACAAGTCGCACTTGGCGCGATTAAATATATGATTCTTCGGCAAGCGCCGGGTTCCGACATTATTTTTGATGAAGAAAAATCGCTTTCGCTCGACGGCGACTCTGGGCCGTATCTGCAGTATGCGCTCGTGCGGGCGCGTAAGATTCTTACCTATGCAGGAGGAGAGAACGGTACCGATATACCTCCCGCGCCGTATGTTATCGAACGGCTCATTCTGCACTTTCCCGAAGTCGCCGCGCGCGCCGCACGCGAGACAGCGCCGAATCTGCTGGTGAATTATCTCACTGAACTCGCCGGAGAATGGAATTCTTTTTATGCGACTGAACAAGTGCTTGGGAGTTCTGAAGAAATATACAAACAGCGCGTTACGCGCGCTTTCGCAAATACGATGACGAACGGTCTCGCACTTCTCGGTATCCCCGCGACGGAGAAGATGTGATTATTTGATAGTATGGCTGATATGTCTGAAAAATCAGAAGTAGCGAAGCGTGAAGAGGAAATACTTGCGTTCTGGGAGCGTGAGGGGATATTCCAGAAATCACTCGCCAAGAAGGCGCCGAAAGGCGAGTTCGTATTTTATGAAGGTCCGCCAACGGCTAATGGAAAACCGGGCATTCACCACCTTGAAAGCCGAGCGTTTAAGGACGCTATTCCGCGCTATAAAACAATGCGCGGCTACCATGTAAATCGCCGCGCCGGCTGGGACACACACGGGCTACCGGTCGAGCTTCAAGTTGAAAAAGAACTTGGTTTTATCGGAAAACCGGATATTGAAAAATATGGCGTTGCGGCATTCAATAAAAAATGTCGAGAGAGCGTCTTTGCTTACATTGACCTCTGGGCGAAATTTACCAAGCGCATTGGCTACTGGGTTGATGCAACGAAGGCATATTTCACCTTCGATAGTTCGTATATGGAAGTGGTCTGGTATCTCTTCGCACAGACAGCGAAGGACGGTCGGCTCTATAAGGATTATAAAGTTGTTCCGTGGTGTCCGCGCTGCGGCACCGCGCTCTCTTCGCACGAACTCGCACAGGGATATGAAGATGTAAAAGACCTTACTATTACCGCGAAGTTTGAGTTGGTTGATGAGCCCGGTACTTATCTGCTCGCGTGGACGACCACTCCTTGGACCTTGCCCGGCAATGTTGCGCTTGCAGTAGGTAGGAACATTGCATATGGAAAATATAAAAAGGGTGATGAGAAAGTAATTATCGCTGACGCTCGTGCGAAGGATGTTCTCGATGATGAATGGATACGCATTGAGGATTTTTCACCTGTTGGAAAGAAATACATTCCTCTGTATCAGACACAGGCCGGATATGAAGTTTATGAAGCGGATTTTGTCACGACAGAAGACGGCACTGGTATCGTGCACATTGCTCCTATGTACGGGGAAGATGATTTCAAGCTCGCCTCAAAAGAAAACTTGTACAAAAACCATTCTGTTCGTCCAGACGGGACATTTTTTGATGGAATAATATTTCTTGCTGGTCGATTTGTTACCGATGAAAAAGTTGCAGTTGATATTGTGAAAGATCTCCAAACGCGCGGACTACTTTTCAAAAAAGAATCGTATACGCATACCTATCCTTTCTGTTGGCGCTGCCACACGCGGCTTATCTATTACGCGCGTGATTCGTGGTACATCCGTATGAGCGACTTGCGCAAAAAATTGGTCGCAGAAAATAAAAAAATTCATTGGGAACCGAATTATATTCGCGATGGACGCATGGGCGAATGGCTCACGAATGCGAAGGACTGGGCGATAAGCCGCGAGCGCTATTGGGGCACGCCATTGCCGATTTGGCGAAGTGCGGACGGAAGCGAACAAATTGTTATTGGCTCGATTGATTCACTCAAAAAGCACACGAAGAAAAGCGGTAATTCGTATTTTGTGATGCGGCACGGCGAGGCAGAGAATAATGTGCAGGACATTCTCGATCCGACTAATGAGCCGCACTATTCATTAACTAAGAATGGACAAGAACAAGTCAAGCGAGCTGCCATGACTCTTAAGACGCGGAGTATTACTCATATCTACACTTCTCCATTCGCGCGAACGCAAGAAACCGCGCATATTCTCGCTACCGCTCTTGGTATTCAGAATGATCGAGTTATAGATGATGCTCGGCTGTGTGAATTTAAAGAGGGAGAATCATACGAACAAACCTATCGCCGTATTGCGGAGTTTTTCTACGAACTTGAGTCCACTCATACAAAGAAAAATATTCTCATTGTTACGCATGGTCTCGGTATTAAAATGTGTACAGCGATTGTTGCAGGAGCAACTTATCAAGAGCTTGCTGGATTTGCTGAACAGTCGGCATCGGATTTTGCACAATCAATCCAACTCGAATTTGTGCCGCTTCCGCATAACGAGGACTACGAACTCGACCTGCATCGGCCATACATTGATGGGGTCGTTCTTATTTCGGAAAAAGGAAATGAGTTGCGAAGAGTGCCTGAAGTGATGGATGTATGGTTTGATTCTGGCACGATGTCGTTCGCACAATCGGCGAAAGAGCGCGGGAATGAATCACTGGAAACATTTCTTAACAAAGTCGCTTATCCAGCCGATTTTATTAGCGAAGCTATAGACCAGACGCGCGGATGGTTCTATACCTTGCTTGCTGTGGGGGTGCTCGCAGGGCATGGCGCTTCCTATAAAAATGCCATTTCGCTTGGACTCTTGCTTGATGCAGAAGGAAAGAAAATGAGCAAATCAAAAGGAAATGTAGTTGATCCATGGACAGAAATTGATAGGTGGGGTGTTGATGCAGTTCGTTTCTGGATGTATAGCGTAGCTCAGCCGGGTGATACAAAAAATTATGATGAGAAGACCATGAAAGAAGCAGCAAGAGTGCTTTCGTGGTTCGAGAACAGCGCGAAGTTTTATGAACTCTTCAAAGATAACTTGCAGGGAGAAATAAATCCGCAGGTAATTGATCGTTGGATGCAAACGCGCACTGATGAGACCGTGCGTGAGGTGACTGAAACAATGGATGCCTATAAACCTTATGACGCAACACATGCAATTGCACTTCTCGCAGAAGATCTTTCGCAGTGGTATGTGCGGCGAATTCGCAATCGTGCGCGAGAAGGAGATGCGGCCGCACTCGCAACGCTTCGAGAAACTCTTCGCATTGCGGCTCTTCTACTGGCGCCGTTCGCGCCATTTCTTGCAGAAGAAATATATGCAAAGGTAAGAAGTGATAGTGATCCAGAAAGTGTGCATCTCGCTGACTGGCCTGAGAAAAAGAGAGAACCAGACAAAAATCTTATTTTTGAGATGGCGCGTGTTCGTGCATTCGCATCAGAGGCGCTACAGCTTCGGCAGAATGTTGGTATCAAGGTTCGTCAGCCGCTTGCGGCACTTGCGGTACCCGAGATGCTTCCAGACCAACTCGCACAGATTCTCGCTGATGAGGTTAATGTGAAGGAGGTTGTCGCGGGTGCAGAGTTTACGCTCGATACGGTACTCACTCCTGAACTTATAAAAAAAGGCGATGAACGCGAGATGGCGCGTGCGGTTGCTGAAGCGCGTAAAGCTGAAGGATTCTCTCCGCGTGATGCGGCGCATTCAGTGATCTATTCAGAAGG
>Ga0208375_1003989_pt1 | contig 12001 bp, 12 predicted proteins | sample RifOxyD1_FD_184038 | JGI IMG/M metagenome (GOLD analysis project Ga0208375, IMG submission 184038) | Soil microbial communities from Rifle, Colorado - Rifle Oxygen_injection D1 (SPAdes) | ecosystem: Environmental > Terrestrial > Deep subsurface > Rock core/Sediment | place: Rifle, Colorado... | reverse complement strand
TCCACCTGCATGCAAATCTCATGAAACAAACAAACAGTTTGAGCAAATAGAAAAATTAAGAGAACAAGGAAAAATTAATTTAGTTAAAGATTGGATAGATACGCAAAGAAAAATGCCCAAACCAAAAATGGTAAACTTCATTTAACCTTTTTAAAAACTTTTTAATCCTAAAAAAAATCCGCAATATTTATATTGCGGTTGCTTGTTTGCGCAGATTTTTGGGAACTTAAAGAATTTTATAAAAATTATTCGTCGACAATTACTTTGTAGCACTGCTCACTGCAATAATGCCACCCATAGGGGCTTATAAAAGATTCTTCTGGAAGAGGCTTACTGCAATTTCCACAATTTGTTTCTAATTTTTTTTCTGAAAGAATCTTTTCAATTAAATTAACCATAACTTAAATATCCTAAGTAGATATTTATTACTTTTCCTAGGAGAATATAAATATCCATATTTTCACTAGTGAATATATTCAGAAAAGATTTAAATATATCCCCCATATTAATAAAGTAAAATGAAAAGGAAAATAATAAAACAAGGGCATAATACTCTAACAGTAACTCTTCCTTCTAATTGGGTAAAGAATCTTAATATTCAACCCGGGCACGAAATTGAAATGATTGAAAAAGAAAATGGGCTTTTTTTAACAACTCAAAAAAATAATTATCTAAAAAGAGCAGAATTTGATATAACTGATTTAGACATCCCTACAATATGGAAATATTTTATGGCAGTTTATAGAGAAGGTTATGATGAAGTTCTTATAAAATTTAAGCCAGGAACTAGTTTAAAAAATCCCTACAAATTTTTAACAATGCATCGTTTAGATCCAAAATACCAAAAAGAAGATGAAAGAACAGTGCTTTCAGGCATACAAAGATTTGTAGATAGATTCATTGGTTATGAAGTTATTGAACATGGAAAAGATTTTGTTTTAGTTAAAGATATGGCCGAGCTTACAAATAGAGAATTTGATTCTTCTCTAAGAAGAGTTTTTCTCCTTATACAACAAATGTGCGAAGAAACTCTTGAAGCAATAAAAACCGGGAATTTAGAAGGACTTATTCATATTCATGATGTAGATATTAATCTTGACAAATTTCATGATTATTGTATAAGGGTGCTAAATAAAACAAGCAATAGAGAATCAAGAAAAAATTCACTTTATTTTTCAACTCTTTACTTATTAGAATTATTAGGAGATGAATTTAAAAATATCTCTACGCATTTAATTCATGATTTTCCAAAAACTAATTTTAAGAATATTAAAAAACCCGTTGAACTTGTAAAAGACCAATTTGATAATCTTTATTTATTGTTTTATAAATTTAACAAAGAAACAGTTAAAAAAATAGCAGAAATTGATAAAGAAATTTATTTTTCTGTTCCTGAAATATATAAAAAAGCAAATGAGCATGAAAAAGAAATCTTTCATCATTTGAGAATTATTAGTCGTTTTATAAATGCGCTAATGGAATTAAGGATAGAAATGGAATATTAATAATCTAATAGATTTTAATATTTATCCAGATTTATCTTTTCTCTCTAAGTGAATTTTCAGTTAATGTTGAATGGCATCCTAAACAATTATAGAGTGAAATAAATCTACCATTAAACATATCCTGTTCTCCAATATATTGAAATTTACCAACATAATTGCAACTAGGACATTCAGATTCAATAGTTCTATTTTGTTCATTAATTGTCATAAAAATTAATAAATTACTCTCTTTTTAAACCTTTGTATTGTTGTTACTTGAGTGGGATAACTTAATTACTTATTCCAATAAAAATCACTGCTTAAACCCAGATATTCCCAAATATTCTTTGCCCTTTTTCATTAAAGCGCTTTGTTGCTGATATTTAGTTTCATCATAGCAATTGCATCTTTTAATCAAAGAGCATCCATATAATCCAGCAACTTCAGAACATTCTCCACAATCTATTTTAATTGGATTGATACTTCCATTTTTGTCAATATGCAGTTTAAAAGCATGTATCTCGCTTCCATAGTTAGTTTCAAGTGCTTTTCTTACAACTCCTTCAATATCTCCTCCCATAAACATACCATGTCCTCCAACTGCAGTATAAAACTTTGCATCATTTTCAGCAAGATGAATATTTGGTAAAAGTTCATCTATTGTTAAGTTTCCATCAAGAAATTCAGAATAAACACCAATTTTATAAAAAGTAAATCCCCTATCAGGAGAAATATTAAAACCTCTGCGCAGATTCATATAATTTTTTAAATCCTGAATTATATCAAGAACATCTTCTTTTGGCGAGATACTTTGTTTAAGTCCTTGTTCTTTTTTTAAAATCTCTTCAAGAAATTCTCCAATTCTTTTATCTTGGGCTATATCAGAAAATGCATCACTCATAATCCTATAATTTTATTTGGCTTTTTAAGAATTTATATACAAAAATTACTAATTAAAAAAGATTATCATTATTTCAATAAAACAATGTTTAAGCCAGGCAAAGATGACAAGTTAGCAAAACAAAATTTAATTTTCAAGAAATTATATCATAGAAGTTAACAATATCTGCAGAATTACTGGTTCTCAGCCAATCCTTTTCTCGTCCTTATCTTTCTTACAATATCTGCTTGAAGTTCATTTGGCATTTTTTCAAATGACTGGTCTGCAAGTGATGAAACTCCTCTGCCTTCAGTTGCTGACCTTAAATCTGAACTCCAGCCCAACATTTCAGATACTGGAAGTTTTGCCTTAACTGTGCATCCAGCTTCTTCTTGCCTGACATCAATTAATTGTCCTCTTTTGCTAGAAACTAATTTTGTAACTGCGCTCATAAATTCATTAGGCGCTTCAATAATATGTGTTTGCAATGGTTCAAATAAATTTATCCCAACATTTTTCATAGCTTCAGAAATTGCATCTCTTACAGCAGGATAAACCTGCGCAGGCCCTCTATGAATTGCATCTTCATGAAGTTTAATATCTTCAATTGAAACTTTTAATTTAGTGCAAAGCTCTCTTGCTAAAGGCCCTGCATCCATAACTTGTTCAAATGAATCAAGCATTAAATCAATTACTTCAATCATATGAACTTCTCCTCTTGTATTATCAAGGAAAACATTGCCTTTGTAAATATCTCTGTAATTTCTTATCTCATCATTTGGTATTCCATATGAACTTAAAACTTTAGTTAAATTATCATCTTTCTTTTTGTATCTTCTTTCAGAAATTTCTCCTTTCTTTATTGCTTCATAAACTTCATCTTCCAGAGGTTCAACTTTAATAAAAAAAGAGTTGTGTTTGTTTGGCGATCTTCCTTCCATTTCATTTGATGATTTTGTAACTGTTTCTCTATAAACAACAATTGGAGGTGATGTTTTAATTTCAAGGCCTTTTTCTGTAACAATTCTATTTTCAACAATTTCAAGATGCAATTCACCCATTCCAGATATTAAATTCTCTCCTGTTTCTTCATTAATTTCAATTTTCAAGCTTGGATCTTCTTTATTTACTTTTCTTAATAATTCAACTAATTTTGGAAGGTCAACCATTTTTTTAGGTTCAATTGCTTTTGTAATAACTGGTTCAAAAATAGGTTTAATTGCTTCAAAGGTTGTCTGTGGATTTATAGTAATTGTTTCCCCAACATCTGCAACAATACCTGCAATTGCAAGAACATTTCCTGCAGGAATTTTTTCAACCTGTTCTGGTTTAATTCCATTATAAACAAGAACCTGTTGAATTCTTTGTTTTTTCTGCGCTAAATTAAGATAAACTTCCATACCTGGTTCTAATGTTCCTGAAAATAATCTTCCTGCCGAAATTTCTTTTCCTGAACGAGGATCAATAACAATTCTTGTAATTACAAAAGCAAGCTCGCCTTTTGCATCACAATGTATTAAACTTTTTCCAAATTCACTTTCTATTTCACCTTGCCAGATTTTTGGAATTCTGTATTTCTGCGCATCAACTGGACTTGGCAGATGTTTAATTACCATATCAAGAATAACTTCATAGAGCGCTGCATTTTTCCAAGTCCATTCTTTTCTTTCATCTTCAGGCATATTATAAATATTAAAAATATCTTTGAATGAAACTCCTTTCTTTTTCATAAATGGAAGTGATAAAGCCCAATTATCTCTTGCGCTTCCAAATGCAACACTTCCATCATTAATATCAACTAACCATTTTTCTTTATATTCTGGCTCTGCAATTTTTGAAATCAAATCATTAAAATCTTTATAGATTTTCATAAATCTTTCTTGCATTTGTTGAGGATTCATCTGCAATTCTTTAATTAATCTATCAACTTTATTAATAAATAAAACAGGTTTTACTCTTTCTCTTAAAGCTTGTTTTAAAACTGTTTCAGTTTGAGGCATTATCCCTTCACTTGCGCAAACCAAAACAATTGTCCCATCAATAGCTCTCATAGCTCTTGTAACATTTCCAGAAAAATCAACATGCCCAGGAGTATCAATTAAATTAATTAAATATTCTTCATTTTGAAATTCATGAGCCATAGAAACATTTGCAGCATCAACAGTCATCAACCTTTCCTGTTCATCAGCATGTTGCCATGTAGTCATACCTTCTTCTAAATCACCTGCATTTTTTGAAGCCATCATCCCAGCTGCGGCTAAGAGATTATCTGTAAAGGCCGTTTTTCCGTGATGTATATGCGCGCTTGTGCAGATATTTCTAATATTTTTCTGATTGCTAGTCAATCTTTGAATCTTTGATAAACTTTTTTCTTCAGCCATTTTATTTTTTTTGCTTTCTGTTTAAATTATACTCTTGAAATATTCCGCAATTGAGATATTTTTCATCACCATTATCAGTTTGCCTGCAATAAACCCTTAAAGTTCTGCTGCAACTACACGGTCCCAATCTCCACAATGGACATACTTTCTTCTCAAGAGTTTCAGTTCTTTCAGTCATATAATCATTTGCCAAAATTGGTTTAAAAATGTTTGGAGTGTGCGATATAATAGTAAAGAAGATATCAAATCCAGATATTTTTTGAGTTTTTTGCTAATGCATCTATAGCAAATTTTTCACAAGGGAAAAATGTTGTAATTTAAGGTTTAATTTAATTAGAGTTTATCTTCATATAAAATTATTTAATATTTAATTTACTAAACTAAACATTCAATAAACGATGTAGAAACTAGGGAAAATTATGGTGGAATTAGCTAAACAAAATAATATTCTTCTTCATATCAAACGCATTCATAAGTCTGGAAAGGTATGATAAGTTAGCAAAAATAATCATAACATCTCAAGCCCAGATATCAAATCCCCAATCAAATAAACTAGGTTGAATTTCTATATGTTTTGTTAAACCTTTTTTTAAAACATATTCAAAAGGACAATCGTCTGATGAAAAATTAAGTCTATTAATTGTGATAAATCCTCTGCATTGTTCTTCTTCAAGTTTTTCATCTATAAAATATTTGAAGGTTAGAGGATATCTTTCAGACATTTTTTTTGGAACAGAAAAAAAGTGAGAAGTATTTTTTGGTTTTTTTGCGATAATCTCACAAAAGTTTTCATTGCCAACCATATAAAAATTAACAAGAGTTTCACTTCTAGTTAAAGGCGAACATCTTAATGCAGTTATTACATTTGGAATATAACTCTCTAAAATTAAATCTTCTCTATAGAGTTCTTTCATAGACACTTCGCCTTCTTTAAATAATTCAACATAAGGATGAACTCTAGAATATCTTCTTTTTTTAATTGGTAATACTTTATTTAAAGCTGATAAAAGAATCATTTTAGAATTATCTTGCAGCATCTGCCTGTTTTTCAAGCTCAATTCTTTTTGTTACTGCAATGCTGTTTTCTCCATTTGCAGTTGCAATAATTTCTTCAGCAAGAGTTTGTGAAAATGATTTTTTATTTCTAAATGATTTATCATAGGCTCCATGAACAATATTTCTAAGTGAAAGAGAAATTCTTCTTAATGGCGAGCAGTCAACTGCTTGAGGATATCTTGCTCCCCCATATTGAATCATTGTTACCTCATCTTTAGGACTGCTGTTTTCAATTGCAGTTACTAAAACTTGAATAGGATTTTTCCCAGTTTTTTGATTGATTATTTTTAAAGCTTCTAAAACCATTCCCATATTTTTATTATATTTTCCAGTTGCCCATCTTGTAACTATTTTATGTTTTTTTCCTCTATGTCCTGGAACACCAACTAAACTAACTAACCTTTCAATAATATTTACTCTTGATCTGCCAAATCTCTCTCTGTTTCTTCCATGTGATTTTGTAACAATTTTAAACTCAAGATTAATCACATTTCTTAATCCTGCATCACTTATTTGAACTTCTGAAATATCATACAAATCAAAAACTTTTTTGTCAAGATTTAAAACAAATTCTTCTTTTTCTTTCTGAGGAATTTTTGAGCTAGTCTTTGAACTAGCTTTTTTATGGGCTTTAGGTTTTTCTTTTTCTTTGCCAGTAAATCCCTCTTCAATATTTTCAACAACTAATTTTACTTCTGTAGCAACTTCTTTTGCAATCTCTTTAGCTCCTTCAGCTAACTCTTCAGCTAATTCTTCAATCTTTTCAACTGCTTCATTTATTAAACTTTTTTTCTTTGCCATTTTTGTTTTATCTTCTACCTTTCTCTATCTTTCCACGCCATAACAAATGCAGTGGCTGATCATTAACTTGAATAACTTGAAATCTTACTCCAGGTATATCTCCTTTAGTTCTTCCTTGTTTTCCGCCAATTCTTTCTATTAATACCTCATCATGTTCGTCAATAAATTTCTGCGCTAAATTTCCTGGAATAAATGCAGTCACAACTTTTCCATTTTTAGTCAGCTGAACTTTGCAACATTTTCTCATGGCAGAGTTTGGCTGTTTAGCTTCTTTTTGAACTTTTTCAGTTACAAGTCCTTTTGCTTGACTTGCTCCTTCAAGAGGATCAGCTTTTTTCTGCAGACCAAGAGCTCTAACTTTATATGCTCTATCTTTCCATCTGAATTTTCTTCTTGCTTTTATTAATTTGTTAGCATTCATCAATCCCATATCATACAAGAGAAAAATCGGTTTTTAAAGATTCCTATTTTCACATCAGAATCTTTAAGCCAAGAAAATACGAATATTTTCTGGATCCAAAGAATATTTGATTCTTTTGGCCACAAAATCTCTGATTTTGATGTTTAAATGTTTAGATTATCATAAATAAAATAACTAACTTAAAATTTACTCTCTATCTAACGATATTGCCAAAATATTTTTCTTCTGCTAATTCCACTATATCTTTACCTATTTTAAACATCGATATAGTGAATCTTAATTTGTTTATTGGATTTATATTTGAGATATTTTAAAGTTTCTCCACATTATCAAACGAGATAAAAGTAGCATTAAAAAGAAAGTTTACTAAAATAAGTCATCTCAAGAAAATCAAACAATCTTCAATTCCTTACTAAAATATTCCTTAACGATTTTTTTCATTTCCTCAAGGCGTTTTTTATTTCTTCCAATCAGCATTGCTTTGCTCTGCTGTCCTGCATTTATCATAAGATAATTGTCTTTTAATTCAACGCTTTTTATTTCAATAGGATGTATAATTGTTGAAATAAATTTTTCAGCATCTGCAAGACTTTGCGGCGCGCCAACAACTTTCACTTTCCTATTAACAATTGCATTCATTTTTTTCAAATTTATATTGCCTGGCCCCATTGCAAGACTTACATCTTTTTTTTGAACAACAAACATTATTGTAGAATTATATATAAAACAATGTTTTGATGTTACGCGACTTATTCTTGCAAATAAGTTCATATACCTCATTAATTGCATATCAATTGTTTTAACCATCTTATTATATAAATTCCAATAAGAATTTTATTTATAAAACTATTGTTTTTGAGAAAATGCTAAATCTGGAAGATTTAGTTATAACATAAATCTTGAAATCTAAATATATTAATATTAAATTATTTAATTAAATCTTCACTAAATCGATGTATAAATCTGGCAAGAGATGACAATTTAGTAAAATAAAAATCTCAAATCAAACTGCGAACCATTAAACAAAAGGATTTATCTCTTTAGTCGAGGTTTTTAATAGAAATTCATTCGACTTATAAATTAGAGAAAGATTATTTTGAAATTGGAGGAGGTCTGGACAAAAAACCTTAACTGCACATCCATATTTTTTCAACTTTTTTGGGGTTATGTTTATATATAAAATTTTCATGTTATTTTTTTTAAAGAACGCGTAAAGTTTAAACTTACTAGAATTCGCTGGAAATGGTACATCCTCGTAGCTAAATTTTAACAAAGGATTTTTAATTAATTTGGTAAATCTTTTCTCAAGACTATCTTTTTGTTTAATCTTATGAATAAATTTTGAAGAAACCCACAACTGTAAAGATTCTGACAAGGCTTTTTGACAAGCAATTTCAGTGTTCAAATCAGCACAACATCCAAAAACAATATTCTTTCCAAAGTCTAATTTACAGCATATTACAGGACATTCTATTTCAGTACATAAACTATAAAAGGATATTTTTAAATGTAGTTTTTCTTCTATATTTTGAGTTATTTTTTTTATTCTTTTTGGAAGATTTTTTATTCGGGGGATATTTTTGTCTAAGTACCATGCTTGAAGAATAGAATGTCTTTCAATCAATTCTAGGAGCCCGCCCATAACTGCTGGAGAAGTTGTTTTATAAAATGCAGCTCCAACCGAACTGGAAAATTTTGGAATGGCTCTTATTTCAATATTAGGTATTATCAAATCAGCAAGAACATACTCATTTTTCTTTGAGAATACATTTTTTAGGGAAATTAATTGTCCAAGTTTTTGAGAAGAAATATTATGTTTTATTAATTCTTCCTTGGAAAAGTAAGACGTCAAATCTACTTTCTTTTCGATAAAATCTTGTTTTTTAAATATACGCATAAGAGACATTCTTTCTAATGTTTCTCCTGCACAGGAATCCATGACTTTTTTAAAATCAAATCCCTTTCTACCTACATGAATTTGATTAGGGATATTTAGTTCTTCAAGAATATTTTCATTTAATAATGGGACCACATCATAGTAATCTATATTTGATAGATTTTTCCTTAAGTAAGCTTCTTCAATAAGCTTATCTTTTATTAAACTTTTTAAAAGACCAGATGGTTTAATAATTTTTTTAAGCATATTTATCTAGATATTGTTTAATATCTTTCTCCACTTCTTCCCCAGAGGGATCATGGTCAGAACATTCTATAGGATATAAATCGCAATTTTTTAATTTTTTAATCTCATCTGGTAAAATTCTTTTATCATTTTTGCTGAAAATAATCGCACTATTTTTAAATTTTTCTTCACCTATTTCAATAGGATTAGTTAGCATATCAGAGAATTTCATTTCAAGTAGCTTTTCATTAGTTTGGGTTATAATTACTGGAGGAGATACTAAAAGTTTATTTGCTTTACTTTGACAAAGAAGGGCAGGAATACAACCCAAACTTTTCGCGACAATCAAAAAATCTTTTCCATCATCTTTGATTTGATCTTCTAATTCTTTTATTTGTTCTTTAAAAGTAGATGAAAATTTTTCAGATGTTTTATATTTAGAAAAAGTTAATTTAGAAAGAGGAATATTATGTTTCAAAGCCCAATTTATGATTACATTAAAACTAAAAGAATCAAATTTGCCATTCAATCCAGGAATTAAAATTATATTTTTTATCATTTTATTCCCCCACAAACAACTACATACTCATTTTGATAGTCTTTTAGAATATTTAATTCTTTTCTTAATTTTTTATCATTGAAAGCGCCAAGACAAACGCCTCCAAGCCCATATTTTGGAAGATTCAATAAAATATTTTGGGCAGCATGACCTGCTTCAAGAAGAACATATCTATAACTTCTCAAACCATATTTAATCATTCCTGGTTGAATATTGCTAATAAAAAAAATTACGAAATTCGCTTGATTTAAATTAATATTTTGACAATAAGGCAACAAATCTTCAAGTAATACTTTACTTTTTAATAAAATTAATTCTTCAGTATAAGGATTGTATAAATAAATTCCTTTTTCAATCCCAGAAACATTATGTACATAGATTGCAGATTCTATTAAATTTAAACCTCCTGCGCTTGGAAAAGTTCTGGGTTCTAAAGAATATTCTTTTTTCGGTGATTTATCTTTTCTTATGCCTAACGAATTAAAAATAATTTCGCTGAAATATTCCTTATTTAGAGCTTTCCCAGAAAAATTTCGGATAGAGACTCTTTTATGAAAAAAGGAATGAGGTTCTGATGTGAGTTTAATCCTTTTTCCTATCAAAGCATTTAGTAAATCTAATTTTTTATTTTGAATATCAACAATTTTGAATATCTTTTTTTCATCAAAAAATTTAGGTTTGAAAATTTTATTTAATAGATATTCAAATAAATTTGCCATGAGATCTTAAGTTGATTAAAGATTTTACTCGCAACTAACAAGAGCCAATTGAAGTTTCTTTAAATTTTTTCTTTTCATATACTTTTTGGTTACAGAGAGTTTATAAATCTTTATGTCCCAATTATATAATGACAACAAGCAAGTTAGAAAATCTCTTAAAAAGAATCAATTTTTACGATAATCCAACAAGGTTTTATGAAGATATTGGAGCAATAAAAACTGCAGAACTATCAAAGTTAAAAGAGAGTATGCAATTGGGAGTTAAATCAGAAAAAATTCCTTCAGAATTTCTTTTTAGACATGATTTAGTTTGGCAAGAGCATAATGATTTTGATGCTCAGTTAACTTTTCTTTGGGAAGATGTAGAGTCATTAAAAAAAACGCCCAAGGGGTTAGAAACACTTACATCTCTTTTTGAAATTAGTATATGTTTTGATAGATCAAAAAGAGTTCTAGCGAATATAGTTAAACCAATTATAGATAATTATTCTAAAAAAATGAATCTTTCACCAGAAGAGAAAGGTATTTTATTTACTAGCCTAACAGAATCTTTTTATGTCCAATATCGCCGAGATGTTACTGAAGCAGGTTTAGATTTTGTAACTGAAAAATATTTCAGAAACAATAAAAACTTAGCAAATTTTATGATTAACCAAAAACGCCCGCAGGTTGTTCCAGAATTAATGTCTAATTTAGATTGGCATCAATTTCATAGAAGAATTTTGTTACACCAAAAAACAATTCTTGCTAAAAAATTAGGTATTGAAGTTTTTGCAATAGATCAGCTTTTACAAAGAGATCATTTTCAAGAATATGTTTATAGAAAATCCTTGGTAGGGGTTGGAGATTATTATCTGCATTTAGTTGCTTCTTCATTAACTAAAGAATCAATTGCAGATTTTGATAAGAATCTTACCTCTTTAGAGGAGACAAACAGAAAAAGTAAATCTTTTTTTGAATATAATCTCCCTTTATTTTACCAAGGAAATTTTAGGTGCGCTATTGCATCTTTTCTAAATGGAGTAACAACACTTGTAGGACAAATGCCTACACAAGAGCATGAAAACATTTTTGGAGATAAAATACTGGTTTTGCCAGGAGAAACTACTGCTACATTACCTAATTTACTGGCTCAAGTAGCTGTAGAAGATTTTGGTTTAGAATCAACTATGCTCTTTGAAAATGAATATTTTTTATCTAATCATAAAGGAGCAGTCAGACGAGAATACTTTGAAAAATATATGTCTCGTTTTAGAGATACACTCCCCAATTCTATAAATGCCGGAGCAAAATTAGAATTTGGACCCATTTCTTCTGAAAACATAAGGGATAAATTAATAGGCGGGCCAATAGTTATTGCAACATGGCAAGAAGGAATAACCCATTATAATCTGTTGTATGGATATGATGATGTTCAGAAAAAATTTTTAATCTTTGATCCTTTAACTGGGAAAAAACCAATAAGATATGAGAATTTTTCAAATTATTGTAATACTCCTTTCGGTCGATGGGCTATAACAATGAATCCAAAATTTGAATTACTTAAAGAGTTAAGTGAAAAATTTAAAACTAGAGAGA
>Ga0208375_1003987_pt1 | contig 12008 bp, 9 predicted proteins | sample RifOxyD1_FD_184038 | JGI IMG/M metagenome (GOLD analysis project Ga0208375, IMG submission 184038) | Soil microbial communities from Rifle, Colorado - Rifle Oxygen_injection D1 (SPAdes) | ecosystem: Environmental > Terrestrial > Deep subsurface > Rock core/Sediment | place: Rifle, Colorado... | reverse complement strand
CCAGATAAAGGGAGTGGATTTTTTGGGTGTGAACACCGATGCGCAGGCTCTCATGACCTGTCAGGCGCAGACTAAAGTCCAGATCGGCGAAAACCTGACGCGCGGGCTTGGCGCGGGAGGCAATCCGGAGATCGGCAAACAGGCTGCGGAAGAATCCCGGGAGAAAATTAAGGACTTTTTGCGGGACACCGATATGGTATTTCTCACCTGCGGAGAGGGCGGCGGGACGGGTACGGGCGCCACCCCTATTATTGCGGAAATTGCCAAAGAAATGGGGGCACTCACCGTGGCCGTCGTTACCAAACCATTCCATTTTGAGGGTACGCGCCGCATGGTGACTGCCGAAGAGGGGATCATGAATCTCAAGGACAAAGTCGATACCCTCATCGTTATTCCCAACCAGCGCCTGATGGAAGTGATTGACAAAAAGATGACGCTGCTTGAGGCATTCCGCGTGACGGATTCGGTTCTCGGGCAGGGCGTGCAGGGGATTGCGGACCTTATCACCATGCCGGGCCTGATCAACGTGGATTTTGCAGATGTGCGCTCCATCATGACCAGCGCCGGCAGTTCGCTCATGGGAATCGGCACCGGAGTCGGCGAAAACCGCGCGGCAACCGCTGCACGTACGGCAATTGCATCCCCGCTTCTTGAGATATCCATCGAAGGGGCAAAGGGAGTTCTCTTCAACATTACCGGCGGCCCGGATCTTACGATGTCGGAAGTGGATGAAGCGGCCAAGCAGATTGCCTCGGCTGTTGACCCGGATGCAAATATCATTTTCGGCGCCACCATTGATGAGAGTATGGTTGATCAGGTGAAGATAACCGTTATTGCAACCGGATTTGATGAAACCAAAAAGCGGCTCCGCGAGCTTTCGGGCCGGTCTTACAGCACGGTTGCCCAGCCCTCCCCAGTGCGCGTTACCCAGACCTCTGACCATCCACCCACTGCTCCTGCGCCCCCGATTCCCACTGACGAATTGCCTCCGGAGGAAGACGAATTTGATATCCCCGCATTCCTCCGCCAGAGAAGTTAGATAACGCCCCACGTTGATCTGATGTGCTAAAATGCGCTTACTGCTCACGAAGTATGGCTACATCTGATAATAGTATTAGTTTCAAAAAAATCAATTGTTCAAAAATAAAAATCATTACCGAGTTGATTCAAAAATTGTTTTGTGAGGAAGACAATTATTTTAATAAAGTCTCCTTAAATTCTAAGTTTTATGAATCAACCCGAAGCAAAAAATAATTTTCCTCTTCTAAATACAGTCAGCAATAAACGGGAACAATTAGAGATGGCTAGTATAGACATTGATGTACTGAGAGCACAAGCCGGCAGTCAGGATCCCCGGTTGGCGGGAATCTCACGTCGAATGCTAAAGACAAAATGGGACTTAGATCCCGGCCACGATGCGCAAAATGCAAAATCTGTTGATATCACAGAACAACTAGCCTCCTATTCCGCCCGCGAACTGAAAACTATGTTGCGGAATCTGGTGTCCATTCAGTTAACAGAGGGATGTAATGGTAATTGTCCGTGGTGTCTTTTTGGTGTCAAGAAAGGCGTGACTGCGAAATATTCGTTTGAGTCTTTACGCTTTCTTTTTCAAAAAAATGCGGATGTAATGAGTGAGAATCCGTTTTTGCTCTATTGGGATTCCGACCCCTTCGATTATCGGGACGGTGATAAGCGATTCGTTGATGTCTACAAATTATACAGAGAAACAATGCCCCGCAATTCTCAGTATATTTCGACAGCAATCCCGCGGGGCGCAGAGGAAGATTTTGTTAATTTTATGGTGTATGTTGCGTCTGAAGTAAATAATGAGAGTGCGGTAAATCGCTTTAGGGTTCCGATAAGAATTTCGTTAGCAGAACAGAATATCCAGCGGGTAGAGGCAACGCTGTTAGCATTAACAAATGAATTGTTGAAACAAAAATATACAAGGCAAGATATAAACTCATTTTACGGTAAAGTAGTAACAACCGTGGGCCGTTTCGGCAGTTTTTTACTCCCCATAGGACCATATATAAACAAGGCGGATGATGTGAAAAATACGTTTAGTACTGCGTGCCGGGATGGTGTCGTTATTTCACCGGGATCTTCGCGCGCTGTCATGATGACCGCAGCAACAATTTATAATCCGTCCGGTCAAACAGAAATTGAACTGAATCCCGGTAGTAGCGAGATATTCATACCGCTAAAAATCAGGGAGGAGCATTACGCGAATTTTACGTTCGGGGAAAAATCATTAACTCGCAGGGCTCAGCTGAGACAAACAATGTTACCCGTTATCCGGCATCCAAATGATGAAGAATTTACATTACCGAATATATTTGACGATATGATCCTTAAATCCGGCAGAGAAGTTGCTTCTCTGAGTAGACTAATTTCCAACTTTTCCAGAGTGGCAGATTTATCCGTAAATTCTTCTGACGCGTCGCGAGAAAAAACAAACTTTATATTCGTGAGCACGGAAGTTTTTAGAGAAAGGAAAAAATATACAGATGCGCTCATAAAACGCATGAGAGATTATTGCGATAAGACAAGCTTACAAGACGAAGAACGTAAGGAAATTCAATACTATATGTTGCTTACTCAAATACATCTTGCGAAAATGGACTTTTTAGCATCTCAAGTTGCGCAAGGGCAGCCAATTGACGTATTAAGTAAAATGGCCCTAGTATTAACAGAGGTGGGGCGGGGCGATATAGATAGATTGCCGGCAATACTAGATGTATTATCAGAACCGAAAAAGCTTACTCAATTCCGCGTTAATACACGTGATAAAGCTTCGGCACGAGCGCTAATTGATAACGCAGTGTTATAAAGATACCGGATTCTATATGAGTTTGATCCAAAAGGAAGATGAAATTAACAGTTCAGTTACAGTTTCCAAAGCCGGCAGACGGCATGCGGAGAAAATAGTGGATCTGCTTCTGGCTGCATGGATCCATACATATCCGAACGAACAGTTTCATATTCGGAAAACAGATGTTAGAGAGAAATTTGGGGATATTAATAGAAAGGTCATACGTATTGGAAAATTTCTTGATTCAATCAGAGAACTTTCCGAAATAACGTATTTGGTGGCTGAAAAGGACGGTAACGTATCCGGTTTTTTATATGCCTTAAACATGAACCGTGAACTATACATTAACGCCCTCTATGTTCATCCGGATCGTCAGAGAGCCGGTATCGGAAACTTGCTCCTACAGAAGGGAATTACATTAAATCAAGGAATGAGTCGGGTGATAGTCGATGTTGTTGCATATAACGGGCCGGCGGTGGCGTTTTATAAGAAACATGGTTTTTTAGTTCAGGGGCCATCGGAGACACCGTTCGGCAAGTTTCCAAACGGAATAGTTGTACCTGAAATTCGGATGGTTAAAAATTGTGTACGGAGTAATTCTGTCGTAAAGGGATAAACTTGATTTAGATAAATTAAAGGAGTAGAGTTCAATTACGTGTTTTGAAAGGAGGTGATTACAGTATGGCGGATGAAAAACTTCCTAAAGTAGTGATATCTGAGGCGCAACCGTTTCTGCGATATGGGGCGGAAGCCACAAGAGGGGCAAAAATTGTGAGTGCTGATAGCGATAGTGCAGCATGTTCCAGTGAGTCCTGTGAATGCGGATCAGGCGCTGGGGAATGTGCGCATGTACCGGAACAACCAACTCCTCAACCGTAAGCACGAGGGTGATGTGACGGACTGCTCACAAAATGGTATTAACCTTTTACCAAAGCAGGTTTGTGGTCTGTGTAGAATTTTTATGGATATAAATGATAAGGAACTTGCGATAGATGACGCTCTTAAGCAAGCAATCAATAATATCGGGGATCGGAAAAATAACCTCCTCTATTCTTTCGGAAGAATATTTCAATATTCAGATGAGCCCAAATTTTTCCAGTATTTCTCTCAGTTAATCGACTCTCAGAATAGTAAAACAGCTGCACATGGTACTGCTAGCGGGTTTTCATTTTTTTCACAGAAACTTGCCGTATTAAAGTGTTTACTCGAAGCTCTTGAGCGGTATGCATTAAAAAATTATGATAAAGAGACGTTAACATTTTCAACTTCCGATAAATTACGCAAACAATGTTTAAACATTTCGGAAGTTTCTTCTTTCAGCGATAAACAAAGGCGGGCAAACAGTAATCTTCAGCTGAATATCAATGGTCCGTTCAATTGGGTACTCGGGAAAAAATTACCGGGTTTAGAAGATACGTATATACCGGCGCAATTGGTGTATCTGTCGTATCGAAGGAAGCTGGGCGAAGGATTAATCCGTATGCCTATCAGTACGGGCGCGGCAAGTGGTACCGCGTACTCGGCGGCAATATACAGAGGGATCTGTGAAATTATTGAGAGAGATGCGTTCATGATTACGTATTTGAATAAGTTACAGCGTCATCGGGTTCCTTTAGAGAAATCAACAAATAAAGATATTCAAAAAATTCTTACGATCGCAAAGGATTACAAACTGGATGTCTACACATATGACATAACAACCGATTTGGGCATTTATACTTTTCTGAGTGTTGTCCGTGACAGCACCGGTTTAGCGGCCGCCCTTTCGACCGGGCTGAAGAGCAGCCTGAAACCTACGGAAGCGTTGATCGGCTCACTTCAGGAAGCATTTCATCCGCGGACATGGTTACGTCGCGAAAAGGATAATTTTAAAGGTAATAAATCAGAGCTACATAAGCCATATGAGCTGTCAACGCGAGGTGTTTTATGGTCGACACCTGGTGCCGTAGAGGAAATAGGTTTTCTTCTTCATTCGATGAAAGAGACGAAAAATATAGATGATTATAAGGACAAATCGAAAAAAACATCCTTTGAAAACCTACAGAAGATAATTGAGATGATAAACAGCCTCGGATATGCCTCATATTTTGTGGACATAACTCCTAATCTGCCGGGTATTAAAAAATCACCTATAAAGGTTGTCATGGCAGTTATACCTGAACTTCAACCACTTTACCTTGATGAACGGTATCCTTATCATGGCGGTAGCAGGTTGTATTCTGTGCCGGTAAAACTTGGGTATCTGAAAACCTTAAACAAGGAAAATACATTAAATTCTTTTCCGCATCCGTTTTTATAGCTATGAAAGATAAGACTATTCAATCGATTGAACAACTTGAGCACGAGTATAGACCATACGGTTCAGCCGAGCGTTTTCATGAAGAAACAAATATTTATAAGAAGGGTAAAACAACACCGTTATCTTCATGGCCGCAGGCATGGAGAACAATTTACACAAAGGGATATCCACGACTTGATTCAATAAAGTTAACGAAAAAGTTTTCCCCTAAAATAAAAACCTCATTTGATGAGGTACTTAATAAACGTAAGTCAAGGCGTGATTTTAAAGACAAACTGTTGCTGACAAGAGATTTGTCTACGCTTCTCTATTATTCAGGCGGAGTAAAATCCATGACCAATGACAATTGGGATACCTCCAGGAGATTTTACCCGTCCGGAGGCGCCCGTTATCCTTTGGAAATATATATAGTCTTATTTAATAAGACAGAGCTTGAGAAGGGCATTTATCATTATAACGTCCGCCATCATTCGCTGGAAATATTAAAAAAAGGTAATTACTTGAGTGAGCTGCAAAAGGGTCTTGACCCCCCGTGGCTAAAGGATGCAAATATGGCGATACTCGTTACATCCGTTTTCGGGCGAAATCAGGTAAAATATGGAGACAGAGGATATCGGCTTATTTTAGCAGAATCAGGACATTTGGCACAAAACATATATTTAGTCTCGGAGGCGCTTCATCTGGGTTGTTGTGGATTAGGAGGCTATATTGATTATGCAATTAACGAATTATTGGATATTGACGGCGTTAATGAGTCTGTCATATATGCATTAGTAGTGGGAAGTCCTAAAAGATAACTATGTCAACCGGCAATTATTATTACATTAAGACACCAAATGATTTAATTTCGGTTATTTCACTGTGGTCATCCCGCGGCTCCAGTCTTGATCCAAAAGGAAAAGAAGGTTTGTCTCACTTTTTTGAACATCTGTTTTTAAATAAAACGGCTACAATGCCGAACAAAATTGCAGCGTTAAGGAAGATTGACGGCGCCGGGTTATTTTTTAATGCGTATACGAGGAAAAACTCCGTATATTACTATTTTATTCAGCGTGCGCAGGACCAGGAGGAAGCGTACAAAATACTTATTCAGGGTCTTCGGGAGTTTGATGTAGAAGAAAAGGATATTTATAGGGAGCGGGAAGTTATTTTCAATGAGCAAAATCAACATGTTTCAAATCCCGCAGCCTATGTATGGAGTTTAGCTGATAAAGGTTTATGGCGGGATTCGCCGCTCAGCGGCTCCGGTTTGGGAACAAAATCATCGCTTAGTTCTATTACAATGGAGGATATCCTGCGGTATAAGGAGTTTTTATTCGCAAAAGAAAATATCGGTTTTCTCACCATTTCGTCACTAAAAGTATCACCGGGGTTAGTACAGGAGTTAGTTCAACTTACTACGGCGGATGAGTCGTCGCCCATGTCTTCCGGCGATTATGTAAACGCCGGGGGATCTAACAAAATAATCTGTGAGTATCGCCCGATGGATGCAGTTTTCTTAGCGCTTAGCTTTCCGTTGCCGGGTTTGGCGTCGTTAGTGAAGGACAAGTTAGTTTTAGATTTTATCCGCAATTATTTGGCCAGCGGTTGGAGTTCCAGATTGATTGAACGTCTGCGATTAGAAAAAAATTATACCTACTGGGTGTATGGAGGAATAGAATCCTTTAGGGAAGCCGGATATTTCAGAGTTTCCCTTTCTACACAGAAAAAAAATATTGCGGAAGTTGTTGGTATCGTTGTTGAAGAAATAGAGAAGCTGCAGCAGGAATTGTTAGATTCGGCACAATTACTTCATCATAAAAACGCTATGAAAGCGCATCTTCTTAAACATTATATCCAGCCGGAAAATATGCTGTGGTGGTATGGCTGGAATATATTTTTAGCCAAACGCATAATTACAATCGGTGATTATCTTGACTCTATAGATACCATTTCTTCATCTGAAGTATTGGCAGCCGCGCAAAAATATTTATCCGTTAATAATTTGCATATAGCTGCACTCGGCAGTATTAGGGAAGCTGATTTACACGCATCTCCGCGGCTTTAAACGTCAGTCAGATTATGTGGTCAAATTTACTTTCTACTTCTTCCGTAAGATCTAAATTCGCCTTTCTTATTTCAACAACTTCCTGAGGCTGTTCTTGTGGTGTGGCTTCTTGTTTGTGTGTCTTATCGCATACGGGACCAAGTTCATCGCCAAGCTCACGATATTTTTGGGGGTTTGTTGCGGCGAGATCGTGGATTTTCCGTATAGCCGGGGAGTCATCATGTGTTGAATGATGTGTTTCCGCAAGTGTCAGCCATATGTCGTATGAGGGCATATATTGTTCAATGTGCGGTGCCATAGTGCCCCTTTCTGTAGCAGGAAATATGCTTGTTTGGATACTATCATATCCGTCTGATTTTCGCTATACCAAGGTGTTCGTGTCTGTTCTCCAACGCGACATCCCCGCATTTTTAAGACAGAGGAGTTAAGGATAACCTCGATTAACCGTAAGACTCTAAAATTATTTCTTAATAATTTATGTTATAATTTCATATTGTAATAAGTGAAACGTACCGAATATTAAAATATGATCATAATGTCGGAGATACTCATAGCATTATTTTTTACACTTTTCGTGTTACAGGGCAAGGTGCATGCGTATTTGGACCCCGGGACCGGCAGCTACCTATATCAACTTGCGCTGGCAGGATTGCTCGGTGGAACGTTTGTTTTAAGTACATTCGTAAAAAAAATAGTTCAAAGATTTAAAAAGAAAAGGCTCCCACCAATAGTACATGAACACAATGATGGACAAGCTTAACCATCACCCTGCTTCCTACAAAGATCCCAGCGGTTTTATTTTCACCCACCAATCACGGGTGTTCCGTGCAATAGATGCGTCATATAAGAAAACATACGATTATTTCATGAAATCCGGATTGTATGAACGACTAGTTAATGAATCACTACTAATTCCCCATAAAGAGCTCAGAACCGCGAAGAAAATGGGTAATGTAAAGTATATTCTTGAACCGGTAAAGATCCCATTTATATCCTACCCGTATGAGTGGTGTTTTAGTCAATTAAAAGAAGCAGCGCTTATAACCTTAACAATACAAAAGATTGCCCTGGAGTATGGTATGATTTTGCGCGACGCTAGCAGCTTTAATACTCAAATATACCGCGGGAAGCCCATATTTATCGACACGCTTTCGTTCGGTGTTTATGAGGAAGGCCGGCCGTGGTCTGCCTATAAGCAGTTTTGTGAACAATTTTTAGCTCCTCTGGCGCTCATTGCCTATGCGGACCCCCGGCTTTCACGCTTATCCCATCTGTTTTTAAATGGTGTTCCTCTGGATTTGGCGGTTAAACTCCTGCCCTGGAGAAAAAAGATACGGCAAGGGCCTTTGCTGCACCTGGTTTTCCATTCAAGTAACCTAAGATCCGGATCCCGGGCAGGAGCTGCAAAACCCGAATTATTTTTTCCGAAATCATCAATGATGGGCTTAATAGCGAGTCTTGAATCCGCAATACAATCAATTACGTGGAATCCGGTTAAAACCATGTGGTCGCAGTATAATGGGAATAATAAAACTATAAGTTACAAGCAAATTTCCCTGGAAGATAAAAAACACATTGTTGAACGTTGTATCAAAATGTGCCGGTCAAAATATATTTGGGATTTAGGTGCAAATACGGGTGAATTCAGCCGAATAGCTGCAGGGTTAGGAGCTTTTGTCGTGTCAGTAGATAGCGACCCGTCGGTTATTGAGTATCAGTACCTAAACAACAGGGTTGGCAAGGTCAGTAATATACTTCCATTGTGTATTGACATCCTTAATCCTACTCCTAACTTAGGATGGATGAATCTCGAACGCGAATCGTTTATCAATAGACCAAAACCCGATACAATTCTGGCGCTGGCCATTATTCACCACTTAGCGATAGGGGAGAATATTCCTTTGTCAAATCTGGCAGAAGCCCTGTCAACACTTACTGAAAAACTTATTATAGAATTTGTTCCTAAGACTGATCCGCAGGTAAAGGAAATGCTTCTATTTCGTGAGGACATTTTCCCTTCGTATACGCAAGCCGGATTTGAGGCGGCTTTTGCGAAGCATTTCTCCCCTATATTTTCTAAAAGAATCAGAGCTACCGATCGATGGATATATGTATTTAAAAAGAAAAAAGCAAAATGAGACGATTACGTCAATTTAAATTTTTTTATCATACCGGTCCTGTTGGCAGTATCCTTTCCGTTAATGCTCTACAGCAGAAATTTAGGGCAAATACCGATAAGGCAGATTGGTTTGCCGATTTTAGTTGTTATTGTTGCAACGGTTTGTTTTTCATACATTGTGTATATGCTGATGCGTAGCGACTGGAAAAGCACGGTAGCTGCCAGCCTCGCTGTAATCATCTTTTTTACATACGCGGATATACTGTCTATAGTTGGGCAGTCCTCTGTTTTCCGGATACTTTCTGCAATTTCACCGAGCATGCAGATTTTTGTTATCAATATTTTGATCCTGATCGTATTTTTTTCCATCATCTATAGGTTGCGTAAAACCTACAATTGGTTAATTATTTTTTTAGGCATTTTTTCTTTTATCGCAGCAGTACTTCCTCTTATACCGATAGGCTCGTACGTTATTAAGCACAGATACTATAATCCGGTAAGCCGGTTGGAGTTACCCAAGGTCAGTGATTTGAAACCTATTACATACTTTCCTGATATTTATTATATTGTTCCGGATACGCACGCATCTGCTGAAATCATGAAAAAGTACTACGGTTATGACATGACAAATTTCATTGAACATCTTGAGAAAGCGGGATTTTACTATGTGAGCCGTAGTACTTCCAACTATCCCAAAACTATTTCTTCGCTGACGTCGTCACTAAATATGGAGTATTTGGATTATTTGTCAGATCTCACTCTTTCTAATGATGAGACGCTTGTTTACTCATTAATTGAAAATAATAACGTGTTAACGTTTCTTAAAAGTTTGGGGTATTCATATTACCAACTAGGATCTTGGTGGCCAGCTACAAGAGCGAATCGGGGGGCAGATAGAAATATTGTTGTGGAAAATGAATATCTCGTTTCTGTAAACGGATTCACGTATGCACTCCTTTCTATGACGATGGCACGCCCGTTTATCACAGAACACCTGTCCCAATTTTTTATGGGTGAGTCAGAGTCGGATAAATTATCGCGTATCCTGTACCAATTTTCTAAAGTAGAGGAGGTGGCGCGCCTGCCCGGACCAAAATTTGTCTTTTTCCACATTATAGCCCCTCATTCTCCGTACGTATTAGATAGATTCTGTACTGCCATTCATCCGGGGTATAGTAGAACGCGTACATCTGTGGTTAATTATGCAGAACAGGCAGAATGTATAGACATAAAATTAGCCTCTATGGTTGACACGATACAACGTATTTCATCAAATTCAGCCGTCATTATTCTTCAGTCTGACGAAGGCGCTGACGTTATTGGCGGAAACGATCAATGGGCGGAGGTCCAGCCCGAGGCTATCCAAAGGAAATTTCCTATTCTAAATGCATTATACCTTCCGGGCATACCTCCCATAGGCTTATCTCAGACAATGACTCCTGTGAATATCTTTCGCTTTGTATTTAATTCATACTTTCATACAAATTTTCCTCTTCTTCCTGACAAAAATTATATTTATCAGGATAAAAATTATATTTACAAGTATATTGATGTAACCAAAATCGTTCAGGAACAGAAAGATTGAGGTTACAAAATAATTCCGTCCTATACGCCCCCGCGTTCTTAAGGCAGCGGAGTTGAGACACATTATTGCATGATGATTGAGAATAATTCATAATACGACTATGGCTACAACGGTAACGACTTCCCAGTCCTGGTTTTCCCGTTTAGGATCTTCGGTAAAAAATGTATTCCTCGGATTTATTTTAGTCATCGGTTCCATTGTTCTTTTGTTCTGGAATGAAGGACGTGCGGTAAAAACAGAACAAAGTTTGAAAGAAGGCGCGTCTGCAGTTGTATCTGTATCCTCCCAAACGAAAGATCCGGCCAACGAAGACAAGCTCATCCATTTTACGGGAGAGGCCCGTACACCAAGTGTTTTGACCGATGTGGATTTCGGTGTCGGGGGAAGCGCACTGAAACTGAAGAGAATAGTTGAGGTATATCAGTGGGAAGAAAATTCGAAAAGCCAGACGAAAGAAAAGTTGGGCGGCGGTACGGAAACGACAACTACCTATACATATAGCCAGGACTGGTTTGACCGCATCATTGATTCCTCGGATTTTCAGGAAGCAGAAACACACATAAATCCCAAAACGAAAAGTTATGAAAATAAGGAATGGCTGGCAGCAAACGTAAGCGTGGGTGCATATGAAATTCCGGAAGATTTACTTACGGCTCTTTCCGGGTATCAGCCGTTTGCCATTACATCCGACATGCTTGCAACACTACCGTACGCCACACAAGAGAACGTAGAGCTGACGGGTAATATGTTGTATTTTCAGGCGAGTAATTCGGGTATACCTCAGATAGGTAATACCAGAATTCATTACGAAATTATTTCTCCCCAGGTAGTAAGTGTCATTGCGAAACAATCCTCATCGACCCTCATCCCGTATGTGACGAAAAACGGCAGGATGATCAGCATGATCCAGACGGGTGAACATTCGGCGAGTGAGATGTTTGAAGGAGCGCTGTCGGGTAATCGTACCATGACATGGATTCTGAGACTTGTGGGCACCCTCCTTATGTATATCGGTCTGCGGATGACATTCGGAGTATTGCCGATTGTCGCTGCGGTGATACCCTTTTTGGGGAGAATCGTAGGAGCCGGCATGTCGTTGGTTTCGGGCTTGTTGACGCTGATAGGAGCCAGTGTCACGAT
>Ga0208375_1003985_pt1 | contig 12013 bp, 18 predicted proteins | sample RifOxyD1_FD_184038 | JGI IMG/M metagenome (GOLD analysis project Ga0208375, IMG submission 184038) | Soil microbial communities from Rifle, Colorado - Rifle Oxygen_injection D1 (SPAdes) | ecosystem: Environmental > Terrestrial > Deep subsurface > Rock core/Sediment | place: Rifle, Colorado... | reverse complement strand
TTTTCCACGAAACAGCTCTTCTGAAGCAATTCCTAATGTTTTTGCCTGCGCACCGGTTGCAATGATAATTGTTTTTCCTTGATGCTCTTTTGAACCGAAGGCGGTAAATGGGGATGTCTTTGAGATTGTTTTTATTTCATCCATGACTATTTCTGTTCCAAATCGAATTGCTTGTTGTTTCATCTCTTCCATGAGTGTTGGTCCAAGAATTCCTTTCGAAAACCCCGGAAAATTATCAATCATGGTGGTTGTCGTTAGTTGTCCGCCACATTGAGGGCCTGCAATAAGAAGAGTTTTCAGATACGCACGGGATGCATAAATGGCAGCTGTGTATCCGGCCGGACCGGAACCAATGATAATCACGTCGTACATGAGCTTATTATATCACTGCACTCAGTGTATTTATGAGGACTTCCTTGCTTTGCACGCCCACCATTTGTTTCACTGGTTGACCGCCTTTGAAGATAATGAGTGTCGGAATAGACATGACGCCGTACTTTCCCGCTGACTGGGGATTTTCATCTACATTGACCTTCCCCACCACTGCTTTCCCTTCCATTGCTTTAGCCACTTCCTCGACAATCGGCCCCTGCATCTGACACGGTCCGCACCAGACAGCCCAAAAATCAACAAGAACTGGCTTGTCGCTTTTCAAAACTTCTACATCAAAATTTGCATCCGTTATCATTATATCTGACATAATTTTCTCCAACCAGGATTCTCAGTGTATCACCATTGTTTGTCTTGTAAAGACCTATAATCATCTCATTCCTGAATTTATTGTATAATACACTCTTTAATGGCACCAGAACACGCAACACGATGTTATGAACGAGAAAATAATGTGTTGGAAATGAGACACATTCTTCGCGGTGGCTGCTGGGCTGGACCAGATGTCCATACTATGGATCGCATCACCCTTCCTGCTACTAGTTCATTAATTAATGTTCCCATCTGTATTACTCCAGGTAGTCTTCCACCGCTTTCAATGTGCACAGAGGACGTTTTACACTTATTTCATTGGTCCGTACGCAGTATATTAGCTCAACAAGGAATGAATATTGAAGGAATTCAAATGGATACTACCCCCGGAGATTGGCTTGCATTCACAAAAAAACAACGTCCACTTACCGCCCATGCACTCATCCAAAATTTATCATTTCGCCCTATTGATATTCCAGCAGGTACCGGAATATTCCGATTTTTTTCCGATGCTTCAATAACAAAACGACTGGAAGGGCGATCACTCATGAGCGCTATACAAACACTCGATATACAAATAGAAGGACTCGTGCTTCAAAAAGGGTCTATCGAACCACCATTTTTTTGGATATATGCACCAAATAAACCAATTGCTCAATCATATATTATTGGCATCCGGATTCCTCTCAATCCTGAATGGCATCATTATTTTCCCCCATCAGATGCACCAACCGGTATTTTAGTTGATTCTGAAAGTTTCATCGACACTCGTCCTCGAATTGCAGCGTTATTAACTCCGGTACCGGATAATATTGATAGAGATATTTTTTGGCTTGGTCAAACTCCACCTGTTCATCTTACACAAAAAGTTGCAGGTATTTTATCTAAACGCCCATCAAACAACTCGCAACCGACAGGTCTACACACCTCCTCTCGATATATTGAACCTCTCAGAACACAATTTCCAATCGTTGTGGAAATTTGTGGACCCAGTAGACCCAACCTCCGACCAACCCATGTGTCAATGTATTTTGTCCAGGCGCACACTGCGTTGTAGAAATTTTTCAAAAAAATCTGTATACTAGCGTTTATGAAAATATTCTTTGGAGGCCCCTTAACTGATTTAAAAGATAAAGAAGGAACAAAAAAATTCTACATCCGGATGGCCGAAGTTGCAAAAAAGAATGACGTTCAGTGTTTCTGGGCTTTTTTACACGGTACCGATCCGCAAGAAGATCCCAATGTCCCCTCTTCCGAAGTCTATAAATCAGATCTGGAAGCGCTTGCCGCAAGTGATGTCATAATTGTGTATCTTGGAGAACCAACAACGGGAACCGGTCAGGAAATGGAATATGCACAGGAACACGGAATCCCCATTTACATGATGTATGAAAAAGGAAAATTCATCAGTCGTATGGCAAAAGGAAGCCCCAACGTCAAAGGTTCTATTATTTTTTCTTCAGAAGACGATGCACTCGTCAAACTTGACACCCTTCTTGATGGCCTCAAAAAACGACTAGAAGAACAGGGAACTCTTCGGGAAGACTTTTCAATTGACAGTATAGCCTAATTTTTGAATTGCAGCTGCAATAGATTCTTCTTTCGTTTTTTTCTCATCAAACGTCACTTCCACAAGCTGCTTCGCATAATTTGCTTTTGCTTGAACGCCCATATCCTCAAGCTCTCCTTCAATAAGCATGCTGCAACTAACACAATGCATCCCCGATATTTTTAAAATTTTTGTAATCATTGTTGAACAATAAATTTACCTCGATACATCCCCATACTACACATAAACGGCAAATCGCCTTTTTGATTTGGAGCTGTAAATGTAATTATTTCCTCTTTTCCAACTGGTATGAGTTTTTGGATTTGCAGTTGTGGAATAGTGAATGCTTGAATACATCCTGCTCCACTCGTATTTGTAATGGTCACAGTCACTGTTGAGCCTGCTTTAATGTATGGGTTATCAATTTCATAATTTGTCGCATGGATCGTGATATGTGGTGCTGTTGTTACCGTATGAGCAATACCTGCATCTTCACAATACACAATTTCGCAATAGACTGAACGACCATTAAAACCAACAATAGTTGCGGCTGTATAGATATTCCAGACTGCTAAAATAATGACAAGTGTGGCTGCAACTGGGGCAAAATATTTCGCAAACATCTGTGATGCGGCCTGCATGGATACCCCAAACAGCAAAAATAACGGAACGGTCCCAAGAACAAATGCAAAAAGAATGCTTGCAGATACAAACGGATTTCCAAATTCAAGGGCCTGTGCCATCATGGCTTGGGTTGTTCCGCAGGGAAGAAAGATAGTCAACATGCCGACAACCACTGGCGCAAACCAATCAAGTTGCTTTGACTGCTGCCGTGCAAGCCTCGTTAAGAATCTCGGTGGTTGAATAAGGACAAACCGGAAAATCGGATGCACGTTTAATAAATTCATCGCTGTTGCCAGCATAAAGAGCGATGCAACAACCATGAGTACTGCACGTGTAGCAATCGTTAATTGCATATAGGAGCCGATAAGTCCAAGCAGCATTCCTAAAAGCGTATACGCAAATATTTTTCCAAGAAGGAAAAAAACAACAAGAAAGAATGTTTTTTTACGAGTATTTGTTTGAGTTGTTTGCGTGGCGATAACTGAAGCAAGTAATCCGCCCTGCACTGCCATACAGCTAATTCCGCCGGTAAATAATCCTGTGAGAAAAATAAGCCAAAGGTTCATATTGACATTCACTTCAATGTTCTTTATTATATCCCCATGGGGGGGATATAAGTCAATACCCCAGAAAGGGTACAAGTGTATGGCAAAAGGGGTTCCACGCGACCAGTCAGTACAGCATAAAATTCTTCACCGTTTAAAAATTGCAAACGGTCAATTAGAGCGTATCATTGGGATGGTTGAAGAAGGACAATATTGTATTCATATCATTCATCAATCACTTGCCGTCCAATCAGCACTCCGTCAGATAGACCAAATTATTTTGAAAAATCACCTCGAAACATGCGTGGCTGATGCAATGAAGGAAGGGAAACAGGAAGAGGTCATCGAAGAAGTCATGAAAGTTATGGAGAAGAAATAATATGAAACGGGTAAAACTTGATATTTCCGGCATGCACTGCTCATCGTGTGCAGGAATTATTGAACGGACTCTAAAAAAAGTCCCCGGCGTTACCCTTGCAAATGTTAATTTCGCAGCTGAGAAAGCAAGTATTGTCTATGATGAACATGCCGCCACAGCAACAGATTTAGTTGCCGCGGTACATAAATCCGGATATACAGCATCAATTATTCCTGAAGGGACAACAACGGATGAAAGTGCAAAGCGAAAAGAAGAAATGAACCATGTGTTCCATTTATTCTTCCGGAGTCTCCTCTTGAGCATACCAATGCTCTATTTCATGTTCTTTGATTTCTTTTCTTGGGTTCCGGGAAGGATGGCATTTTTACCATACGTTGGAATTATATCACTACTTCTTGCTACTCCCGTGCAGTTTTGGATGGGAATGGGATTTTACAAAGGCATGTGGTCTTCCCTTCGGATGAAAACATTTAATATGGATAGTTTGATTGCAATCGGCACATCAACAGCATATTTTTACAGCCTTATTAATTTTATAAACTATTACGTAATAAATAAATCTCTCATCGGCGTCAATGGCCTGAAAATTCCGGAGCTCTATTTTGAAACAGCCGCATTCCTCATCACATTTGTTCTTCTCGGAAAATGGCTAGAGAAACGGGCGAAAGGTGAAACATCGGACGCCATTAAAAAACTCATAGGGTTACAACCAAAAACCGCACGGGTGATTAGGAACGGTCAAACACAGGATATTCCTATTGATCAGGTTTCCTCCGGCGACATCATTCTTGTCCGCCCAGGTGAAAAAATTCCGGTTGACGGAAAAATAACAAAAGGAACATCAGCTGTTGATGAATCCATGTTGACCGGAGAAAGTTTGCCTATAGAAAAAAATGTCGGAGATATGGTGGTAGGAGCCACCATGAACAAAGTTGGCAGTTTTGAATTTATGGCTACCCGGGTCGGCAATGAAACAACGTTTGCTCAAATTATTCGACTAACTGAGGAAGCACAAGGTTCTAAAGCGCCGATTCAGGCGTTTGCCGATAAAATATCCGCATATTTTGTTCCGGCTGTTATCAGTCTTGCCGTCATAACATTTATCGTGTGGTATTTCATACTCGGCGCGTCACTTACATTTGCACTCATGACATTCACTGCTGTTATCGTCATTGCTTGTCCGTGCGCTTTGGGACTGGCAACGCCTACGGCAATTATGGTTGGAACCGGCAGGGGCGCACAACAGGGAATTCTTATTAAAGGCGGTGAACCGCTTGAAGCAGCGTGTAAAATAAAAGCAGTGGTATTTGATAAAACCGGCACGCTCACCCAAGGGAAACCGGTTGTGACTGATATTGTTTCACTCGGTGAACTTAATGAAGATGACATTATTACTCTTTCTGCAAGTTTAGAAAAATCATCAGAACACCCGCTCGCTGAAGCCATTTATAACTATTCTAAAGAAGAAAACATTCCTATAAAAGAGATTAGTAACTTTAAAGCAATTCCTGGAAAAGGGGTAACCGGAACCATTGACAAAATCACCTATTATTTCGGGAATCGGAAATTGATGACTGATATTGTCGACCTTGATGTAGCGCAGTATGACCGTAAATTATCACGCTTTGAGGAGCAGGGTAAAACCGCAATGATCCTTTCAAACAAAAAGAAAATCTTGGGGCTCATCGCGGTCGCCGATACGGTCAAGGAAACATCGAAAGAAGCTGTTGCAGCACTGCAAAAAAGAGGCATTGCTGTATACATGATAACGGGAGACAACGAACGGACCGCTAGAGCCATTGGCGTACAGGTTGGCATAACAAACGTTCTTGCGGAAGTGTTACCGCAGGATAAAGCGAGTGAAGTAAAAAAAATCCAAAGTACAGGACTTAGAGTTGCCATGGTTGGTGATGGTATTAATGATGCTCCCGCCCTTGCTCAAGCTGACGTTGGTATTGCAATGGGTTCAGGAACAGATGTGGCTATGGAAGCAGGCGGCATTGTCATCATCAAAAATGATTTACGGGACGTAGTCACGGCATTTGATTTATCAAAAGAGACCATGGAAAAAATAAAACAAAACATGTTTTTTGCTTTATTTTATAACGTCATCGGAATTCCTATTGCGGCTCGTGTTTTTATGGGAATAGGACTCGTATTACGCCCGGAACTCGCAGGTCTTGCTATGGCTCTCTCGTCTGTGTCTGTTGTTTCAAATTCTCTCTTACTTCGCAATTTCAAACCGAAGCGAAATTAAATAACTTATGTCATAATAGATACTATGAATACAAAACAAAAAGCACTCAACCGCATTATGTTTGTTCTCTCCATCGCCGGTCTTCTGATGGGAGTCTATGTACTCCAAAGTTTTGTAAGGCAAACAGGAATTATTTGTTTATCTGGCGGTGGATGTGAAGCAGTGAGAAAAAACGCTCTCTCCTACCCTTTTGGAATTCCGGTTCCAGCCGTGGGCGTTGCCGGGTATACCTTTTTAGTCATTCTCACATTCCTACGAACCACGAACCAGCAACTAGCAACGAAATTATTGCCGTGGATTCTCGGAATGGCAACCTTTGGAATCTGTTTTGTTACCTGGTTTACGTATACGGAAATATTCCTCATTAAAGGAATTTGTATGTGGTGTGCAATATCAGCAGTAAATATGTATATTATTTTTGGATTAGCAGTCTATGAAACTCACATCAGAAACTAAATTATTTATTGGCATTTTTACATTTACTGCAATTATTATTGCAGTTGCGATGGTTATTATGACCAGACCTGCTAAACCCATTGCAAAAGAGTATCTTATTCTTCCAACAACGTATACGAAGGGCGCAAAAGACGCTTCTGTATGGCTTGTTGAATTCTCAGATTTTCAGTGTCCGGCATGTAAAGCATTTTCGTCAGTTGTATCTGATCTTTCCAAGAAATATCCAGACAAACTGCTTGTTGCCTATCGATATTTCCCACTGGATAGTCATCCGCAATCTATTCCAGCGGCAATCGCTGCAGAATCCGCAGGAATTCAGGGGAAGTTCTGGGAAATGGAACAACTTCTCTTTGCCAATCAAGAACGCTTGAGTGAAGCACTCTACCCTGAACTTGCTACGCAATTAGGACTAGATATGAATACATTTCGAGAATCTTTTGCTAATCCGAAGACAAAACAAATAATTATAAATGACAGAAACTACGGCACTTCCATTGGTATTAACGCTACCCCGACATTTTTCCTCAATGGGGTAAAACTCAATCTTCTTACTCCTAGCGATCTTACGAAAGAAGTAGAAAAAGTAATAAATGGAAAGTGAGGTTTATATGTTTGATTTAACCGGAAAAGTAGCGCTTGTAACTGGCGCATCAAGTGGTATTGGACGAGCGTCAGCACTAGCCTTTGCCATGCAGGGTGCAAAAGTTGCGGTATGCGCGCGCAGGCTTGATAAATTAGAAGCGCTTGCGGCCGAAATAAAAAGTAGAGGGAGAGAAGCGATTGCTATTCAAATGGACGTAACGAAAAAAACTGATATTGAGGCAGCTGTTGTAAAAACAGTCACAACATTTGGGAAACTTGATATTCTTTTAAATAACGCAGGGGTTGCGGAATTCGTACCATTTCTTGATATGACAGAAGAACAATGGGACAAAACGCTCGACACCAATGTAAAAGGGTATTTTTTGGTCGCACAAGCAGCTGTGCGGGAAATGGTCAAAAACAATCCGCCGGTTGGCGGAGGACGAATTATTAATATCGCTTCTATTGCTTCAGGAGGTGTTGGAGTAGGTTTTCCATCGATTGCTCAGTACTGCGCCAGTAAGGGAGCCGTCGTTGCCATGACAGAAGCTCTTGCTGATGAACTGGCACCAATGGGAATATTGGTGAATGCTATTGGTCCCGGAGTCATTGAAAGTGAAATGACAGAAGGGATATTGAAGGATCCAAAGCAGGCAGAAGCAATGCTCGCTCGCGCACCACTTAAACGTGCAGGAAAACCAGAAGAAATCGCAGCAGCGGTTGTGTATTTAGCTTCTGACGAAGCGTCATACACGACAGGAACCACACTCTATATTGATGGAGGATGGCTGGCTAATTAATCTCATTAGATGTGCACTGGGTGTTAGTTTAAAACTAACTTACAGTTTAAATATTGTTAATATACCTCTAATACATATTAAGATACATATCTTAATACTTGACAGAATACATAGAGCATGCTAAAATCATGCCATGAGCCCAACTATTATTCCCATTACCGATTTTATCCGTAAATTTGGATCGTACGCGGATCAGCTTCCTATGCTCGAAGAGTTGATCTTAACGCGCGACGGAAGGCCGTTTGCAACCGTCAAAGCAACTGCACAGGAAAAAAATCGCGAATTTCTGCGGTTTTTCGGCGCATGGAAAGGTACACCGCTTGACAGCGACAGTTTCTGGAAAACCGTACGAACAAGAAGAAATCGGACAAAACAGGTCGTGTTCTAACGCTATGCAGTACTTACTCGACACATCAATTCTTATTGATTTTCTTCGGAAAAAACAAAAAGTGTATGATTTCCTCTCACATCGCGAAAGCGACCAGTTTGTCACCAGTGCACTCTGTGCTTTTGAACTTGAAAGTGGTGTCTATCGACTTGAATCGCGCGACCGGGCTCTTCATCAAAAAAAAGTGACGGATTTGCTTCAATCCTTATATGACGTCGTTCCTTTTTCCCGGAAAGAAGCAGAAATCGCCGGTGAAATTCAAGCACGTCTTTCCGCTTCAGGCACAATTATTGACGATTTGGACATTCTTATTGCTGCGACAGCCATTTCTTCCCATTCAACGCTCGTAACCGGCAACCAAAAACATTTCTCCCGTATCCTAAATTTAGACAGTATAGCAATCTAATGAAACTCCAACATCTCCCCTTACATTCCTCTAGATTCCTTTAATCTCGCTAATCAATCCTTCTGAAACAATTGAGTCATAAATATTCACTCATGTTATAACAAAAGTGCGACGGTGACGTTCCAAAATAAATGGACAAGGATTGGAATCACTAATGATCGTGTTTGAAGATAGAAAATACTGTTGATAATCCCCAGCGATAACGTTGTCCAAAAGAAAAGAATGAGTGTCGGCCCTTGAAATTTCAGTGTGGTTACGAGTATGGGAATATGGAATGCCATAAACATGAACGTCGCTACGATAATTGCGTACCATACTTTTTTCGTTTGAGTAAGCAGTCTAGAAAAGAAAAATCCGCGACAAAGTAATTCTTCAGAAAAAGCAGTCACAAGGGAAAGAACAAACAAAGACAGAGCAAATGGTTGCATGACAAAATTCCCGTGTTTAGAGATATTTATCATTATTCCTTCACCCACAAATATCGCGCTCACTCCAAAACCAATAAGAAGATTTCTAAAAAAGTGACGGCTCGTGAGACCAATTGTTGCAAACGAAGCTTTCTCTTTCTTCAAAACATACCAAATAACAGGAAAAACAAATACAATCGGTTTAAAGATAAATTCATCGGTCCATTCTGGGAACTTAAAAAAATACCGGTAGAGCGCCCAAAAAAGAAGTTGCCACGCCCAAAACTGAAAAATCCACTCGGTGGTTGAACGATTTATTGATTGTACTTTCATAAAAATATCGTATCACATTATTATCTACGTTGAACATTAGTTCTCGTAACACATATTTCCATTGCATGGATAAGCGTTGTGATACAGGAAAGCGCCTGTTCTTTTGAAAGCAATCGAAAATCAGCGGGAAAATAGTGAAAAACGAGGTTTCTCCCCTCTTTCCAAGCGTGCCACAATGTTTCGGCAAGCTCAGCACTATATTGATTGCAAATCTGTTCATACGCACTCCGTTTTCCAAGCCGTCTTGCAAGATTCGGACTTAATACTTTACCGATGCGAAAATGGTTGCTTCGGTATTCACGCTCTTCAATAATGCCGAGATCCCGAAAGAGATCTTTCAAAAATCCTTCGTAAAGTTTTGCATACGGAAAGACAAGATAAGAATAATCAGTTGGATCCTGGTCTTTATGAATTTCACTATCTGCTATAAGAAATGCTCCATCATCCGCAAGTATCCGTTCCTGATCAGATAAATAATTCCAAAGGGGTGATCCGTGATCAATCATACTGTTTTACCAACGGATAAAAATAATCGTTTCAATACAAAATACCATCCCTAACACATACAAAATAATTCGTTGTACTTTGACTGGCACCGGATCAGCAAGCATGCAATACCACGAATTTAAATTTTTCATGAGTGTCCACTCTCCAATTTGCCACAGTAATATCGTCAAAAAAACAGATAACACAAGACCGATTGCGAGCATGCTTCCTGAAGAGGTAATGACAAAAAGGCTGACAATGGCAAAGAGTGTGACAAATATCATTGTCCGGAATGGAGACGGGTGGACAGAAAATATGACTTCGGCAAAATCAAGAAAATAAAGCCCAAATACTCCGCCAGCAAGAAAAATGATTGTTGAAATGGTCGGGTGAATCCACCATTTAATACAAACAATGAGGAGTAGATAAACGACTGAAATAATAAGAAATGTCTGTGGTTTTCTTTTTAAAATTTCCTTCACTTTGTCCATACGTTTATTGTAGCACCAACTACGGATTTGTTTTCCGCAGCTCTTTCATCTTCCACATAAAAAGCCGGCCCTTGCTGGTCGCATTTGCATCTTTCACAAAAGTGAGAGCCTTTTCCAGTATTGCCCGAGGAACGGTTTTGGCAAGACGAATATAGAGGGATTTATGTTTATAATCATCCAAGGTTTCAGCGAGATAAATGCCGTATTTTTGAAATTCACGGGAAATATATTTATCCTCGACTGGATTAAATTTTAAAAGTATATCGCCAATTTTCTGCGGTGTTTGCATACTAATTAAATCGATCCATTGCCTTATCTGTTCCTTCAGTTAAAGCTATACGAACTGCTTCAGTTCCATTTTTAATGAGATGTTTGAGTGTTCCCGCTTCCCCGCGGGTAAACCTAGATAACACGAAAGAAATATCCCATTTATGCCGCCCGTGCTGTGCCCTTCCGGCATTTCCTTTTTCAATATGTGATGTATCGCTATCTCCGGTACTAAATAGTTTTCCTCTTCCGATGCCAAGCCGGAACCTGACAAATTGGTCTGTTTTCAACTCCGTTATGACGGACTCTACGCCACGGTGTCCCGCACTACTCCCTTTTTCCCGAATTCTAATCTTGCCAAGCGGCAAATCAATATCATCATGAACAATCCAAACATCAGACGGTACACATTTAAAATAATGCATTATAGAAGAAATCGCCTCTCCTGAGCTATTCATAAATGTAATAGGTTTAACAAGAATAACGTCTCCTATTTTAACAATCAGTGCTTTAAATTTTTCTTCTTCTTTCCAGGAAATTTGTTCTTTTGAAAGTTCTTTGGCCAATTTTTCAATAACCATAAATCCGACGTTGTGCCGTGTGTCTTGATATTCACTGCCTGGATTCCCGAGTCCAACAATCAATTTCATAAGCGCCCCTTTCTATAACCTACTATAAACACCACTTCCGTTATAGGCAAGTGGTGTCATAGAGAATAGGTATCTCGCGAGATAACCATTACTTCATTTTAGCCAGCTGTTTTTCTGCAAGGTTCCCAATATACGGAATTTTGTACATTTCACCTTGAAACGCTTTCCACATACAGATAATCCAGAAAATAAATGATGCAAATGATAGGATGAGTCCGACAAGCCATCCTAAAATTGGGATAAATCCAAGTACGATATTTGCAACAAACATGCCGCCAAATGCGATCGTTGATTGCATCGCGTGAAACCGCACATATTTACTGTCTTTTTCAACGAGTAAAAAAATGATTCCTGTGATAAATCCAAGTAAATACGATGCAGCTCCCATTAAATTTTCATTTGTGCTTTTTGCCATTGTTATATCACCCCGCTTTCTAGATACTAGCGTACCATGATTTCTTTTTGAAGGTCAATACGAAACTTAAAATATTCCTATTTGTTCACCTGTAGATGAAACGAGTTCTTTATCTTTTTCGCTTTTCCAGATTCTGACGACACCGAAAACGCCGTCGTACCCGGGATCAATGACAATATCGCCGGAACGAACTTTTCCAACACCATCTGCTATTTGCGGTGTAGAGAGAGATGCAATTTTTTTAATATCTTCATCCATGAGGATATGGAATTCACT
>Ga0208375_1003979_pt1 | contig 12029 bp, 18 predicted proteins | sample RifOxyD1_FD_184038 | JGI IMG/M metagenome (GOLD analysis project Ga0208375, IMG submission 184038) | Soil microbial communities from Rifle, Colorado - Rifle Oxygen_injection D1 (SPAdes) | ecosystem: Environmental > Terrestrial > Deep subsurface > Rock core/Sediment | place: Rifle, Colorado... | reverse complement strand
CCACTTGAGGAAAAAGGTTTTGTTGATTTGATGAAGTATAATGTGGAAAAAGATACTCTTGAAGCTACAGAAGATTTAATCAACGGCGATTCAGAGATTTTGAAAGACATTGCATCAAACGTTAAAGGATGGGCCGGAAACTGGGATGCCATTTATGACAACATTCTTCTTAGAAGCAAAATAAAAGAAGAGATTGTAAATGTCTCGGACAAGACAAACAATCCAAGATTACTCGAAGCGGAATTCAATGTTCTTTCCAACGACGCGTTCCACAAAATTTCTGATAATGTAATCCAAGAGATTGGGCTTCCTTTGAGCGAGAGAGTTTTTCCCGAATGGCAGAAGTGGCTAAATCAAGAGGTTAAGAAGAGGAGGGTTTGATGGTGGAAACAGAAAAGATATTATCAATCATTAAAAAGATAAATGAAAGTGAGGATATGTGGAAGGCCCAATACGTAATTTTGTGGCGTTATCATAATTATTTGGAATTTGCTTATAAAGAACTTCCGATATGGACACAAAAATTTGATTTTTCAATTCCCTCTTCGAAGAATAAGTCTTATCCCTTTTCATTTGAACAACTTCATTCTGTAATTCCCAACAAAGATGGTGATTTTAAAATGTTTCATTTAGTGACTTTAATTTCTTTATTTCAAAGTATACCTAAAAAAGTTACAGAAGAGGTTTTATCTTCCGATGAAAAAAAGAATTAAGACTCGCCGAAGAGATACGAAATTGTTTTTTGCATGGGAATATAAATAGGGGAGTACGAAAAGCATACAAAGATTCTAGGAGGGAAAACTTTCCTCTTTTAAGTACAGACAATATAATGAATTTTCCTGATTTATTTACTGAGATAGAAAATTGGCACGAATTGATAATAAGATCTTCTAATAAAATTAAGTATATTTTAAAAGAATAACCAAAAACATTTATCAACTTGTTTTCCCTTTTCCTTTCGAGGTGATTGACTTGAGTTTTGAAAAGAAAGAAAGCGTTGACGACATCCTAAAAAAATATTCCAGTAAAATTGAAAGCCAGATTAACACAGAAGGAAATCTTTCCAAAGAAGGATACAGCAGAGAGTATCAGACGTTTAAACAAGAGAGAACACCCATTCTTTCCGGATATGAACGCTTATGCAAAACTCTTGGAAGCGTGATAAAACTCAACGTCTCTAAAAAAGATGAAGAGAAGATAAAAGGATATTTGGATATTGCTCATTTGGACATAGAACCTTGGCAGGCGTTGACTTTGAGTGTTATGTCATTTGTCGGAATTTTTTTGATTGGAGTTTTTATTTCCATTGCAGTTGTTTTGATTAGTGGAAATCTTGCGTCTTTCCCATTTTTGTTTTTCTTCCTTATGATTTTCGTAGCATTGTTCATGTTTTATTTTGTCAACGCTTACCCTCAGAGGCTGGCAAATTCTTGGCGCTTAAAGGCGAGCAGTCAAATGGTGCCGGCTATTTTGTACATTGTTGTCTACATGAGACATACTCCGAATCTTGAGAAAGCAATTGCCTTTGCGTCACAACATCTTCAGTATCCGCTGGCATTGGATTTCAAGAAAATTTTTTATGACGTGGAGATAGGAAGATTTTCAACAATAAAGGAAAGTTTGGACAATTATCTTGAAATTTGGAGAGACCACAACATAGAGTTCATAGAATCGTTTCATTTAATTGAAAGCAGTCTTTTTGAACCGAACGACGTGCGGAGAATATCCACATTGGAAAAGGCACTGCAAGTGATTCTCGACGGTGTTTATGACAAAATGCTTCGATTTACACATGATGTCCGCAGTCCGCTGACAAATGTTTACATGTTGGGGGTGGTTCTTCCGACTTTAGGATTGGCATTGATTCCGTTAGCTTCGGCAATGGTCGGCGATTTTTTGAAATGGTATCATGTTTTTGTTCTTTATGCCATGCTGCTTCCGTTTGTGGCGTTTTTCCTCACCGACAAGATAATGTTCCTGCGTCCCGGAGGACACGGCGAAACCGATTTGCTCGAGAGAAATATTTTTTACCACAAATACAAGAGCACTTCATCATACAGAAAAGCACTTTTTATTTGTCTCCCTCTTTTTTTCATCGGACTTTTACCATTGATATTTCAGACAAATTTTCCTTCGTGGATTGGGTTACAGCAGGATTATACTTACTCTGAACTCGGGATTGGAATTTTTGGCGATGATAAATTTTTTGGATTTATTGAAACAGGCACGGGAGTTAAAGGACCTTTTGGAATCGGGGCGTTGGTTTTAAGCATGTTCATTCCTTTGGGGTTGGCGCTGTTTTTTTCTTTATCGTACAGGGAGAAAACAAAGGATTTGATTAATGAGAGAAACAGGACAAAACAATTGGAGTCAGAATTTAACAATTCACTTTTCCAGCTTGGAAACAGGATTGGCAACGGAACGCCTCCTGAAATTGCATTTGGGAGAGTGGCAGAATCTTCGCGGGGACTTGCAACAGAAGATTTTTTCAGGCGAGTTAATTACAATGTAAGGCAGAACGGGATGAGTGTGGAGAAGGCAATTTTTGATTCCCGGAGAGGAGCAATAAATTATTATCCGTCGGAACTAATCGCGACGAGCATGAGGGTCCTTGTTGAATCTTCAAAAAAAGGATTGAAAATTGCAGCAGTAAGTTTGATGAGCATTTCAGAATATGTTAAGAACATAGGAAAAATCACTCAGAGATTAAGAGACATGCTGGCCGAGATTATAAGCGATATGAGAAGCAACATGACTTTCCTTGCACCGTTGCTGAGCGGAATAGTCATCGGGCTTGCAGCCATGATAACTTCAATACTTGCAAAGCTTAGTCTTTCTGAAGTTGGAAGCAACGCTGCCGGACTTGGAGGATTTGGAAACTTGGTAGGAATCTTTGAGATTACCAAAATGATTCCTCCTTACTATCTGCAGATTGCAGTTGGAATTTATCTTGTGGAGATGGTTTTCATACTCACCAACACCCTCGTAACAATTGACTCGGGAGAAGACAGATTGCAGAGAACAAACCAAACAGGAAAAAATCTCAACAGAGGAATCCTGCTCTATTTTATAACTGCGCTGATTTCAACATTATCCCTGTTTTTGCTTTCGTCAGTAGTTATCGGAGGAATTTAAGTTCAAAAACATTTATTAACAATATTTGTTTTTTTCCAGAATGAACAGAAGAGGAATCATTTCAGACTATCTGCCATGGCTTGCAATTGCCATAGGGATGCTTGTGATACTTGCTCTTGCGATTTTTATTCTAAGGGAAAAAGGACTTAGTGTGATTGATTCAATTAAAAATCTTCTCAGCTCACGATGATAGCCATAAACGAGATGATAAAAATAATACTTGGAATTGCAGTGATAGTTGCGGTGCTTTTCGGATTATACTTTTTTGGAAATTATTTCACGGATTTTTTTGAGAATTTAGTTCCCGGAAATAAAATTTTGCTCGGGTTGATTTAACAATGGGAGAAAAAGGTTTTTTGCTCGCCGAAGAAACATTGAAGATAGTTGTTTCGCTAATTGTAGTGGGTTTTTTGGTTTATTTCCTGTACTCACTGTATTTTTCCAATTCTGAAAACAAAGAACTTCAACAGGCAGAAGCATCCCTGACTTATTTGAAAAATCAATTGGATTCCGGAAACACCGAGGCAATCTTGTTTAATCCTGAGGGATGGTCTCTTCTTTCATGGCCTTATGAAAATGAAATTCCAAATAGTTGTAGCAAAGAAAATTGGAAAAATTGCATTTGTATTTGTAATAATCCTACGTTTTTAACAAGTGGAAATTTTAAGGACAATTGCAATAATTCAGAAAAAGGAGTGTGCTTAGAAAATACAGGGAATTTTGAAGTAACTCAGGACAACATCCAACTGCCGATAAAAATTGAAAATCCTCCAGTAATATTAAAAATTGAAAACAAGAAGATATCCAGAAAATGAACATCGAAGAGCTGATAAAATATATAACATGGATTGTTTTTTTTCTAATCACAGCAGGAGCTTTGTATTTTGCCTTTCGTAAAATGGGGCTGTTATAAAAAATGAAATCAAAGAACAGAAAAGCTGAATTAACGACGCAGCAAATTGTCGTAATAACCATCTTGGTTGCAAGTTTTGCCGTGCTACTTTTTTTCCTCATCAGATTAAATCTGGGTGAAGAGACTCAAAAAGAGATATGCCACAATTCCGTGATTCTTAAGGGAAAAGGTTCTACAATTTCAGGAAGTGGGACGCTAGATTGTAAGACAAATTATGTTTGCATTTCATCATCCGATAACGGAGTTTGTAAAGATTTTGTTTCTACAGAAATAAAAAAAGTAAGCCAAGAGAATAAGAATGAAACATTAAAAACAATAGCTGACGAGATGGCTGGGTGTTGGTGGATGTTCGGCGAAGGGAAAATTGATTATTCGGGAGCCAAGGTAAGCAGAGCATGTACAATTTGTTCCGTCATAGGATTTGATAGCATTAATCAAGAAATAACCTATACTGATTTGCAGGGATTTTTAAAATCAAACAGTCTCTCGGGAAAACAGGAAAAATATTTTGATTATTTATTCAGCGGAGGAGTGCCAAAGATATTTGAAACCGGGGGAACAATAGACTACACAAAAAAATATTATGTGGTTACTGGAAGAACAGATAGTGTCAAGATTCCGTTTATCGGAACTAGCGTAAAAGATGCAACCGTTATCCCTGTTCATTTTGTTGACTCCGATGAACTTACAAATTTGAAATGCGACAGTTTTATAACAAAGGCGTAACCTCAGATAATTTTATTAATAATTTTCCTTTAGTCATTTCATGAATAGCAAAAGAGGACAGATTCTCCCAGAAAATGTGATTTTTATTGTTTTGAACTTAATTTTTCTGACAATATTAATTCTTTTTATTTATTCCAAGTCAGGAGGCGAAGCGGTTTTGGAGGAGAAATACGCGAAGCAAATTGCACTAATAATTGATTCTGCAAGACCTGGCATGGAGATTCATCTAAACATGGAGGATGCATTTGAAAAAGCGGATAAAAACGGATTCTCCAGAGACAAAATTATTTCCATAGAAGAAAACCTCGTAACGGTAAAACTGCGAGAGAAGGGGGGAAGTTCCTACTATTTTTTCAACGACGTTGGTTTGTCAGTGTACTATGATAGCGAGTTAAAAAAAGATTATGTCATAATAGCGGGGAAATACAATTAGCATGATTTCAAAAAACAAAAGAGGTATGGAAAAGATTGTTTCAATTTATTGGTTTGCCATTTTGATAATTGTTGCAGGAGGAATTATTTACATGGTTTCAATTTTTTACGGAGATCCTTACGACGTTCGGGCAATTGAATCTGGGATTTTAACAGACAACATAGCGGAATGTCTTTCTGAAAATGGCAAATTAAAATATCCTCTTGATGACAATCTAAAGGGCAATTTTGCGAGTTTGTGTCATTTAAATCTAAAAACGAATGAAGAACGACAAGAGTATTATCTCGAAATATCATTTTACGATTTTAAAACAAACCAAAAATTGCCTTTGGAGATAAGTGAGGGAAATATAAACCTGAAAAAATCAAATGCCCTTTCAAGATATGTGTTTTTTAATTCTGAATCTTTTTATGCCCTTGACAGCGAAGGCAAAGGAATTATTACGAAGGTGGATATATCCATAAATAAGGACGAGGAAAATGTCAAATAAAATATTTTTTGGCAAGAAAGCGCAGGCATCGGATGCGATAACGTGGATTGTTGCTACTTTGATAGTTGTGGTAGTTTTGGGAATTTCTATATTTGCGACAACATTGATGGGCAAAATCCAAGACAGAAAAATTTTTCTTGACGACAAACAAAAGGATTTTCTCGCCGTTAAGTCAATAACAAGCTTTTTGTCAAATGATGCAAATCTGGAGTTGGCCAAAAATGCAAATGAGGGCGAGATAAGCAATTTTTTGAAGACGGTCCCTGCAAAAGGACTGAATTCTCCAAGCGGAGGATGGAATTTGGCCATTGAAAAAGAAAATGAGACTAAAGAAATTGCAACTTATGATGTTGTGGGGGTTGATGTTGGCGGCGCAGGTCTTCCCGCATTTGAAATAAATTTTGAATCAAAAACAAATCATCTTAAACTAAAATTTTGGGCTGAATGCCATGGAAAATGCAAATAAAATGAACAAAAAAGCAGACATCTCGATAGCAATTCTTGTGCTTGGTGTTGTGGCTTTGTGCTTTTTGGTTTTGATGAGTTTTTTTTATCAAAGTTCGCAGATTAGCAACAGTTTTTTGGGGGTGGGGCTTATTGAAACAATAAAGGCAGTGGATGAGGAACAGCGTTTCTTGGAAAATTCAGAATTCAGGACCAATTATGAAAACAATTTTAACATGAAAGGAGTTTCCATAACAATCAGCGACGATGAAATCCTAGGAAGATATTTTAAGGGAACACAAAATTTTGTAAGAGATTGTAACGATGAGAATTGGAAAATTCTTGCAGAGTGCAAAAGCGAAATTGTAAAAGTCATCTATAAAAGACAATAACATTTTTAAACAAGATTTCCTTTTAAACACGATGAACAAAAGAGGACAAGGATTGAGTGTTAATGCAATAATTCTCATAATTCTCGGAATTGTTGTTCTTGTCGCGTTGATTTGGGGATTTACAATAGGTTCAAGCCAGATAAAAGGGTTTTTTACGACGAACAACGTAGAAAGCATCGTAACATCTTGCACTACGGCTTGTTCAACGGCAAACCAGTACAATTTCTGTACTTCTCCAAGAGATTTGAAAGATGCCGAAGGAAAGGAGATAAAAAAGACGACATGTTATTATCTGTCTGAAAAACAAGCAAAGTACGGGGTTGCAAAATGTGCGAGTGTTTCTTGCAATACAGGTAGTATAATATTAAGCACACAAGAGTCGGGAGCAGAGACATTTGCCAGCCAAGCAGCGCTTAATGCTAATGCAGGTGATAACAGAGACAGCGGAGTTTGTGCCGAAGATACAAATAAGGGAAAGACAGTTTATGTTTTGAACACCGTAGGAGATGAACTTCTTAGTGTGACATGCAAGCAGGCAGAATCAACAACTCCTTCAACTTCCACCAGCGGAGGCAATTAAACCTCAACTATTCTTTAAAAATGGCACGCGCCGATTCGGAGAGAAGAAACAAAAAAAAGGACAAGAAGAGAAACAAAAAAAAGAATCCCTACAAGAAAGGTGGCAGACAAAGAATCATGAAGGTTTAACACTAAGCAAATTCTCGTTATTAACCACAAATAATTTATCTCTGGAAAATATCCCATTTATATTAACTCTTTAGTGATTACACTTTAGAAACATTTAAAAAGTTTGGTTTTGTGAGATTTTTATGGCATTGGTTAAAGAAGGAAATCTCTTTTTCAGAAAAAGCGGAAGACAATCTGCTCTTGTAGTGCCAACTTACTCGCAGATAGTTAACGGAGAAACCGAGGTTAATCGAGGGGACATGAGAGCATTTTTAGATTTAGAAGATATTACACTCAGTTCAAAATATCTTCCCCAGTATCAAGAGAGAATAAAATTATTCAATGAAAGAGCAAGAAAATCACTTGATATATTCCCGGACAAAAATGGAATTTTGGTAGGAAGCAATTGCTTTGCGCCATTAGTTCTAAGAGAATTTTTGCCAAAAAATTCAAAGTTGGCTACAATGTACGATTTGGAAAAATTAGGGGGAGAAAATCCGGAAATTTTCAAAGGATTTTACATTGATACAGGTTTGTTTTTGAGAACGCCTGGTGATAGTTACAAACCAAATGATTTACTTGCGAAAGATCTTGCAGAACAATTAAAGCATAGAAGTATCAATTTAGAAACTCCAAAAGTAATTTACTTTGGCGCTCTTGATTTGGATGAAAACCCAGAATCTGAGTATGGCTTGACTTACAGATTAAACGAAAGAGCAGAGTTTGGAAAAAATATAATTGATGCTCCTGAACTAACAAGTGATTCCATGTTCAAGACAATTGACGAAAGAGGAATTCTTGTTCAAGATTCTAAAGGAAATAGACAACTTTACACAAGAAGAGACGGTTTGTCTAGGTTCAGTCTGTACTGGTACAGGGACTCCGACGTGGGTTCCTACTACAGGGGCTTGGCGGATTCCGACGGCGAGGGTCGGGTGGTGGTTTTGGACGCCGAAGGCGTCGCGTTGAAAAATGCGCTGAACAGATATTCTGCTAGAAGAAAATAAAGTTTAAACAATATTTTATAAACAATATTTATTTTTTTGATTTATGTTAGAGGTGGTTTTTTTGTCTGCTTTGGCTTTGATATGGTTGCTTTTTGCGAGTGTTCAGGATTTGAAAAGCAGGATTGTTGCAAATTGGCTTAGTTTTTCTTTGATAACCTTTGTGTTAGGATTTAGATTTTTTTACTCCATTTTCTTAGGACAGGGCTTTTCTTTTTTTTACGAAGGGATTATTGGACTGGGAATTTTCTTCATTTTGGGAAATGTTCTTTATCACGGGAGATTTTTCGCTGGCGGAGATGCAAAGCTTTTCATTGCCTTAGGTCCGGTATTGGGATTTTCGGAGAATTTCTTTTCCAACATCGATACTTTCTCGCTGTTTTTTGTTCTCTTTCTTTTTTCAGGGGCTTTTTATGGACTTGTATGGGGTGCGATTCTTCCATTAAGAAATTTTAATTTATTCAAAACAGAATTTAAATCACAGATGAATAAGAACAAAAAAATTATGGTCTCAATGGAAATTTTTGCACTTGTTGTTCTTGTTGCGGGATTTTTTAACGAATTGTTTTTTTACCTAGGAATTTTGCTTTTTATTCTCCCACATTTGTATGTTTACACAAAATCCATAGACGAGTCCGTAATGATTAAAAATGTTAAAGTGGAAAATCTTGAAGAAGGAGATTTGCTCTACAAAAACTTGAAATTTTCCAATGGAAAAATCATTAAAAAAAATTGGAAAGGGCTCAACGCTTTGCAGATTAAAGAAATCAGGAAAAAGTTGAAACACGTTAAGATAAAAGAAGGAATCCCATTCGTTCCCGTTTTTCTAATAAGCTTTATCTTACTATTGATTTTTTATTTCAACGGAATTGAATTCGGCGAAATTTTAAGATTGTTTTATTAGGGAAACCTTTTAGGAAGCCATAAATCCGCACTTTTGATTTTTGTTTTTTCTTTCTTTGGCTTTGCAGGCATTGGTTTTTCTTCCGCTTTAGTCAGGGCTTTTTGATTCTGCTCCAATTCCTCTTTAGTGGCTCGGCGTCTTTCCGAATTGAAAGTTTCGTTTTCATATACGGGGATCAAATTCAAAACACCATGATTGAAAAGAGAAGTTTTTCTCTCAATAATTTTCTTCGGAGAGAATTCTTTTTTAATTTTTTTTGAAATATCTGAAACCAATGACGAGATCTCGGTCGGAATTTTTTTTAATGTTCCGTGATTTTTAGGTATTATGATGGAATTGCCGATTGATATGGGATTTATGTCCAAGACAGCCAAAGCTGAACTTATTTCAGATATAGGGTAAGAGGGAATTTTTCTGGACACAATTGAACAGAAAATGCATTGTTCTTTTGAATTTCCGCCATCTAAATTTTCAAGCATGCCATTTTTTCTTAAGAATCCTTCCAATTCCTCGGGATTCATTGTCTCTATGTTTCTCCTTGCAATATCCTTTGTTTCCTCGGGAAAAGTTGATTCAACATGCTGAATGAGCTGTTTCTTTATCGATTCAATTTGTTCTTCCGGTAGCATTTATCCATGAGGAAAAAAGTATTTTTATCTTTTCCTGTATCCTAAAAACGAGCGCCAATCAGCATCGTTTTTCTGATTATAGTGTTTTTCTTATGTCAATCAATTCCACAGAACTTACTTCCGGAATTTTTTCGAGTTCTCTTTCGATAGGTTCAACCTCAATGTCCTCCTCGAGAAAAAATTTTGCAATCAGAGATTTTAATCCAAAGGCGATTGGCTCTTCCTCAAATGCGAGGTTTTTTCCTTTGTTTTTTTTGATTATTTGTTCGCATTTTTTCTTTATTTTTTCAAAATCCACATCAGGAGATGAGGGCATGAGTTTGATTTTTAGCACAGCTGTCATAAAAATTCCTAACAAAAAGAATTTATAAATATTCATGTTTGCATGACAATTTTTAAAAACACTTCTTATTTTGATTTCCCATGGGTGACGCCAATTACTACAGTCTTGTTGATAGAATTTCCCGTGCCTCGGGGTTGTCAAAAGAGGAAATAGAAGGCAAGGTTCATCAGAAAAGAGAAAAGATTTCCGGATTGATAAGCAAGGAAGGAGCTGCACAAATAATTGCTGCCGAATTGGGAATAAGGCTGGACGGTGAAAGAGTCAAAATAAAAGAGATTCTCTCAGGGATGAAACGTGTTAATGTCGTCGGAAAAGTAGTGAACATTTTCCCGGTAAGAAATTTCACGCGAAACAGTCAAGAGTCAAAAGTCGCCAATCTTGTGATTGCCGATGAAACATCAAACATAAAAGTTGTCCTTTGGGATTTGAACCACATAGGCTTGATTGAAACAGGGCAGGTAAGCGAAGGAAGCATAATCGAGATAACAAATGCAAGCACACGGGGAAGCGAGATTCATCTGGGGAGTTTTTCCGAGCTTAAATCCAGCGATGAAACAATAAGTCAGATAGTTACCGAGAAGGTTTATGTGGAAAAAAAGATAAACGATTTTGAAGTTTCCGACAACGTTCAAACCAGGGCGTTTGTTGTGCAGGTTTTTGAACCAAGGTTTTTCAATGTCTGCCCTGAATGCAAGAAAAAAATTGTGCCTGCAGGAGATGCATTTCTTTGCGGAGAGCATGGCAAGATTCTGCCGGAAAAAAGGGCTTTGATGAACATTGTAATTGATGATGGAGCAGCCACGATAAGAGCCGTCTTGTTTCATGAAAAACTCTCAGAATTCGGGGTTGAAAATCCAGAAAGTATTTCCGAAGAAAAGAAAAAATCCTTCCTTGGAAAAGAGATGATTTTTTCCGGCAGTGTAAAATTAAACAAGTTCTTCAACAATCTTGAGTTTACTTTGGAATCTGTGAAAGAAGTTGATGTGGATCAGTTAATATCAAGATTGGAAACTAAATAATATGGTTCTTAAAAAATCAGTCAAACTTCTTGGATTTTTTGTTCCAATAATCCTCGTGTTAGTTATTCATTATGTTTTTTTGTTCTTCGGTTTTTACAGCAGATTTTCATGGCTGGACATTCCAGTTCACTTTTTAGGAGGGTTTTCATTTGGAATTGCATACTTTTTTGTACTGTTGGAATTGGAGAAGAATAGTAAGTACCTTAAACTGAACAAGGTTTCAAGATTCGTCTTTGTTGTCGCGCTTGTCTCACTTACCGCTGTTTTTTGGGAGTTTTATGAATTTTTGCTAGAGTACTACACTGGATTGAATTTTCAGGGGACTATCAATGACACAATGCTTGATTTACTCATGGGAATTCTTGGAGGAGTTTCTATCTCGATTTTGCTTGAAACAGCAAACTGATTTGAAGGATATTCTTGAAAATATATCTGCAAATTGGACAATATTTATAAAGAAGTTTAAGATATTTTGTTATGGAAAAGCCGAAGAATTTGTTTTATAGAACCAACAATGTTTCAAGGAGTATTTTAGATGAAGTTATTGGAGATATGGACAAAATTGCGGAACTCCCTCCAAGAGAGGGCATGGATTTTGAAGACCCAAATTTTTCAAGAGAGGTTGAATATGGAGATGCTTCTGCACACAATGAAGGGTTAAATATGAGTTTAAGATGGAAATCAAAAGCAATAAAATTAAACAATGAAATCGGTGGCTACCTAAAAAAATATTTGGTAAAGGACATTCATCTAGGCAATCCTAATGGAAAAGAAAAAGTAGTTTATACTTGCTACTTTGGAGAGGGAGATAAAATTAAACACATAGAGGATGGAGTACACCCATATTATTAAAATGGTAAAAAAAGATTCTTCTTCGGAAACTGTCGAGATTGCAAAATCAGAACCAAAA
>Ga0208375_1003972_pt1 | contig 12042 bp, 11 predicted proteins | sample RifOxyD1_FD_184038 | JGI IMG/M metagenome (GOLD analysis project Ga0208375, IMG submission 184038) | Soil microbial communities from Rifle, Colorado - Rifle Oxygen_injection D1 (SPAdes) | ecosystem: Environmental > Terrestrial > Deep subsurface > Rock core/Sediment | place: Rifle, Colorado... | reverse complement strand
TCTTCCTTGTTCTATGGTCTTTATCTTAATTATATCATCTTCAATTATAAGGCTGTCAATTATTTTCTTAATCTCCTCATTTGTCAGCATGTCCATATTGAATAGATCTCTTAGCATATAATCAATCCTATCAGCACAAAGACCTGGCATTTTTTTATCAAGTAAAGAAAAATTATTAATATTGAGTAGGTTATCCGGATTAAAACCAATTTCTTGAATATCTTTTTTTATATTATTTATTTCAATAAATTTACCCCTCTCTTGTTCATGAAAATTTTGATTTTCATTTTTTATAAGAGTATCTACCATGTGGGAAAAGACAGTATGGCTTACATCATGCAAAAGTCCGGCTATTTGTTCCTCTTTTGTTGCGCCTAATTTTTTCAATAAGATCATAACACCCACACTATGTTCATATCTTGTTGCATTCATTCTCTTATCTATTAGAAAATCAGCACCATTCTGATGAATTTTTTTTAATCTTTGAATGTAGGGTTTTTCAAGTATCATTTTGACATCTTCATCTATTTCAATATTCCCATATATTTTATCTGCTATAATCATTTTGATTTTAATTTCTCCGGTTGGTATAATCTACATTTATCTCTATAAACTGTTATGCCTTTTAAACCAAGATTATATGCTAAAAGATAAATTTGTTGAATATCCTCACTTGTGGCATAGGATGGAAGATTTATTGTTTTTGATATTGAACCATCAGTAAATCTTTGGAAAGCCTGCACAATCTTTAATTGGCTTTCCGGAGGTATCTCAAGACATGTTTTGTATATCTCTTTGATTTCAGTAGGTAAATCCAGATTTGAAATGGAACCACGAGTAGTTACTGCATCCATAATCTGGGAACACAGCCCTTCATATCCCTCTTCTTTTATATGGTCAATCAGCAACTCTATAAATTCTCTTTCATTATTTAGCCTAAACGCCGGTTCAATAGAGGGGGAAGTGCCTATAACTAAGGAACTTCTTCCTGTTGGAGGAAGTGAAGTTGTTGTAACATTTCTTATTCCAAACTTATCCATTTGGTTTTTGAGATGCCTCCATTCTTCATACATCACTCTTCTGTTAGTATTCCTCATGTATCTGTCTAAAATCAAATCATTTCTTGTACTTTTATCATAATAAGCAGGAAATGCACCTCTTTCTTTTGCAAGCTGAACTGATATTTTCTTTGATTCATAGTTTATATAACTCATTATATCCTCAGCTAAGATTACAGCCCTTTCAGAATTATAAGGTATTCGCATTTTCCATAGCAAAGACTGAAACCCGCAAATTCCAACCCCTATTTTTCTTTTTTTTGAAACTATTTCTGTACTTGCAGAATTTTCAAAATTTCTTATGCTGAGATCAAGCGCATTATCAAGCATTTTCACTAAGATGTCTATTGTTCTTTTTAATCCCATATAATCAATTCTTCCTTTTTTATAGAATTCACTTATATTTATATAACCAAATTGGCAGGCTTCCCCTCTTGCCATTGCTATTTCTCCGCAGGGTGCGATAGATGAATACGCCCCAAGATGAGGTGTTACATTATGCTGTTCGAATTTATCTAAAAAAATAACGCCTGGGTCTCCGCATTCAAAAGCGCATTTTGTAATTAAATCCAGTATTTGTTGAGGATCAGTTTTATTTCCATCTCTTAATTCAAATGGTAATTTTTGCAATAATTTTTCGATAAAATCTTTAGTGATATTCACAGCCAGATTAAATTTCCAATTATTTTTGCGGTCTTCTGCTTTTCGTGTTATAAACTCAATTATTTTTGGATGATTAATTGATAAAATACCCATGTTTCCTACAGGTCTGTCAATTCCTTCATTCTGTGCTTCTCTAACCGCTATTTCATTGAAGAAAAGTAGATCATTCACAGGGTCTGTTGAATCATCAAAATTAAATCCAGTACCCATCCCTTTTTTATGGTATTTTGAAACTAATTCCTCAAGTTCTTTTTTTGTCATAGAATTGTTAAATACTGGAATAGCGCATGCACTTAAAGGTCTGTCTGGATATCTTCCTGCATTGGTTAATATAGGAGTACTTGGAACAAATTTACATTCAAGAAAATAAGAAGTTAATTTATTTTTTAAATCTCTGACACGGGCTGGTGATTCACCATATTTTTTTCCTTCCCCAGCTAGTGTGCCAAATACCCTCTCGCAAACATCAAATAAAGACTCGTTCCTATCTTTCATTCTTCCTTTAAACATTACTTCTTCTGCATGCTGAGTATCTATTTTAACCATATAACTGCCCACTAATAAAGAAGTATTTAAAACTATCGGTTAGTGGTTAAAAATTCTTAAACATATGCCCAGTATGAGTTGAAAGTTTTTCTGAAATCTCATCAAGTGACTCATTCGGCTTTTTATTTGTAGTATCTATTCTAATCACATTATTTAATCCTTCAAATATTTTGTCATATTTTTCAGCCACTTTTTTAAGATGATCTATCTCTTCAAATGGGTTCTTAATTTTACGCTCTTTTATCCTTTTTTCTATAACTTCCCAAGAAGCAGTAACTCGTATAATTAAATCCGGTAAAAACAGTCCTTCTGGAATCTTTATATCTCTCCCAAAAAGTACGGAGTGATAAGCAATTGTCGTGTAAATATAACGATCTGCTATAACATCACTTGTTTTTAATAATATTCTAATTTCCTGTGAAGCAACAGCATTACCCATCATATAATATAAATATTTTATTAAGGCATCATTAGAATTATCAACAAATGGTCTTATATCTCTTATTTGTTCGGGTGGTGTGTAGTAGTATATTCCCCTATATCTTTTTGCATACTCTTTTGCAAGCGTTGTTTTCCCCGTACCATCCAAGCCTTCAAAGTTGATAAATTTAGCCATAGTTCAGGAGAAGCATATCCTTATTTAATCCTTTCGAAAAGCTTAAAGATATATTCAAAAAGGCCCCTGTTGATTCCTGTACGGGCTTTCTTTCTAATCCACATACCCAAATTTATCCAAAGCAATCCTCAGCGCTTCGTGCGTCTTTACATATTCTCTCAGAGAAATTCCCGTCATTGCAGCGTCCAATGACTGCCTTATCGCTTTTGCGCCTTCCAGTGTGCCGTCTGGATGGCCGTGGCATCCTCCGCCGTACTGCGCGACAATATCCTTGCCCATTATCTTAATCAGCCTGGGAGTCATTCCCGGGTGCAGGCCGCCGGATGCGACTGCAAGAACAGGCTTTATGCTGTGCCAGTCCTGCCTAAGCGTATGGTGGAAATCATCCCTTTCATTTATATGCTGGTTCTCAATCTCATATTCAACATCAAGCTCTTCATTTCTTCCGCCGTGCATCTTTCCTACGCCTGCTGTCCCTATATGGAGCTGGTCAACCCCTATCAGCCTTGCGATCTTTGCGAGAGTCATCATGCTTATCCCCTGCTTAGGATTTCTTGTCAGCGCGCCGTGCATCGCCCTGTGGGCATGGATCACTTTTTTTATTTTTTTATTGTAGTTTCTTACTGTCTGAAGCCCGGCCCAGCCGATCGTGAGTATATCCACCATGATATATTCTCCGCCGCACTCATCAACAATGTCAGCTCTCTTCAGCATCTCCATTGTCTCTGCTGTGATATTCGGCATGTATATCTTTTTCTCGCCGGTCTCTTTCTCAGCCTTATCCCTCAGCTTAAAAGTCTCATACATCCTTTTCCTGAAATTATTGAAAGACATGGAGGATAGATTCTCGTCGTCTTTCACAACATCCAGGCCGCCAGCCCATGCATCATATGCGACTTTTGCATGCTGTTTTTCGTTTAATCCTACTTTTGGCTTCACAATTGTGCCGACAAGCGGCCTTTCTTTTACGCCTGTCAGTTTTCTTACGCCGCTTATGCCGAATAAAGGGCCATGGAAAGAATCAAGTATCTTCTTCGGGAAATTGATATCCTGCAGCCTCAGGTTCCTCACTGCCTTCATCCCAAAGATATTTCCTGCAATAGACGAAAGGATCTCCGGCATATTGCCCGGCTCAAACAGTTCCTCAGGATAGGCGATTTTTATTGAATTTGTCTTTTTATTGATATAATAAACGCTTGGCTTTAATTTTCTTGCTATCCCTGGATTCATTGTAGAAATGGCAGTCCATGTTCCGATTGAGCTTTCCAGAGCAACATTAGAAGCGGCCTTTTCAAAAGCCATGCCTTTTTCAGGCTCTATATAGTATTCTGCAACAAGGTCTTTATTATTTGGCTTATACTTCAGATCAATATAATCAATTCCCAATCTGCACCTCTTTTAATCCAAAATACTTTAATATGGATATGCTGCTATTTAGGTATATAAATTTTGCTTGTAAATCCCCTGCTTTAGCAGAAATTATGTTTAACCTTTCTTCGGCCCTGCATAGAACATCTTTTCTATAAGCACATCGCCGGGCTTCCAGTCTCCGCTTCTTGGATGGCTTTTCTGCTCTTCTTTCTGCAGATGTGTCTGAGGAACTTCTCTTTCCTTTTCCAGTATCATGGTCCTTGGTTTTGGAGCATTAACTGTGTTTTTGACATTTTTTAAGTCATCCTCAACCTTTTTTATATACGCAATTATCTCATTCATCTGCTTTGTCTGCTCGTCAAATGCATAGTTTATTTTCCTTACCATAAATTTCAGGTCTTCTATCTCTTTTGCTGTTTCAGGAGAGGCTGCCTGCTGCTGCGAGGACCAATTGCTCTGCTGGGCAGGCTGGTTTGGATGCGGATTCATGTTTCCTTCCGGAGTAAAAGACTGCGATTTGGTGAGCATCTGCTCTGCCAGCTTTGTGGCTTCAAGCGTATCCTTTGCCATTCCGTGGGCAAGAAGATCAGAAGCGAGCTTTCCTATTTTCTGGTATTTGTCTGTGCTTATCATTTCAACACCTCAGTTGAGCTTATCCTGTGATTATCAATTCATTTTGCTGTTATTTGCTGATTTACCATTAAATTGCCGCAAATTGCTAAAATGCCTTGCTTTTATGTTTTTAAAGTTTGTTGTTGTGGAGGTTATATATCAAATAAGGTATATAAATACCAGAACCACTAATTTATAGAACTGTATATAATATTATTTTACCGTCCCGAACTTTCTCCCGCCGGGCTGGAGCAGCTGGAACAGCCTTTCGTTGCTTTTCTTTTTGACGCCGGAATTCACGACCCTGCCTATGAATATCACATGATCCCCTGCCTCAACCTCATTCTCCACTTCGCATTCAAGGAATGCAAGGCAGTCCTTAAGCCTTATGCACTCTATCTTCTCGCACTCTTCAAATATTATGCCGCCTTCCTTAAATTTATCCATGTGCTCTCCGGAATTGCTTCCTGCAAACACAGCTGTCTTTTCCATTGAATAGGGGATGAAATTGACGCAGAACACTCTTGATTTTTTGATCAATTTATATGTAAATCTTTCTTTTCCGACAACAACAGCATACATCTGCGGAGAAAAGGAAAGCGGCGTATGCCATGACGCAGCCATCACATCATCCCTTATGGATCTTTTGCCCATGACTTCTGCTTCTGCTTTTGAAGTTATAAGAACAACCTGCCTTGGATAAACAATGCCCCTTAGATCACCAAGCGCCATTTTTTTAATATTTCTCAAGCTTATCTGCTTCTGAACCTGTGTATCTTCCATGCCCGGATTTTCCTTTTCCCGCTTTGACAACCTCTTCAAAATCGCCGACCTTAAACACACCTACAATGAAATATGCAAGGAAAACAAGATATTCCAGATACCCGACACTCGGCACAAAAGGCTTTGTCAGCAGGCCGAGAAGTATCATCGGGGTTGATGCATACATCCCGACTTTTATACAGTCATAAAATTCAATCCCGAATCTCACAACTCTTGAAAAAATAAATCCTATGGCGGATACCGCAAAGATGACAATAAGATATTTTACTGCGTGGAAAAGATAAAGCATGACGATAAGCATCGGCGCAAGCATTATGAAGATTGATGTCAGTATTTTTGAAAATCCGGATGCAGACAATAAATCATCTGTGCTTATCATTGTCCCTTTTGTGAATCCTGTGAATCTGTAAAATACGCTGCCTTTTGATATCAAAATATACCCTTCTTCTATTGATTCGCGTGGATTGACAGTATCTATTGTTATTACCGGATGCACTTTTGGGACTTTGATCGGCTCAGTCTGCTCATAATCAAGCGTCACGCTGAGCTTTGTGAATTTTGAGAATTCCTCCTGCATATATGAAGGAAGCAGCGTCAATGTCGGGATAAATAAAATTGCAGTCAGGATGAACACAAGCAGCAGCAGCATGACAAAATACTGGAGCGCATGCCTTTTTTTTCTATCAACAAGCTCATCATATTTATAGGGATTCAGCGCAGTCAATGTTGTTTTCAGGAGCTCAAAAAGCACGCTCAATATGACACCTCTTTTTGAAATACTGTTAAATATATGTTAAATATTAATTAGTTTAATTTAAGACTAAGCTTATTTATAAAGTTTTATGATTTCTTATGCGGTAAAATAGCCGGGATTATGCTGCGCCCATTTTCCCAGATCCCTACTCTGTGAGGAAGCAGGGAAAATGGGCACTAACATTTATCCAAATCAGCTATACTTGCTTTTTACTACAAACAAATATAATCTCCTTGTCTTCTTCTATCTCTTCTTTTATATCAAACATATTTTTTATTAAACTGGTTATTTTTTCCCTCTTTGCCGATCTTTTCAGGAATGTAAGCGCAAATAATGCATTGTCATTTCCCACCCTCCTGATCTCTTCCATCCCCTTTTCAATATCCCTGAAATTCTGTATTGCTGTTATGCTGGCAACAATGTCAAATTCTTTGTCAGGCAGAGGCATATCTTCAGCTTCTGCGCAGATCTTTCTTATAGGCAGCATGCATCTGTCCAGCAATTTTTCTGCGGGATCCAGGCCAGTTATGTCAAAGCCAAACTCAGCAAAATCAGATGTTATCCCGGTTCCGCAGCCGACATCAAGAAGCTTCAGTTTTTGCAGATTTGATTTTGGATCTCTTTCGGCAAAGCCCTGTTTTTTAAAGCCGTATCTTATCAGAAGATCTTTTACTGTTGCGAGCTTTTTCTCCTGCTCTTCCTTATGGAGCTCTTCATAGCCTTCGGATATCTGATCATAATACCTGTCCGGATCCTTATCTGCGCTGTTTTTTCCCATAGCCGATGATTTAATTTAATATTATTTAAATCTTTATTAACCTTTATATATCCTGAGCTTCTGAATATGCTTATGGCAGAGGATATAAACACAGAAGATGCGGAAGAAACAGAAAAGGCAGAAGCAGGAGTCATTGAAAAAATAAAACAGCTGACAGGCCATGGCTATGTGAAACTGACAGGCTGCGGTGATTCAGCCATATACGCAGCCCTGTCAGCCATAAAAAATAAAGATCCTGATGCAGCTGTCTTGATGCCTGATCAGGGAGCATGGCATACTTATGAAAAGCACTGCATGAAGCTCTTATTGGAATATAAAAAGATTAAGACCGACAGAGGAATCATTATTTTGGAAGAGCTTAAGCGGTCAATCGCAGAAATAAAAGATAAGAAAAAGCGCTGTGCATTTATCCTGACAAGTTTTGCAGGCTATTATGCAGCCCAGCCGATGAAGGAGATATCAGATATATGCAGGAAAAATTCATGCATGCTTATAGAAGATGTTTCCGGTTCAATAGGCCTTTTAGAGTACAGCTCTGCTTTAGTAAAAGAGCTGAATCTCTGCGCAGGCCTTGCTGATATATGTGTATGCAGCTTTGGAAAATGGAAGCCGATAAGCATCGGCAAAGGAGGATTTATATCATTTAAAGATGCTTTGGATAAAAAGAATCCAATAAACTTAAACAATCTGAAATCATCATTAACAAATGCAGATTTAAATATCCTTCTCCATAAATTAGAAAACATTAATAAACGCTATGCGTTTCTTTTCAGAACAGCAGGAAAGATCAAAAAAGAGCTTGCCGATTCCAATATATTCCACAGGAATCTTGCAGGCTTAAATGTGATTATTGGCTTTGCAGATGAGGATGAAAAAAATAAATTGATAAAATACTGCAAAGATAACAATTATGAATATGTCATGTGCCCAAAAAACATACGCGTTGAGGAAAACGCTGTAAGCATAGAATTAAAAAGGCTTGAAGAAGCCTAAAGGAGGCTTAAGATGAATGATACAATAAAAAAACAGCTGATATTTCTGGCATTATCCTCTTTATTGATGATTCTTTTATTTTCCGCGGCATGCAAGACCCCATGGAGCAGATCCGAGCAGCTGAATCCTGAATTCAAAAGGATAGATATGGATCTAAAAAATACATTTCCTGTGAACTTTCTGGAAGGATTTGCAGTGCTTGGAAAAATTGACCTATATTACGGCGCAAACCTAAAAAAAGAGTATATTGGCGGCCCGATCGTAAAGCAGAACAAGATTGACTCAATGATAATGGACATTCAGGATTTCAGGGCAGCAGTTGACCCTGAAGACAGGGATGCCAGGGATATAATAAAAATCAGGGATATAGAAAAAACAGACATGGATTTTGTTGCGCTGCTTATAGATGCGCGAATCAAGATGCTTGAAGCAGAGAAAAGCATACACCTTGCCTATTCATTTGGGGGTCAGGGGCTTGCCGGAGACGGCTATTTCTGCAGAGAGAAGGACACAATATACCTGTCGCTTGATCATTTTGAGGATGCGATAAAAAAAGCAAGGGATGCAGAACGCTATATGGACATTGTGCTGACAGGAAATCCTGCGGATGAAAAGCTTACAAGACTGATAAGGGATGTGCTTGGGGTCGGAAAGGAAAAGATTCCTTTTTATACCTCTCCTTTAGGTGAAATGCAGCTCCAGATAGGCAAAGACAGGGCATCTGTCAATAATAACTGCAAAGGCGAAGGCAGGGACAGCAAAGTCTATGTTTCATATGAAAAGAGCAAAACAGCAAATCTGCTGCTTGATATCACCAAATTTCAGGCTGCGATGATGCGCATCAGGCAGGCTGATGAAGGCCAGAACAAAACCACTGCAGAGAAGCAGTAGATCAATATCCTAAGAGGTGCAGAATGGCATTAAAAGAACCGGAATCAATGGATGAATGCGTTTATTTCACAAGAAGAAAATTGGATGAAAAGGGCAGTGTAATGGCCTGGGTATCCAGAAAAGAATGCCCAAAATGCGGAAAAGCCATGATGGGAAAGCCAAAGGGTGAAAATGGCAAAATAAAAATAAGGTCAGAGGATTATGAATGCCCTGCATGCAAATATTCTGTTTCTAAGGAGGAGTATGAGCCGACTCTTGAATGCAGTATAAAATATACCTGCCCCCACTGCGGAAAAAGCGGGGAAGCGGCTGTGCCTTACAAAAGAAAAAGCTTTATGGGCACCAAGGCAATAGTGTTTGAATGCGGAAGCTGCAAAGAGAAGATCGGGATCACGAAGAAACTGGCTGATGTGAAGAAGAAGTGATAATACACTTATTAAATGTGATAAAAGTACGCCTAATAGTTATTATCCAACAACCCCATCATTTAATCCAAATATCTTTATCCTGCCTGATTTTGTCCTAAGCTCTTTGCCATTGTAAAGAATCCTGCCTTCTTTCACGATCATCTTTGCCTTTTCAAAATCGCCGAAACCTATCTCTTTTTTAACATCTTTTCCTGCGTGCTCATCTGCTTCTTTCATCCCTTCGGCAAAAACATGTTCGCCTATACCGCAGTTTTCTGCGTCAAGGATCTTTACAATATGTTTCTGATCGTTGCTGCCTGCAAGAAGCATTCCCTGGCTGTCCATGCCCCTGAGTTTAGCTGGTTTAAGATTTGCGGCGACAACTATCTTTCTGCCTAAAAGCTGCTCTTTTGAATAATAGTTCCTCAGTCCTGCGCATATCTGCCTTTTGCCGGTCTCTCCAAGGCTGATCTGCATGACATAAAGCCTTTCTGCATCAGGATGATCTTCAACTTTTTCTATTTTTGCAATTCTTAGATCAAGCTTTAGGAATGGATCTTCTTCATTTGCTTTATGCTCTGCGTTCTGATTTTCTTTTGCATGCTTTCCATTTTTATTTTCAATCTGCCTGCCCTTAAACTTATTCCTCAGCGCATCAATCTCTTTGTCCTCAAGCTTCCTGAACAGAGGCTTTGGATCTGATATCTTGTGGCCCTTTTTCATTGACAGCGCAAGTGAGCTGCCCCACCCATATTTTTCATATTCTTTCCTGTCAATATTCAGCTGCCTGAATATCTCAGAAGAGGTAAAAGGCAAAAACGGCATGATGACAACTGCCATATTCTTTATGATATTTGCGCAGACATTGATGACAGTTCCGCATCTTTTTCTGTCAGTTTTGATAAGCACCCACGGCTCGTTTTCCTGGAAATACTGGTTTGCGAGCTTTGTTATGTGCATAGTTTCCCTCAAAGAATCCTTTATCTTAACATTTTCCATAAGGCCGCTTATCTTATCTATCTGGCCGTCAATATGATTGATCAGCTGCCTGTCTTTCTCTATCATCTCTTCGCCTGGGATGATGCTGTCAAAGTTATTTTTGATGAACACCAGAGTCCTGTTCACAAAATTCCCGAGATTTGCAAGAAGCTCATTATTGTTCTTCTCCTGAAAATCCTTCCATGAAAACTGTGTATCGGAATTTTCAGGCCTGTTTGTCAGCAGATAATACCTCCATACATCAGGGGGTATTCCTGTTGATACCGCATCATCGCCGAACACGCCCTGCTTCAGGCTTTTGGAAAATTTGCCGTCTTCATAATTAAGATATTCTGTGGAATCAATATGATATAGAAGGGCATAATTTCTTTTTGCCCCTATCAAAGCTGCAGGAAAAAGGATTGTGTGGAACGGAATATTATCTTTTGCCATGAACTGGTATAATCTCACTGAATCATTAAGCCACCATGCATTCCAGCCTTTTATCATGTGTTTTGCGATGGAAATATATCCTATCGGAGCGTCAAACCACACATAAAAAACCTTGTCCTCATAGCCTTTCAGCGGAACAGGAACTCCCCATCTTAAGTCTCTTGTTATGCATCTTTCCTTTAATCCTTCCCTGAACCATGCATCTGTGGCTCTTATAGCATTCTGCGTCCAGAATCCCTCTGCGCTTCTTTTTTCAAACCATGCTTTCAGATAGGGTGATAATTTTTTTAAATCCAGAAAAAGATGCTCTGACTCCCTTATCTCCGGCTTGCTGCCGCATATCTTGCATTTTGGGTTCTGAAGCTCAATAGCATTGAGCAGATGGCCGCATCTGTCGCATTGGTCCCCTCTTGCATGGGCATATCCGCAGTGCGGACAGCTTCCTCCAACAAACCTGTCTGCAAGGAATTTGCTGCAGTTTCCGCAGAAGAGCTGCTCAACCCTGTTTTTTGTGATATAGCCGTTTTTGTTCAGCTGAAGAAACAGGTCCTGGGTGACTTCTGTATGGGTATCAATTGATGTCCTGCCAAAGCAGTCAAAACTGCATCCAAACCATTCATAGATCTCTTTATGGATCCTGTGATATTTGTCGCAGATCTGCTTTGGCGTCAGGCCCTCTTCCAATGCCTTTGTTTCTGTTGCAGTGCCATGCTCATCTGTGCCGCAGATATACAGTGTCTCATGGCCCTTAAGCCTGCAGAACCTTGCAAAAACATCTGCGCTGAGCACACAGCCGATGATATTGCCCAGATGTGGAACATTATTGACATAAGGCAGCGCGCTTGTTATGAGGATCTTATGTTTTTGCGGCGCCTTGGGCGTTTCTGTTATTTTGAGGGATTTTTTATTTGCAGCCATGTGATTTTACCATGCAGTAATATTTGATGGCATATTTATAAATATTTTGAAGAACCTATAAGCATATCAAAGTCAATTCAGACCATATCGTGCCCATTTTCCCGGCTTCCCTGCTCTGCAAGGAAGCCGGGAAAATGGGCAGAATAGATTCTATAAGGGGAATATAGAATAAAACTTTATAAACCAAAACAACTTTGATAATGCACAGAGTGATAGATCCA
>Ga0208375_1003968_pt1 | contig 12052 bp, 25 predicted proteins | sample RifOxyD1_FD_184038 | JGI IMG/M metagenome (GOLD analysis project Ga0208375, IMG submission 184038) | Soil microbial communities from Rifle, Colorado - Rifle Oxygen_injection D1 (SPAdes) | ecosystem: Environmental > Terrestrial > Deep subsurface > Rock core/Sediment | place: Rifle, Colorado... | reverse complement strand
AATGCCAACTTTTTTAAACCCGTGTTTTTGAAAATGCAGGCTTGTTTCCTCAAGCATGTTGTCACACGTCGGGAATCCATACCCTGTGACATTGCCGAACAATATGCGGTCTTTAATGTGGATTGCCGCTATCCTGCCAGGCTGCAAGACTCTCAACAAATGGGGAGTCAAAAAGTCCATCTGTTCCCAGAAATGATCGTTGTTGTTTGTGTAGCCGAAATCATTGTAGCTCGGTGTGTATTCGTAGTGATTCGCAAACGGGATAGAAGTGTGAATCAGACCGACGCTGTTATCTCCCATCCCCATTGTTTCCTTCACGGTATCGTTGTTTACCGCAATGAATTTTTTCCCGGTTATTTCCACACGTTCAACACCGAATGCGCGGGATAATTCTTTATCCATATCGAGAGCTGAAAGTCCGTTCTTCTTGATTATTTCAGTCATGTTTTCCATTAACTCCTTGTGTTGTTCCCATTTTTCCAGCAGTATTTTGAGTATTCCCCTTTCTTTATCTGTGTAAATCAGGTGGATATTGCATTCTTTATCCTGAAGAAACCGATACACACGATGCACAGATTGAATAAAATCATGGAATTTAAAACCTATCCCGAGGAATATTTCGCTATGGCAATGTTTTTGAAAATTGCACCCACTTCCAGACAATACCGGCTTACTGGCTAAATATTTTGTTACCCCTTGGGAAAAATCAACAACGTTTTTCTCTCTTGTGTCTAGGTCTTGGGACCCAAAAATTTCAACCGCTTCGGGCCATGCTTTTTTTATCGCGTGTCTTTCCGCTTCCTGATCATGCCAGACGATGAAATGGTCATCCGGGTTGCTTGTTAAAATTTCGTGCATTTTCGCAACGCGCTGTTTTATTGACTCCCTCTTTTCCTTACTTGCTGTTTGCAGATCAAAAGAAGCACTCAACAGCGAAATCTGGCCGTTTTTCTCTGTGTTGAATTTTAACCCTGTGTCGATCTCATGGAAATGGATATTGAGTTTTGGCAAATCGTATCCCGCGTCAGAATGCCCTATGTCAGACGGCTTTTGCAGGAAAATAGCCCATGAGTTCAACCATAACCAAAACTCTTTCTCCATGTGCGGGTACAAGGTCAGGTTATTGGCTTTTGTCGAGTCCCTTTGAAAAAACCTTGTGAGGGCCTGCCCCGTATCGATAATGCCCAAGAATCCAGCGTAATGAATCAGCTCTTTAAACCTGTTTGGTGATGGTGTCGCCGTCGCAACAAACCTGTATTTTACCTGGTCGAACAATGTTAAAAAGGTTTGGAATGTTTTCGACCCGTATGATCTTAGGATGGCCGATTCATCCAGGGAAATGCCATTAAAAAATCCGACATCAAGCTTGCCGTCTCGAACAGATTCATAATTGGTTATGTAAAATCCGTCTGCGGCGGCATCATCCGTCCGTCGAATGAATTTGATATTCATATTGAGCATCTTCGCATCGTGGGCGAACTCCTGCTTGACGCCCAGCGGTGCGATGATCAAATATCTTCCCTTTTCCCTGGCATGTATGATCCGGAGAATATCCAATTGCATTAAGCTTTTGCCCAGGCCAAACGCGGCAAAAATTGCCCGTCTCCCGCCCTCAACGGCCCATTTTACAATGTCGCGCTGATGCGGAAATAATACGTCGCTCACGTCGGCGTCAGTTATTTTAAAGCCGGATTTCTTGCTGATACACATTTTCCCGCGCAAGAAGTTTTCATATTCGGTGTAATCCACTTCACCCTCCCTTTTAGTTTTATGCCGCATTCTCGCCAATCAACCGGTCAAGCGTCCGCAAGTGCCACGGCGGCATGACGGCACCCTTTTCCCAGAGTGCAATCGTCTGGCCTGTGACGTAAAACTCTTTTGCAAGGTCCGCCCGTGATTCCTCAATGGTGCGCCGCTGATATTTCTCTTCACGTAATTTCAAAATTTGTTCAGCTGGTGTCATTTTTTTTAATCCTCAAAAAAATATAAAATAATTGTTGACTACTGATAACGACTATAGTAAAAATTAAGACAGAGGGCAAGAGAAAAATTACTTGCCATTTGTTTTGAGGATCGGTGGCGGAAAGGTAGAACGCAATCCTAAAGCCTGGCGCTGGTTAACCAGTGGGGAAGCCGGGTGTTGCATGGTTCGATTCCATGCCCGGTCACCATGAGATAGCTGTCATTGTAGAAGGTCGGCTCTCGTTATTGCCCAAAATCGTGCCGAAAAACTAAAGGAGGTGATTATCTATGCGCGACCCCACCAAAAAATCAAACAACTATTTTTAATTGAAATAACTCCGGCCCTACGGCCAGTTGGAAATGAACCCCGCTCCGTTGCAATACACGGACGCGGGGTTTTGGGGTGAAAGCTAACTTTAGAGGAATAACCATGGCATACAAGCCTTGCAATTTCAGAAGACAAGAATATTTAGAAAACGCAGAACTATTTGAGGCAGTAAATATTGATACTGCCGAGTATGAACTCTGCGAATATAATGATGACGCCGAGGATTTGGCTTTTGAGCTGGCCTACACGAGATACCGGGTCGCGAAGCTTGAGCAGTTTATCCGAAACGGCGTAGAGCTTGGTTACATATCTGCGCCGGATAAGCCAGATTCCGCAAGAAAGATCATATCGGAAATTTTAGAGGGGGAATGACATGGACGAGATAGAGCAGACTTGCGAACATGAATCAAGGTGTTTGGCGCCGGATTGGTGTGTTTACCCTGACAAAGACGAGGGCGCTTGCAGGGAATGCGAATATAACCATTGTCAGTGCGATGATTGCGTCAAGGCGCGGACATCAGAGGACACAACATGGACGAGATAGAGCAAATCGGCATAGCGATGGATTTCACCCTGTCAGAACGCAAATGCGCGTTCCACGGTTGCGAAGATCGAGCCGTTGACGTTTATGTGGCCGATTTCTCCACCGGCACGGAGAAAATCACGCTTACGTACCCAGTATGCGACGGCTGCATGAAATCCATGCGGGACGTTTTCAGCGAGTGGCTGCCGATATTTTGCGTTCGGTGCTCGTCCGCTGCGTGGATTGAAAAGAAAAATGGCAAGGTCGAGGTACAAGACGGCGCAAGTGTCGTGTTTATTGATGGCTGTCCGCGATGTGCGCAGATAGCCGACAAGGTGTGGTGTCTTTAACAAAATTGAGGAGGGAATGCAATGCAAATGCTATTCACGGCAGAAAGAACGCAGGAAGAAACGGTATACACCACTAAAATAAAAGGTGGTGAGATAAAAGTTTTTGAGTCCGGGCTTGAAGGAAACCTGAACAAATATCAAGCCACCCTTGTTTTCACGGGCTTCAACCTGCATATGTTTTGCGGATTCGGGCCGACAGTTGAAGCCGCCGCGAAAAATGCAGTTTCCCGCGCCGTGAGGTTCCTTGAGTTTATCGGGAGCCTGAACCTCGACGCGGAAACCAAAGAACACGATATGGTTGAAGAGTTCCCGAACATCTCCAAAGATAATGATGATGGGCCGTACACCGAAGTAGAAAGGCCCTATCGACCGTTTTAAGCCCCCTCCTAGGGTTGCGGTGGCCGCTGGCGCGCGTCATGTGATGCAACGCGGCATTTAAGGGCGCAAAGGCTCGTGGAAGGTCCGCTCCCTGTCCCCGCCGGTGGATCAAAACCGGCTTTACTTTTAAAATTTTGCTTGCCGCCGGATTGGCCGCCGCAGGCAGAAAAATAAAATAACGAGGTGAACCATGTTGATGATTCTTATTGCAATTGTTGTTGCGGCTGGCATGTCTGCTGTCCTGCTTATCAAAACGGACAAATTTGCGTTCGGGGGGGGCTTGGCCATTTGGGCTGGTGTTGCCGCTATCGCTTATGCTTTCTCCGGGTGGGACTGGTTCGCAGCAGAATACAAAACTACAATTATCAATCGCGAATACCATACAAACTATACGACAGCAGAGGTTTTCTGGGCAAGTGACGTTATTGATGCCATCCGTGATCTTGATCGGAAACGTATTGAGTTGAACGGCGACATCATGGGCGGAGAAGAGCACGCTATACCTAAACCACAGGTAATAGATATTCCAGCAGGGCAATAGGGGGATTGAAACCTGCTTTTCTTTCAACAAAAATAACCTGAATTGGAGAAGAATATGAATAAAGTTTTACATGGATACGCTGGCAAATGCGCACCCGGTCAGCCTGGCGGATGGTGTAGGTATTTCACTTTTTCCGTTGGCATCTTCCCTCTGGTCCCCAAGGCTGACGGCAAAGGGACCAAGCGTGGTAAAACACTGGTCCGCGTTCAGGGATTAACCGAAAAGCCTGAAGACGTTTACACCAAAGCACGCGAGATCATTTCTCTGCTCGATGCAGGGAAATATTATGGGCCAAAGGTGGTGTATGTATGACACCGAAATCGCTAGGCGAAAAGGCCATGGCTACGCGGAAGCAGATCATGGCTAAATACGGGTGGTGCGCCGATGCAGACGCGGATGAGCATGAATGGAAGGCTATGCTTGAAACTATGCTGCGAAGCTGCCCAAGGATGACCTTGGCTGAATTCGCCACGGCTTTCGATATGCACTCGCAGACTTTACGCAACGACGTCTGCTTGCTCCATATCGTCAGCAAAAAAAAGAAATCCCCGTACAATTCGCGCGGGTGGAAGAACGCAAGCCCGTTACGCGAATATTCCCGCCGCACAGGTGTATCATACAGCACGCTTTATTCGCGGTATATTAGATATTCTAATTCCGGGATGAGCAAAGCGGATGCCCAAATGGCAGCGATGACGACCGATGTTAAATCAGAAAAGCGGCCGAGAAGTATCGACGCGCCTGATGTCAAAAAAATGACACACGAACAACGGGAACGGTATATCCTCCGCTTGGCGAAGAAACGCGGCAAGCTCAGGACCACACCGAAACCTGAGCGGAAAGAAGTTGACCTGTTCGCGTCGAAGAATTCCCACTTATTAACCTCAATAATAGAGGATGACTACTATGATTTTCCAAACAAAGCGTTCCCCAGTTGAGTTGGTGAAATTATTCTTGGCCGCCATCGGCATCGGTTCCGGCATCTTGGCCTCTGGGTATTGCCTGCTTGCTCTGTTTGTGGGGTGGGTGTGATGGATAAAAAAGTAATTCCCCCGATATCGTCAAGCGCCGAAGCGGACCGGATCATCAAGGAAATTGACGAGATACTCGGCCACCATCCAAGTGACAATACCGAAGCCATGTCGGTTAATGAGGCACTGTCATTTGCCGACGAATGGACGCAGGGGACCACCTTTTATCACGGGAAACAGGGATGGAAAGTTGTCTGTGCTACCCTTGCGGCTGAGGTGCGGCGGTTGCGAGCAGGAATCCGCGAAGAACGCGGGTTTTGGTGAGATCATGGAAAAGGTATGCAAGAAACACCAAGAAACCCCGGCCATTATGTACGGTGAGTGCATCGGCTGCGAACTCGAAAAGGTCCGTGCACGAGAGCGTGAAGCATGCGCCCTGCTTGTTGAAAAATTATACTTGCCGGAAGCCGCTGCCGCGATCAGGGCGAGGGGGAAACAATGCCAGAAAATAGAGTAGTTGTAACCGACATCCAAAACAGGCACCCACTATTGCAAATCACTCCCGCCCAGGGCGATGAGATAACCACGCACATTGAGAGCTTATGCCGCATCTTCGGGGTTTCCAGTGCCGCGGCAAAAGATATATTTCGTGTTGGGTACGAAACCGCATGGAATCATGCTTTAACAACGTGCGGTGCGACAAAATTTTCACGGCTGGTTGACAAAAACGGCAATCCTGTTTTTGTGTGAGTGCTTGTCATCATGGCCAACAAATATAAACATCTATCCAAAGTTAAAGACCGGAAAAAAGAAAAGAGCTGCACCAATAAAAAACGGTTCGAGACCGAAGCAGACGCATACCAGAAAGGCCAATTCGCTTACTACTGCACAATATTCGAAGGGTATCATCGGAGCGGTAGTTTGATTTCTGCAATAAGAGGGTATTATGCAAAATAAAATAGTCCAGTTCCGGCAAAAAGAAAACCCTCACTGTCAGGGCCAGGCGATATGTATGGATTGCAATCACCAATGGCAAGCAGTAGCTCCATTCAGTGTGACTTGGCTCGAATGCCCTGGCTGTGGGGCGAGCAAGGGGCATTTCGTCTATCCTGTAGTCAGAGAAACATCGCATTGGGTCTGCAATTGTGGCAACGCACTATTCCATGTTACTCCAGATGGTCCGTATTGCCCAAACTGTGGCGAATGGGTCCATGGTTGAATCGCTGGAGAACACCAATTTAAATATTTTTCTTGACACACTTGCAAAATAGTGTATTAATGAGGGTATAAAGAAATGAGACGGCGAACCCATTTCAGCACAACCAACCAAACATATTTAATCCCCATGGGGAGATTACTTCCGACTTCGCCGTCTCGTTTAATCTATTTCCATGGGGATTTTTTTATGGCAAACAATTTTCTTATTTCTACGGCTTGGGCCAAGATCAGAGCCGACATTATAACATTGCGAAATGGTAAGTGCGAGCGGTGCGGAAATGAAGGCACGCAAGTCCACCATCTATGTTATGATAGGTACGGTGGGGATGAAGAGCCGGAAGATTTAATATTGCTTTGTGCGTACCATCATCTCCTGGAGCATAACCTTGTTAAGCCGAAAGGCAAAGACAAGAGGATCATCAGGGAGAACAAGAAAAAGCGGAAGAAAATAGAGTCTTGGCGGTTGAAGCAAAAAAGGATGTCTGGACCAGTTACTATAATAAAACCATAAATCATGGTGTGTTGCTATGGAAACAAAAATGAAACCTGAATTATTCGACGTGGTGGCCGTTGACATGACGACACATGCCATCGAGGTTATTGCAGAGGCCCGGAACAAAAAATCAGCCTATGCAATAGAAAACATGGCTGTATGGCGGCGCGGAGTTGAAACAAACTTTTTCGCAACGGTTCCGCATTGTGCCAACCCTAGAGCGGTGATTTATGGAAACTTTTAAAACTGAAGATGAAGCGAAGAAGAAAGCTGACGAAGTCAATGCGTGCGCCGATCCTACTGATTTCTGCCCTTTAATTAATACAAAATGCAAAAAAGATTGTGTCTGCTTTCAAAAGGCCTACGTTCAGCCGGGGCAATCTCAAACATGGTATGTATATGGCTTTAATTGCACAAATGGGATGTTCAGTGGGTACAGAACCTGCCAACCCGGTTGACCCACATTTATGACGAAAGGGGAGGGCGGCGAATGAAACTTTACATGATATCACAAGAGGCGTCAAACAGTTACGGAGTTTGTGAATTTGCCATTGTAGCTGCTACTGACGAAGAAATAGCCAGAAACATGGACCCGGAAACGGGGGAAATGATAGACTGGTCAGTAATGGGGGAAAACGGGTGGTGGTGCTTTCTGCCTGAACAAGTGAAAGTGATTCATATCGGCGAAGCAGCTCCATGGGTGAAACAAGGCGTTATATGCTAATCACCGCGGGAAGGGGGTGCCGAATGAAAATAATCGACCTGATAACGGTTTTGACACTCTGCGCCATAGCTGGGTGTCTGGTGGCTGAGGCGATCCAGACCGTGGAATATTGGCTTGCGACTGGAGTGTTTGAATCATTTTTGGAGGTGGTGCGATGAGTGAAAAAGCAGAAGTTAACGGTTACAAGGGGTTTAATACAGACCTCACCTGCCGAGGATATCAATTCATTGAGGGCCAGACTTTCAAACATGAAGGCGAGATATCGGTTTGCGAAAGTGGGTTTCATTTTTGCGAAAACCCCATAGATATTTTTGCCTACTATTTTCCGGGTGATAGCGTATTCCACGCTGTTACCGGTGCGGGGGAAATAGCGCGCCACGATGAAGACAGCAAGGTCGTGTGCTCAGAAATAACTATCGGGGCGCCGATCAGTTTGCACGATCTTATAATGGACGTGATTAAGTTTTTTTTCAACAGGAAGTATCTCAGCAAAAACACCAAGCACTCAACCGGGGGCAGTTCAGCGTCATCCGCAACCGGGGGCAGTTCAGCGTCATCCGCAACCGGGTACAGTTCAGCGTCATCCGCAACCGGGTACAGTTCAGCGTCATCCGCAACCGGGGACAGTTCAGCGTCATCCGCAACCGGGTACAGATCAGCGTCATCCGCAACCGGGGACAGTTCAGCGTCATCCGCAACCGGGGACAGATCAGCGTCATCCGCAACCGGGGACAGTTCAGCGTCATCCGCAACCGGGTACAGTTCAGCGTCCGTATGCACAGGGGTCAACAGCCAGGCTATGGCCGGGAAATATGGATGTATCGCATTGGCATTTCACAACCAACCAGCAAAACGCGTGGAGATGAGATGCGCGGAGATTGGCTGCGGGGATGGTACGGATGGGAAACTTAAAGCGAAAGTGTGGTATGGGCTTGACCAAAATGGTAATTTTGTTGAATTAGCCGAAGAAAAGAGAATATGAGGTGGTGCGATGAGTGAGAATGAAATAGTGGTCGCTGACCATGGCAGTTTTTTGGCGGTGATTGAGCGTTTGGCTTCTAACCCAGATGTGGATGTTTCAAAGATAGAAAAATTCCTCGACATGCAAGAGCGGATTGTTGACAAAAACGCCAAACAAGCGTTCAACGCCGCGATGTGTCGGGCGCAAAGTCAAATGCCGGTCATCCCAGAGGACAAAACAAACCAGCAGACGAACAGCAAATATTCTGCTTACGAGACTGTCCTGAAACACGCCAAACCAATATACACAAAAGAAGGATTTTCGGTGATGTTCTACGAGGACACCGCCGCAAGGGAAGGTGATGTTCGCATCTATGCCGATGTAATGCACTGTGAGGGCCACACGGAAAAAAGGTGGGTAGATGTCCCCCTTGATATTGCCGGCATTAAGGGGAACCAGAACAAAACAGGAACCCATGCAAAGGGGTCGTCTATATCATACGGCAGGAATTATCTAATCCGGATGATTTTCAATATCGGCACCGGGGATGACGACAACGGCAACGCAGCGGGGAGTAAATTTATCACGGCTGAACAATATAATGAACTGCACGCCATGATGACCGACAATGGACTCTCTGAGCAGGTTCAAAAAGATTTTCTGAAATGGGCAAAAGCTGAGTCAATCGAGACAATTCTTGCGGGACATTTCGCGAAAGTAAAAGCCGGACTCCAGGCAAAAATAAACAAAAAGGCGGCAGACGATGCAAAGAACAATAGTTGATGTCCCTCAAGGTTCGCCGGAATGGTTTACAGCACGAAGGGGCCGCGTTACAGCCTCGGAGTTCCATACTGTCATGGCAAGCGGCAAAGGCTCTTCCCCAAGCAAAACACGGCGAACCTATATGTTCAAACTCATTGGCGAACGGATCACAGGGGAATGCCAAGAGTCATACACCAATGCGCACATGGAGCGCGGCAAGGCCATGGAGGAAGAGGCCAGAGCGTATTATGAAATGCTCAACGGACCAGTTGAACAAGTCGGATTCATCCAACTTGGCGACGAGATTGGTGGCAGCCCAGATTTCCTTGTCGGTGATTCTGGGATGGGAGAGATAAAAACAAAACTCCCGCATTTGCAACTTGAAGTGTTGTTGTCTGGCAAAGTGCCGAGTGAACATATTCATCAAATACAAGGCGGGTTATGGGTAGCTGACCGCGAATGGTGCAATTTTGTGTCGTACTGGCCGGGCATGAAAACATTTATAAAAAGAGTGTATCGCGACCCTAAAATGATCGCAGAGATTCGCGTCGCAGTTGATGCTTTTATTGAGGAGTTGCATGAAACCATGGAACAATACAACGCAATAGGGGGATGACATGAGCGAAGAATTGCAATTAATCGTAGTTGAACAAATTAAACCGCTCGAGCTTTTCACCGCGCCAGACAGACTGAAAACCTTCCTGTCCGAGATTGACAAGAAAGTAATGTCGATTGTCGCGGATATGACGACCGCCAAGGGAAGAAAAGATATCGCATCTATCGCTTACAAGGTGGCGAGAACAAAGACCACCCTTGACGATCTGGGCAAAGCAGAAGTCGCCAAACTGAAAGACCTGCCCAAGAAAATTGATGCCGGGCGGAAAGAAGCCCGTGAGTTTCTTGATGCACTTGCAGAACGATATCGGAAGCCGCTTACCGATTGGGAGGCAGAAGAGAAATCGCGAATCGAAGCCGAAGAACTTGCTCGCGAAATCGACCGTTGCCACGGCGAAGCACTTGAAATGGAAGCTTTCTTCGAGAGAGAAAGGCAGGTCGCCAAGAAAGAAGCAGAATTTGCCAGAATAGAAGCTGAACGTAAAGCGCAAGAGGAAGCAGACCGGAAAGAGCGCGAACGGAAGGCCGAGATTGAGCGGGTAAGAATTGCCGAAGAGAAGAAAGCCGCCAACAAGAAGCACCGCGAGAAGGTCAAGAAGGAAGCATGCCGGTTTATCCAAGGGGTTTATGGAACCACTCAGGAACAGGCGGAAGGGATTTTTGATGTTATCGCCGCTGGTGATGTGCCGCACATTAAAATTGAATGGTGAAAATGGCTATAAAGCAGAAAATAGAAATAGTTGCCGACATAACGGATGACTTTAAACTCGTCTTTGCAATCCCTCGCGCGCTGGAAAACAGGCTGCGAGAAATTGGCGCAGGAAAGCGGACGATTGTATCAGTCAAGGAATGGAAGAAGCCACGATCTAACCTGCTCAACGCTTACTTGTGGGCGGGTGTCTATCCGTCCATCATCAGGTATATAAAGGACACCACCGGGCAAGATTTCACGGCAGAAGAACTGCACGATAGGTACAAAAAGAAATATCTCGGGTACGAGGTTTGCGATATACCAGGGATGGAAGACCTTGTTAAATTGAGGTCATCAACAGAGCTTGACAGTCAGGAATTTTGGAACGATTTTATAGAATATATCTGCCGGGAATGGGCCGAGCTTGGGTTATACATACCGTTGCCAAAGAAGAAAAAAGCCTAATTGCGCCGGACCCGCGCGACCAGGGACGGGCAGAATTTTAAAGGGGTAGACAGCCATGAAGAAACAAAAAATATGCAAGCACGCCGGGAAGCTGATTCTGATGGCACTCGGCAAGCACTGCCATTGCTTGCACCCGGACAAAAAAGTTTCAGGGAAATACGGTGTGGAATCACTGCGGGTATACCCGTGTAACTGCTGGTGGTTTGAGCCTAAAGAGGAGAAATGAATATGTTTTGCACTGAGCCAGCGCCGTATTGTTGTAAATATTTTGATCGTGGGCTTTGCCAGTACGAATCAGATAATACAAAGCATGCTATGCAAGATATGGAACAGTTGAAAAATCTATGCCGTGAGCTTTTAGCGGGTGCTGATAAATGTTGTGCCGAGCCATACAACATAGTCCACCCGTTTGTTGGCATATTAAAGCGGTATAATAGGATTATACTCAAATATGATTTGATGTAATCAAGGATATGGGAAACCATGAGGAATAGCGATGGAACAAGCAATCAAAAAGGAGAATAACCAATGAATTTGTTAGTCGAACATCCTTATTATTGTAGTGGATTAAACTACTACTCAAACGAACCTTCTCAGACTTGGGAAACTATGTCTGAGTTCCTCGATGAGTATGAGGAAACAGATATTGATATGAACCTGGTTTTCCGGTGGGACATAAGGCCGAGAGATGAAGAAAACAGCGCCGGGAGATATTGCGCCGAGGTGTTCATTATACACCAGAGGACAGGAATTTTTTCTCCGCACCTGATTAAGCACGTTAATGAAGAAGAAGTAGAGAGATTTCGCAAATACGCTGAAAAGCATTGGAAAACTCTTTGCAATATTTGGAAACCAATTTCCGGTTAACAACAATTAACCCACATCTATATGAAGGATGACAAACAATGATCGACAAACATAAACTGTCTCTCGCTCTTGGGATAATCTCAGGGCGGATTGAATGTGATGAAATTTTTGATATTGACTTGGAAATGCTCGGAATCTCAGCCTCTGATTTCGAACTGTTTGGCAGTGATGAGCTGAAACGCCGGGCTGAGGCAATAATCATT
>Ga0208375_1003966_pt1 | contig 12053 bp, 14 predicted proteins | sample RifOxyD1_FD_184038 | JGI IMG/M metagenome (GOLD analysis project Ga0208375, IMG submission 184038) | Soil microbial communities from Rifle, Colorado - Rifle Oxygen_injection D1 (SPAdes) | ecosystem: Environmental > Terrestrial > Deep subsurface > Rock core/Sediment | place: Rifle, Colorado... | reverse complement strand
ACAACCCGCGTGCTGTAATGCATAGATGAGGCGGCGCATGGCTCCTCCGTAAACGAAACAAATGCCTTCAATATAGATAAGGCGCAGAAATCCAGCACGCGGGTTGTTTTTCGGTTGAACGAAGGTTGGGAGGTTGTCGCCTTCTTCTTCACGTCCCATTCGAAGTACGCCTTGGCGCGTTTGCACAGTCGACCCTACGGTAACCCAGAATGGGAAACCAAGGTGCCTGAGCCCATTCATGCTTGCTGCCCATGTAGTAAATTCTGCGCGACCGAATGCGATCGGATGGGTTAATGCAAGACCTACCCCCGTCACACGTCCACTCAGCAAAAGACAAGACCTCGTTTTTCCATCAGGCGCCTGTGATCAAATCCGTCCGCAGGGCGTTACAGCTGAGCTAACCCGGTACTACGCCTCGCAAGGATGCGCCTTAACCGCGTTACGGCCCGCCGCTTTCGCCTGGTAAAGCGCGACATCGGCCCGGCGGACGATGTCGTCTATGCCCGTATCATCCGGATGGCTTCTGCATAGCCCGGCGCTCATGGACAGGATGGCGCTGCCGTTCGGCGCACAAAGATTCACCTGATTCACCTCATCGCGGATTCTTTCAGCCAGCAAGAACGCCCCGGACTGTGCCGTGCCGGGCAACAACAGCCTGAATTCATCGCCCCCCGTTCTGGCAAAAATATCCTGCTCGCGCAGATTGGCCCTGACGACCTGGACGAATTTCCGCAGCGCGTCGTCCCCCGTCTCGTGGCCGAGCGTGTCGTTGATCTGCTTGAAGTGGTCGAGATCGAGCACCAGCAGCGAGAACGCTTCGCCGGTACGCTTGAAGCGCGCGAATTCCTGGTCGGCCAACTCGTAGAAAGTGCGCAGATTCACCGCACCGGTCAGGAAATCCTCCCGGGCCGCCTTGGAAAGTTCGTTTTCCAGACGCTTGCGCTCGGTAATGTCGAGTATCACCCCCGAGATGCCATCGGGATTGCCTTCCGCACTGTGGAACACCGACTTGTAGAAGATGACATCGCGGTGGCTTCCGTCGGCGTAGCGCACACTTGTTTCGTAGGTTTGCGTGCCACCGTCGGCGATCAGATCGCGATCAGCCTTCTCGTAGATGGCGGCCAAATCGGCAGGGGCAACGTCATGCACGGAAGCGCCAATAATCCGGGCGCGCGGCAGGCCAATATATTGCTCAAATGCGCGATTGCAGGCCATGTAGCGGCAGTCCGCGTCCTTGATGAAGATCGGGCTGGGCAGCATATCAATCGCATTCTGAATCCGCCGGAGCATATCCGGGTCAGCTTGTTCGTCTCTCAATTCCAGGAGTCTCCCTAATGCCTCATCCCTGCGCGCGCTGACACGGCGCCAAACGGCAACCGGGCGCGAAGGAAAATATCCTGCAATGTAACACCGGCCTTCGCCCCGGGTCAGCATGCGGCCGAATGGGGGGCATGCAAGCCCTTGCCTCGCGCAGGGCCGACGCACCCCCATCGCGAAAAGACAAATCAGTTCAGCCAAGCCTCTTTAACGGACCCGAAGTCGGGTGAGTGAATGGCAAAAGGCAAGGCTTGACCCTGGAGTTTGCTGGGGTTTGCTGCTGCTGGCGTTTGCTGGAGTTTTCTATCGTTCCTTAATGGAGTCTGACTGACTCCATTAATCGCAGTGCTGCAAGCAGCCCGTGACAAAGGAATGCGGCCGAATCGGCCATCCCTCTGGGTTGCAGCGAGAAATGAGTGTTAACACCCCCTAGCGATTCTGATAGCGCTCCTCGTTCTCTTTTTTCTTCCGCTCATACTCTTGTCGGGCATCCCTGTCCTTTTGAACCTGGTCTTGTGGCGCAGCCTTGTGGTCCTTAGCCTTGCCTTTCGGTTCAGGTTGGGAGCGTTGCAGCTCTTGCTGACGCTGCTGGTCTTTTTGGCGTTGCTGCTCTATCTGACGCTGCTGCTCTTGCTGGCGCTGCTGCTCTTGCTGGCGCTGCTGGTCTTTCTGGCGCTGCTGGTCTTGCTGGCGCTGCTGCTCTTGCTGGCGCTGCTGCTCTTGCTGGCGCTGCTGCTCTTGCTGCACACGCGGTTTGAAATACTGCTGCGTGACAGCCTCACGCGGCTGGTAGCGGTACTGCTCGGACCGGATCGTATGCTGCTGCTCTACTGCGCGAGGATAGCGGTCGCCGGGATAATTCCGCTGGTAAGCCGGCAACGGTGCGGGAGCTGGGGCGGAGCCGCGGTCCCAACGGTCCCACCCGCTTCGACGCTGTTCCCAGTCGCGACCCCAGTGATCCCCCCAACGTGGCGGCGCGTCGGCATGCCAGCCGCGGAAATACGGCGGAGGCTGGCGATAGTAGCGAACCGGTACGCGCAGCACATAAACCGGCACGTCGTAATAACCCACCCTGTCCCATGGCCCGTCGTACCAGCTGCTCGCATACCAGTTATCGCCCTGGAACACCCAGTAGAGGCCGTCGTAAAAGAAGTAATTCGAATCCACCCGGGGAGCGTAGTAGACGGGATAGCCCGGTATCCGGACAAGATCCGGGTACGTCGAATAATGGATACCGACCGAGACATGGCTGGATGGTTGGTAGGGAGGAGCGGTATAGCAACCCTGGACAAGGGTCATCGATATCGCAATGATCAGGTAGCGTTTTTTCATTTTCTGCTCTTTCTGCTCTTCATTTAATCCCTTGCGCCATGGCCCAACTATCGGGCACGACCCCATTTATCTGGATGGCATGGCTTCACATGATGGCGACGCCCCTCCCTGGAGATGCGTCAGCCGCCAACACGAATGTTGCCCAGCGAACCGATCACGCCGAACACCTGTAGCAACCATATAACGACAACAATGACGACGACGATATTCAGGATCTGTTTGATCTTTGAGTCCATGGGGATATAGGTGTTAACGAGCCAAAGCAGCACGCCAATCACAATCAAGACGACGACCAAGTTAATCAGGGGCATACAGATTCTCCGGTGGGGTTATCAATCATCAAGGGCAGCGGCCGAATCCAATAGTCGAGCATGCTGATCCCCCTTGGATACTTTCAATATAGTAGGCAATTGCGATTAGCTGTTCTGTTCGACAGCGAACATAGCAAAGCCACTGCCGCAGCGGCAGACAGTGGTAATGTGGGCACTACTGCTTATCCCAGACGCTCACCGCATGACAGATGCAGACATCCCTGCCCCGGACCACCGTCTCCACCTGCTCAAAGGCTTTGCGGCTGCGGCTGCGGTCATCGTGGTCTGGTCAGGGTTCAACATCGTCTCCCGGCTGGGCGGACGCAGTCCACTTACACCCTATGACATGGCAGCCATACGTTTTGTCGTCTCGGGAATCGTGTGTCTTCCATTTGTGTTGATCAGATGGCACCGACTCAAGTGGCAGCAACTTGCGATGCTGGCCGCGTTTGGCGGAATGGGTTACGCGTTATTGGTTTACTCGGGCTTTTCCCTTGCGCCAACCGCACATGCGGGCATTCTGGTCAACGGCGGCATTCCCTTTGCGAGTGCATTGATCGCCTGGCTCGTACTCGGGCATCGCCCCGGCATCCGGTCTGAATTCGCCCTGCTGGTCGCAGGTTTGGGGATCGTGTTGATTGGCCTCCACAGCTTTGGTCAACTATCCGGAGCACCCGCCCATCAATGGTTGGGGGATGTGTTCTTTCTCCTTGCCGCAGTCAGCTACGCATGCTTTGGCTTGCTGCTCAAGCATTGGCATGTCTCGCCCCTCGAAGCAACGGTCGGTGTCGCCGTGATTTCAATGGTTTGCTACACGCCCGTTTATCTCCTGTTCCTGCCCAAGGCCATCACCACCGTCCCCCTGTCCTTCATACTGTTGCAAGGCATTTATCAAGGCATCCTGGCTGCCTCAATTGCCGGCCTGCTCTTCGCCTACGCCATCCACAACATCGGGCCGCAACGAGCAACCCTCATGCTGGCCATGGTTCCGGGCATCTCGGCAGTGGCAGCCGTACCCTTGTTGGGGGAATCCCTCGACGCCGTCACCATTGCCGGCGTCGTGCTGGTGACGATCGGCGCGGTGCTGGGCGCGACACATCGATCAGCAAAACGAGGATGAAGAGGCCCGTTCAGTCTGAGCCCATTCATTCGATTCCAAGGGAGTGGATGATATGAGTCCAAAGGACCTGGAATTGCTCGTCACCCGGGAGATGCCATTTGGTATGCACAAGGGCCGAATCATTGCGGATCTGCCTGGCAATTACCTCAACTGGTTTGCGCGCAAAGGATTCCCTGCGGGTGAAATTGGCCGCTTGCTGGCCCTGATGCAGGAAATCGATCACAACGGCTTGACGGACATCCTCACGCCACTCAGGCAGCGATATCTTTGATCCGGGAAAGCGCATGATCCTTGATAGGCGTCAGCCTCCACGCGGTCATGGCCCTATCGGCGCTGCTGCTGTTGGTGTTTGGGTACACGCATCCCTGAGCCAACCCCATTTGTTTGACGGACTCTCACAGTCCTTGCCAGCAATCTGTGCGCACAGGCGTTCCTCCTGCTCCCGCAGTTCAGGGGTGAACTCAGTCCCCAAGTCGTCTGCTTCGTATATCTGCCGGATTTCAATCTCCGAATCTTCAGGCATGCGATTGGGACAGCGCTTCACACACTTGACGGCCTCTTAGCCCCACAGCCCGTTCATCGTGACCTTCTGCGGCCACGACAAAACCCGGTTCCAGCATTTTCAGACAAGTCTTACACGGAAGTCGGACGCCCCTCCACTGCCAATCGCTGTCGTTATGCGCATCATTCAACTGTGTTTGCAATTAGCCATATTGCCGCGTAGCCGGCATTGATTGACAGGGTTGAGCTGACATCAGCAGCCCTGCACACAGGACAAGAACATGAACCCGACCGCCGTGGAAGACCTGAGTTTCCTTTTTGACAAGGATGGTTTCTTTATCAACCCCGAGCAATGGGATATCGCGCTGGCGCAGCGCATCGCGCATTCCGAGGACATGGGAGAAATGGATGACTTACAGCAGGAGCTGTTGCTGACCTTGCGCGATGAATTCCAGAAATTCGGCGCGGTCACGGCCTTGAGCCATATCTGTCACCTCAACGGCCTGGAGGCGGATTGTCTGCATCAGCTGTTCCGTTCCCCGCGCCAGGCATGGCGTATCGCGGGTCTGCCCAATCCGGGTGAAGAAGCCAAAGCGTACCTGGCCTGAATCCCACCCCAATCACAGCGCCGCGATGACGCGAAATCAACATCAACCCAATCATCCTGAACCCAAGCTGATTTTTCCAACCCTGTAAATGAGGTAAATCGAATGCAGAAACACATGATTCTCGCTACCTGCCTGATCTTGACACCCTATCTGGCAATCGCAGAAACCGAGCCCGCAGCAACCGAAAAGCCCCTGGTGCATGACGGAGACGCCAGCAATACCGGCATCAACAAACGTGACCGGGATGACAAAACCTTGACCCCGATGGATCAGATGAACAACCCGTCTGATTTGAAGATTACCCAGGAGATTCGCCAGGCACTGATGAAAGGCGAATTTTCCATGGCTGCTAAAAACATCAAGGTCATTACCCGCAATGGCACGGTGACCTTGCGCGGTCCGGTAGAGACGGCTGCCGAACTGAAACAAATCAGCGTCCTGGTTAAAGCCATGCCGGGCATCAAAAGCATCGACAACCAATTGCAAGTCAAATAATTTTTAAAAGGAAACCATCATGTCAAAAACCGTTATCTGTCTCGCCAATACCGAAGCTCAAGCTGAAACCATCGTTCAGAATCTGAATGAAGCCGGCATTCCCACCAGCGATGTGTCCGTGCTGTTTCCGGACAAAACCGGCAGCCGTGATTTTGCGCACGAGCACAACACCAAAGCGCCTGAAGGCACTGCCATCGGCGCCAGCGCAGGGGGTGTAACCGGTGGCGTGCTGGGTCTGCTGGCCGGCATCGGCGCGCTGGCCATTCCGGGCGTGGGTCCGTTCATTGCGGCCGGCCCGATCATGGCAGCACTCAGTGGCGCGGCCGTTGGCGCAACCATCGGGGGCATCGCCGGCGCCCTGATCGGCATGGGCATTCCTGAATTTGAAGCCAAGCAATACGAAGCCAAAATCAAGGAAGGCAACATCCTCATCTCGGTGCATACCCTTGATGGTGATGTGGTCGACCGGGTCAAAGCCATCATGAAAGACGCTGGGGCGGAAGACATCTCCAGCACCGGTGAAGCCAGCGTCAGCGACGACGAGCGCATGCCCCGCGTCGGCGGCATCGCCGGCAATCGTTAAGCGAGCCATGCCGCGGGCGGCGGTATCACCGCCGCCCGTTGTTCATGGCAACACTAGGCTGCGCAGAAGCCCCGCACGCATGACACTCGTTAAATGAAGGCAAAATTCTCTATGCCGGGGCTACTCGTCGCCGTTGTATTGACGCTGATTGCGGGCGTCCTGGTGCTGAACTTCACCACTGGCGAGAAGAAAATAGAGCAAAGCGTCGAGCGCCTATACGCGACTGATGATCCGGCCTTTGCGCGCGCGATGGGTGTGCTGCTCGGGCCAGCCATCCTGCAGGGCAACCGTTTCGAAGCCCTGCTGAATGGCGACCGAATTTTTCCCGCCATGCTCGCTTCCATTCGCGACGCGAAGAAGACCATCACGTTCGAGAGCTACATTTACTGGTCGGACGCAATCGGCAAAGCGTTCGCCGACGCGCTGGCCGAACGTGCCCGCAGCGGCGTCAAGGTGCACGTGCTGCTCGACTGGGTCGGCAGCAACAAGATGGACCCGGCGCATCTCGCTGTCATGGAGGCGGCCGGGGTCGAAGTGCGCAAGTTTCACAAGCCCGCCTGGTACTCCCTGGCGCGCATGAACAACCGTACCCACCGCAAAGTGCTCGTTGTCGACGGCAAGGTGGGCTACACCGGCGGGGTCGGCATCGCCGGGCTGTGGACGGGCGATGCCCAGGATCCGCAGCACTGGCGCGATACTCACTTCAGGGCCGAAGGTCCGGTCGTGGCGCAAATGCAGGCCGTATTTCTCGACAACTGGATCAAGGCTACCGGTGTCGTCCTGCACGGCGACAACTACTTCCCGGAGCTGCCAGCAGCCGGGAAGGACGCCGCCCAGATGTTCAGCAGTTCGCCCTCTGGCGGCAGCGAGAGCATGCATCTGATGTACCTGCTGGCGATAACGGCGGCACAACATACGATCCACTTGTCGAGTGCCTATTTCGTCCCCGACGAGCTAAGCAGTCAGGCGCTCGTCAATGCGCTCAAGCGCGGGGTCAAGGTGCAGATTATCGTGCCCGGCAAGCACAGCGACGCGGCAATCGTCCGGCGCGCCTCGCGTGCCCGCTGGGGAGACCTGCTTGCCGCCGGCGCCGAGATTTACGAGTACCAGCCGACGATGTATCACTGCAAGGTGTTGATCGTCGACAGCCTGATGGTGTCGGTCGGCTCGACCAATTTTGACCCCCGCTCCTTTCGCCTCAACGACGAAGCCAATCTGAATATTTACGCCGCCGATTTCGCTCGGCAGCAAGTCGCCGTGTTCAATGCCGATCTGTCGCGCTCGCGCCGGATCAGTCTGCACGAGTGGCAGCAGCGGCCGCTGTTCGAAAAGTTTTTGGAACATACAGCGTCGCTCATCGGCGCGCAGCTGTAGATAACGGCCCGAGCGCCGGACAAAAAGTAGTAGCAACGTGCGGCGACGCGTGCGCAGGTCACATGCGCAGCGCGCTGATCACGACAACTAATCCGTTTTGGAGGGCAACCATGTTTTTTCAGCGTGTGAAGACACCCGGCCTGGGACACAACGCCTACGTCCTGGCGTGCGGAGACGGGCTCGCCGTCGTGATCGACCCGCGCCGCGATGTTGACGACTATCTGCGTCTGGCCCGGGAAAACGACCTCTCTATCGCCTACGTGCTGGAGACGCATCGGCAGGAGGATTTCGAGTTCGGTTCGCGTACGCTGGCGCAGATGACCGGTGCCAAGATCGTCGGCGGCAGCCACGCGCTGTTCGGCGAGACGGAGGTGAAACTCGAAGACGACGAAGAACTCAAGGTGGGCACCACCCGGTTCGTCGCGCTTGAGACGCCGGGTCACACGCCGGAGAGCATGTCCTACGCGGTTTACGTCAAGGACGCCGGCGACAAATGCTGGGGTGTGTTCACCGGCGATACGCTGTTTGTCGGCGACACCGGGCGCACCGACCTGCCCGATCCCGAAAAGACCGCCGAGAACGCCGGCATCCTGTACGACTCGATTCACCGCAAGATCGCCCCGCTCGGCGACCACACGCTGCTCTTTCCGGCGCACGGCGCCGGCTCCGCATGCGGTGGCAACATCTCGGAGCGCGACGACTCCACACTGGGGATCGAGAAAGAAACGAACCCGGTGTTCAGTAAAAGCCGCCGCGACTTCGTGGCGCACAAGCTGGCGATGAAAATGGCGCGCCCGCCCTACTTTCTGCACATGGAAGAAGTGAACCTGCTCCCCGGCAGGCCGCTCAAGTGGCCGTCCACTTTTCAGGTGCTGCAGCCCAGGGAGTTCCAGCACCGCATGAAAGAGGGTCTGGTGATTGACACCCGCTCACCGGAAGCCTTTGCGGCGGCCCACATTCCCGGTGCCTACAACATCTGGCTCGCCGGCTTGCCTGCGTTCGGCGGCTGGGTCGCCAACGAGAACACCCGGATCTTTCTGGTTGCGGACGGATCCGAAGCGATGGAACTCGCGGTGATGTCGCTCGCGCGCATCGGCATCGACACGGTGGAAGGCATCCTCGCCCAGGGCATGGAAGGCTGGCGCGACGAGGGATTGCCGATCGAATCCATTGCGACGACAAGCGCCTCCGAAACGGCAAACTGGATGCAGCAGGGTCGCGTCCACGTCCTCGACGTGCGGGACGAATATGAATGGCATGAGAAACACATCCCGGGCGCAATGCACCGCTTTGTCGGCCATCTGGAGGACAACCTCCCGCTGCTGCCGAAGGACAGCGAAATCGTCGTGCATTGCAACGTGGGACACCGCTCGGGCGTGGCCGCGAGCATCCTCAAGCGCAACGGTTTTACGCGCATCCACAACATGCTCGGCGGAATCACCGCGTGGGAAAAGCTGGGTCTCCCGCTCGAAAAGTCCGACGAAGCGAAGAAGGCAGACTGATCATGCAAGCCGAATCGGGTGCATGGTCGCCCTACCTCGTCGGCACGCTAATCGGCCTGCTCTCGATGGCGACATTCTATTTTTCCAACAAGCCGCTGAGCGTGTCGACCGCCTACGCCCGGCTGGCAGGGCTGGTCGGAAACCTGTTCTCCCGCGGCCATACCGAGAACCTGAAGTTTTACCAGGAGACGAAGCCGAAGATCGAATGGGGGGTGATGCTGGTGTTCGGCATGCTGCTCGGCGCCTTCATCGCCGCAATCACCGGCGGCGAGATCACCGCCGCATGGGTGCCGGAGCTGTGGGAACAGCGTTTCGGTCCTGATGTCGCGCTGCGGCTCGGGATAGCGTTTGTGGGCGGCGCAATCATGGCGTACGGTGCCCGGCTCGCGGGGGGCTGCACCAGCGGCCACGGCATCAGCGGCGCACTCCAGCTGTCGGTGAGTTCGTGGATCGCGCTCGCGTGCTTCTTCGCCGCCGGCGTCGCGACCGCCCATCTGCTGTATCGCCTGTGAGAAGCGCGATGGCTACTTCTACGATTCCCCTGCCTGCGAATCCCCTGCCCGACAATGCCCCGCCGGTGCTCGTCATCCCGGCGCAGGCGCACGAACAACACGACACGCACGACCCCGGCAAACCGGATTCCGCGCGCCAGCTCGTGTTCGGTCTTCTGTTCGGCGTCGTGTTCGGCTTCCTGCTGCAGAAAAGCGGCGTGGCCCAATACGAGGTGCTGATGGGCCAGCTCTTCCTCACCGATTTCACCGTCATCAAGGTCATGCTCACGGCAATCACCGTCGGCATGCTCGGCATTTTCTCGCTGCGCGCGCTGGGGCTGGTCGAATTGCATGTGAAGCCGACCCGCTACGCCGCCAACATTGCAGGCGGCCTGCTGTTCGGTGTCGGGCTCGCCCTGCTCGGCTACTGTCCGGGCACCGGCGTCGCCGCGCTGGGCCAGGGCAACTACGACGCAATCGCCGGCATCCTCGGCCTGATGGCGGGTAGTTATTTCTATGCCGAAACATCGGGCTACCTCGGTTCGACGATCCAGAAAATCGGCAACCGCGGCGGCATCATGCTGCCGGATTTGCTGGGGATGCGGCTCGCTGTTTTCCTTGCGGTGTTCGTCCCTCTGCTCGTCCTGGGCCTGTTCGTCATGGCGCAGCTGGCGCCCTGAAGCGTCCGGGCCCCGTCCTCTCTGTATGTCAGCGCACCGAGTGCCGGCACTGGCCTGACTATTCTCGCTATTGCGGGTCATGGACCCCATTGACCTGCTCACGGGGATTTTTCCTACAACGGTTGTGGCTGCTTGCCTATGGCGAAAATCCGGCCGCAGGTGATACTGGGGCTAAGCGTTTGCTTTGGGCGAGCGCACCCCCCTCGCACCCATCATGGCTCGCCTCCCCTCTGCCCACCCAAACGCGATCACCGAACAAAATATCGCGGACATCGTTCGACTTCGGCAGGAGGCTGATAAAAACCGATCCCCTGCCGAACGTCTGGCTGACCTCGTCGCACGCATCGCCGGCAGTACGCCTTTCATCGTCCTGCACGTTGTCTGGTTCAGCGCATGGGTCATCCTCAACCTCGGCACCGCTTCGGCGGTTCCGCTGTGGGACCCATTTCCGTTCAGCTTCCTCACGCTGGTGGTTTCGCTCGAAGCGATCTTTCTCTCGCTGCTGGTCCTGATGGCGCAGAACCGGATGACCAGGGATGCCGACAAACGCGCCCACCTCGACCTGCAGATCAACATGCTCGCGGAGCAGGAGAGCACCGCTACCCTGAGAATGCTGGAACAGATTTGCCAACGCCTCGGCATCACCGACCCGCCCGAGGAAGAACATGAGTTGGCAACGGCCACCAACGTGAGCGAGTTGGCGAAATCGCTCGACGATAAACTCACGGCAGGGAATTGATCCTTGTGCGTGGAGAGCGCCACAGCAATTCAGAGGCTAGTGCGAGGAGGTAAAGATAGGCGCGACGACTGCGGATCAGGAGTCTGACGCTGTTACGCTCGGCCCCCCGAGACACGCGTGACGGCTCAGACCCCGTGATCACATATTCGCATTCCGTACACGATTATTACCTTTGCCAGCCATGAACATGGCTATCGCAGATCACGCCGGAGGCGACGGTCCCGCGCTGCGATCAGAGCGGCTTGGTGACCATCAAATAGAACACCCCGATAAAGGCGAACAACGCCGGGAAACCGAGTGCGACCCAGGCGCGAAAGTAGCGCCAGTACTCGGGCGGCATGTCGGTCCCGTGCGCGGCGGCATGACCGGATACGTCACGCATCCTGATTTGCAGCCAGGTCACCGGCAGCCAGCAAGCCAGCCCGACGGCGTATAGCACGATGGACCACTTGATCCAGCCGCTGTCGAGCGGAAACCCGGCGAGATACGCAAGGTAGAAGCCGCTGACCGGCTGGAAAACGATCGTGGTCGCGGTGAACAGCCAGTCTGCGATGACGACCTGGCGGGTCACGAATGCGATGACCTGCGGCTGCCGGTTGAGGTTCGCGAACAGCATGTAAAAAGCCGAGCCAATGCCGGTGCCGAACAGCAGCGTGGACGCGAGGATGTGCAGCCATTTCACGAGCAGGTATTCCACGGTTTATTCCTCGAGTTGATAAAGCAGCCAGATCGCGGCGAGCATCGGCAGATTCTTGAGAATAGGCCCGTAGGGGTGCGCCCAGAATTCGGGCAGATAAAGGGTAATGAGCACGCTGTAGAAGATGATGAGCGCCATCTGCATCAGCCACAGCAGCCGGCGCTTGCGCAGTGCCAGGGTCGCCACGCCGAAGGCGAAATCGAGGCCTGCGGCACCGTATAGCAGGGTCGTCCCAAGCGCAGCCGGCACACCGACGCGATGCAGCAGGTCGAGGCTGTCCGCAACCGGATAGACCCACAGCGA
>Ga0208375_1003965_pt1 | contig 12057 bp, 12 predicted proteins | sample RifOxyD1_FD_184038 | JGI IMG/M metagenome (GOLD analysis project Ga0208375, IMG submission 184038) | Soil microbial communities from Rifle, Colorado - Rifle Oxygen_injection D1 (SPAdes) | ecosystem: Environmental > Terrestrial > Deep subsurface > Rock core/Sediment | place: Rifle, Colorado... | reverse complement strand
AGCTCATATAACAGATAAGTATTGTACTGCAAAAAGAATTTATAGGTTTTTCAGTATACTCGTTGTACATATTATCAAACATCTTATAAATGAAGTCCATTCTATATGAGTATTTTATATTTTTATTTTTTAATTTAAAATTATTATTCCACTACTATATACAAATATTATGATACATCAGTATTTATTAGGAGACAAATATAACGAGGAATTAATCAAGGGAAGAAAAGAAATAATATCACCAAGTGGATTGGCATATTATGAAAGTGATGTGATAGCACCAACTTTTCATAGTAAAGATTACTACAATCGCAATAAATTTCAAGACAACTACGAATCAATACATAATGCAGAAAAAATAGCATATGTACTATCAGGAATAAGAGTACAGTATGATGGAGCCAGGAATTTATCACCAAATAAAAATACTGGCGCGATACTTAAATGGTTAGATAGAGTATATTCATATAATGAGGATATTTACTTTCCAGGTGAAAAAGAAAAGAAAGAAAAGATGGAAGAAAGGACAATAAAAAAGAAAGAAATTAAACAAATAAAGAGTAATCTGGTCCCAGTACTTTAAATACAAATATCCAAGCCAAAGATCTCTGACCACAATTATTCTCTTGAATACTTTGCTCTGGATCATTTTCAGGCTCTGTTATTTTATATTCTTTTTTTAGTGAAGAGTACATATTTTTTAGTTTATCTTGGCTTCTTCCGAAAGAATCATATACGTAAAGTCTATTATTATGCATACCACAACCAATCCAGTGGCTGCCAGGAAGATTAGAAGTATCTACATTGATTATACATACATTACCTTCATTCATTTCGGGTATTTTATCTACAGGATATACACCTTTAAAGGACTCATTAAACATTTTCTTCCCGATATCATCTAATACATTACTAAAGGTTATTTGCTTTCCTACTTTATCTTCAAAGTACTTTAGTGCTTGGTTATAAAAAAAGTTCGCCTTATCAGACATATATTTAAGTGAATTTAAGTTTTTTAGCCTTAATTATTTCATCAACAATCGATTTAGACAATTCCTCAATAGCCTTTGAAGCTTTTGTAGGAAAATCAACGTACGAGCGATGTGACTCCAAAGCATTTTTAATGATATTAGGGATATGGTCAAAGAAACCACTCGAATCTGTTAAATCTAGCAATATTATAAGCTCAGTTATTTTTGCATTATCTTTCTCAATATCAGCCTTTTTTCTCACAATTAATCTCTTAATAAGGCCATCTAGTCCTTTAGATATTTTATTAGTAAATAAATGAGTATTAAGTGTACCATTTTTATAATACCCTTTTATTAAAGGCAATAAAGATCTTTCTACAGCTTGACCACTATGTGCATATTTGTTAGTATATTGAGGGAAATATTCTTCAGCCATGGAATAGGATTTGCGAATTATGTTAAGAGCATTCACTTCAGCATATTTATCAGGCTCTTCGGCTTTAAGTTGATGTAAAGGTGTCCTTAATTCTGGATTATTGTTAATAATTTCTTTAGTTGCCAGATCTGTGGCTTCTTCTGGTACTCTAGTAAGTTTTATTTTTTCATCTGTGCCACTTGATACGCTAAATGAGCTAAATATAACGAATACTTTAAAGTAATCGAGATAATCTTGCTCAGTAACTGTCTCGGAGAAAAACACATCAAGATAACCTTTCATTAATGGAAGTAAGTAATTATATAAACGGCTATATTCGATGCCTTGCTCTGCAATATTTTTTATCTGTAAACTTAAGTCAGCCTCCTTTTCTAGGAATTTAAGTAATACGGGGTTATTAGCATAATGACCTCTAAGTATTTCTTGTGCTTTAGTAAATCTTATAGATATTTTATCAATAAGTTCATATTTACTTGCATTCTCTTTAGCCATCTTCTGTTCTTCCGCGCTTCTATTTTTATCCTTAGATATATTTATGTACCTTTTAACTTCATCTTTTGCTCTCTTACTTATATAATTTTGAGCTGAAGCAGATCTTCTTGCAAATCCATATAATAATTTACCTACTTTCGCTTTTCTAAAGCTAGTCTCAAAGCTAATTTCTTTGCCAGTATCTTCATCTATTAATTTATACCTTGGAGTATAAGTACTTACAAACTTTCTATCGTGTTTTTTCATAGTTATATAATAACGTGGTAAAAAAATATTATATGCTTATAACATCATATCCATCTATTCTATATCTTGCAGGAGTATTATATGTACTGTCAACCCAAAATGTTGAATGAGGATTCGGAAGTAAGTACTTATCATTTATTTCCTTAAATTTATCGACTGGAACTCCAATATATGAAGCAGTTGAACCAATTAAAAGCATATTATTTATTTTCGAAACGATATGGATATTTGCGAGCGATCTTATAGAAACAGGTATATAAGTAAGATATTGTGTAGTTATTATAACAGAAAAATCATGATGAGTGCTAATTGTCGACATAATCATGGATAATCTCTTTTCATCTACTTTATTCATCTTCTTACTGGTGATATAATCGTCTACCACTAATAGGGATTTTTCATTATTTTTTGCCAGCAGTTCAGGCTTTGGTACTTTAGTTAATATCTTAAACTTGATATCGTTATACTCTAAATTATCGACATCTCCGTGAAGTAAATATAACCTTTTAAACTTCTTTTTTCCTTTTTGACAGCGGTAAATGATGTTTTTTATTATGTTCGTTTTACCTGTATTTGGAGCGGCGGAAATAATAACTCTAAAAGGATGAGGGAAATCTAATAAATCTCTACCTTTATACCATTTTTCATGATGCTCCTTCTCCACATTATGAAACACTAGCAATTCATTATCAGGAACAAGTGACATTATATAGTAAGTAAGACAAAAAAATAATTAGTCTTTCGGCCCACCCAATTCTGCATAAACTTTATACACTTCCTTTATATAGTCACCAGAGCAACAACCAGATACTGCTTCTTCAAGTTTACTAATATTGACTTTATTGCCTTTACTCATACGCTTACATATATATATTATCGAGGGGCGAAGATTTTTATGGGCTCCGCTAATATCAAGGGCTAATCTATCGAATAGTTTATTGAATTCACGTTCTTCCTTTTCGTATAATTTCATTTTACACCTCAATTCGTACATTGCATCGTATATCCATTCGGATCTATTGGATCCACTAATAAGCTTAGTCAATTCATTACAATTTTCACGATATTCCTTAATTTCTCTATTATATTCTTCGTTATTGATTTTGCTGATTTTATCCATTTTTGTTATATATAAGAGCAATATAAAAAAAATTTTATTTTAATTATTGGTGAGCAAAAGACAAAAAAAAATGATTAGTTTTCTGTTCTGATAGCACAATCATATGATTTCATTATACGATCTGTGCGATTAATTTTTTTAGGCTGAATATCCATATAGATTTTATATGCTTCATATACATAATTTTCCATATCAGAGTATTTCATATCATAAGTATGATAAATATTAGTTGCAGATGCCTCTTCATGATATAATGCAAATTCTTCAAGTATACTAATATCTAGATCAGGTTTGTATATAATCTTACGCGCACATATATATCTCATCATAGTAATAATTTTATCAGGCATATCATTGAAATCGTCATACCAAGCATTATCATAAGAGGCATGAACATATCTAAGAGTTAGCAAATCAAGTAGTTTATTAGGCTCATCTTTATAATCATTACTGATATTAAATAGTGCAATTTTATTCATTTTTAATATATATGACTGTAATATAAAAAAAATTTTTATATAATTAATAGGTGAGCAAAAAAAGATAATTACTTTCTGTATGAGCTTCTTGCAAGACTAATTGCTTGTTTATATGTTATTCCTGGAGTAGATTTCCAGACTTTCATTACATGTTGAATCCATTTATTAGGTGATCTCTTAACTCTCTCCATTACTTTTTTCTTTCCTGCTCCTGCAAGTCTAATTCCTCTTCCGATTGTCATTATATAGTATCCGAGAATTAAAAAATAAAATAAGTTAATGCTACTCATTCATTATTGAATTATTGTCCTTGAAGACTCTTTTACTTAATACGAATCTAGTATTTTTAAATCCTTCGCTTACTATTACTTTTCCATCTAGCATTCTCCGATTAAACGCAAATGAGGGAGTTGTTATTTTTTCCTCAATCCCACTATTTAAGTCTTGTAGATTCTTAAATTTAATCTGACCCATTTTTACACCTTTACTCTTAACTTTTTCATCAATATGAACCCAATTATTACCCTTTTTAATAAAACCAGTCGCTCCATATAATTTTGGTGCTCCGAATATCGCCTCAGTTATAATTACATTATTTCCTTCAATATTCTCTCCTATCTCTGAATTTCTATGACCCAATATAGCAGGATTGATCTTCGATAATCTTTTCCCTGTATAATAACAAGAATCAGTATCTACGTAATAGACATTCTTGCATCCTGCTTCATATATCATTTCAAATAGATTACATCGAGCTGCTGCTGTAATATAAGAAGCAATATAAGTTAGATTTCCAATTGCTCCAAGAGTTTTCCCGAAATTAGTAGTAGATACAATAAACACATCATCATATTTAAGATCGTCTCCTCCAGGAATTACCTTTACATTCGTGATTTTATTACTCGTATCTTTTAGTAGTATTTTATACTCAGCTGTATTACAAATATGAGTATCTCCGAATATTGCTTGTCCATATTTGCCATATAAACAGTTCATTATATCTTTGCATGATTTATCAAGTACTTTTAATCTTCCCAATGTCATATTTTCTATTTTATCTGAGTCTTCAGGTATTATTCCTGCAATCATCGCGATGTTCTTTTTATACTTCAATCTCTTCGCATAATACTCGTCTATGTATTCCTTAAATACTTTCTTCGCTGTGAATACGAAATACCCATTTACTTTAAAATACGTAAATTTAGGACTCGCACCATGATGTTCCTCTTTATTATTAATATGCTCTATTAATGCTTTTTTGATTTCAGTACCCCAATATAAACCAGTGTTCTTTTGTACTCCCATAAATTTATCGTCTTTATGAGTATATAGATTCGGAATGAAGGCTCTATCTTTGTATTTATACGATACATGATAAAGATTCGTAGGAATAATTAGCTTTTCTAAATACTCATGATCGCTTCCATAAATAACGTTCTTCCCTAATAGAAGGTTTAAGAAATCAATCAATTTCTTATCACTTTTAAACCAGGTTCCATCTTCTAATTTCTTATTATCCATTCCATATGCTCTTACTAATTTACAAGGAATAAGCTTAGTCATTTCTGTTGGATATGAACTATTTATATCTTCTTTATGTATTCTGAGACAGTCTTTTTTTATTTCAGCTTCCATAAATTCATTAAACTTCGATTGATCATTCATTTTGTGCGCTTCCTCTATTTTATCTTTATTTTCATATACGAAGTGCCTTTTATATACATCTGTTACTCCTCCACTATACGATTTCTTCATATGCTTTTTATATTTCTCCGGTGCTGAATAAAGTTCAGTTTTATTATATAATTTTGCAAATCTGTTTACAGTCATTGAACTTGTTGTATGATATTGTAATGGATTGAAGTAAATGGCTGATCTTGCGTACTTTAAATACGTTATCTTAATTTTATATTCATCGTTTTCGCTTATTCCTTTAAATACAGGGTGCTCATCTAATAACTTCTTTTTATTGTTATCATAACAGATGCCTGTACATTCTTTATTTGAGCATATTCTGCAAGTACCGTATCTGTATTCTTTAAATAACGAGTCTCTTATTAATCTCATTTCATTCGGATCTACTATAATCTCAGGAAGAGTCACATTCAAGGCCTCATATTCCTTGATAACTTTATATCCAAGAATACAATCAATAATACAGTAGTATTTTACGTATTCCTTCATATTGAATTTCCTATTTCCCTTCAGGTGATCATCTACACATTGATTATGTCTTTTTTCCTTTGTTTTCAAATCATCATAATGATGTCCGAAGTACTTAACATCAGGTACTTCGCCAATATAATTAGCGTTTTCTTCAGTATAAAATGAATATGGAAAGACTTCTTTGGAATCAATATAATGATCATCTGGATAATTAAAGTAATTACATCCTTCAGGCAATTCAGATGCTTTTATTTTTACACAATATATCTCTTTCGCTAAATTTGCTAATGTTCCTTGAATCATAAGAAGAGAATCTCTAAACTGGATATTAGCGCCGTATTGAAAGCCTTTAATACTGTTTCCTGAATCTATAAAGTTCTTAATTCGACATATCTTATTAAGAGGCCTAAATATATATAGTGCATCGAAATTAGAGGCATTATGAGCGTAAAATGAATGATAATCTATTCTACTAGTAGGTCTTGTTTTCTTATTGTTTTTATATGATATACTATCAACGTATTGTGCGAAATCGTCTACATTTGCATAAGAATGATCAATAAATCTTCCATTCTCATATGCGACACTACATATAATACCTAATTCTCCACTTGTGAAGGTTTCGATATCATAAAAGTGTAATATGCTCTGTTTATTCATATCATGACCAATTGAATCTCTAATAGGATCTTGAATTTTAATATTCTCTGCTTTAGTAGTTCTTGGATTTCGTTTATTCTTTAATATTTTCGCCACTTCTGATAATCCGACATGATTCATGCAGTATGTAAAACACTGTTCTTTTGGTTCGAGCTTATTTTCATCTTCTATCATATCACAAGTACCATCAGGTTTGTATAGATAAAACACTTTAGTAAAATATAGGAATAGTAAGTAGTTTCTATTATTAGCTTTTGATACGTATCCTAAGAATTTATGCACTTCACCTTTTTTTACCATCTCGATAACTTCTGCGGGATTCTCTTTTAATAACGACTTCACATACATCGATAGATTTATCATATTACTACCTTTTTTAGTAGTAGCAATTCCATGGTATTGAACATATGTCCAATAAATACAGATATCATCATCAACCACCATCGAATATAATAAATTATTATGATAGGATCTATCCGAAATAGTTCCAAACGCTCTTAAAGATGCTAAATAATCTACATCTTCATTATCCGGTAGTATATGCACATTAAGTATTTCAAGTATCTCAGCATCCTCATATATCTTCCAATAATACTCTTGTACATCATTCCAGGCTTCTTCAATTGTACTTGAATTTTGAGTAGTATGTGTGGTCATTCGTTCTATTTTCCCAATCTCTTGAGTCCACCTTATTTTTATTGTAAATTGAGTACTTAATAGCATTTCACCATTCCAAGGTAAAGACATTAAATAATCAAGGATTTCTTCAATCTTCCATTTAGAATCATATGTCGTAGTACTTACTATTTTATTATCTTCTGCAATTTTAGCTAATTGATCTATTGGAAGATCAAAAGGAACATATATACCTTTCCTTTTTCCTAAAGACTCAATTATCCATTCTTGATTTTGAAGAACGTACCCTTCAAGATCCTCTATTTTTTTCCCCATTTTGGAAAAATTTATAAATACAGAACCATTTGGCCTTATTTTCTTGTGCTCTCTGACTTCATCAGCTATTTTTAGATTCAATCTCTTCGCATCGTACTTATAATATTCAAAACCTGGTTTTTTTACCTGAGGGAATTCTTTTATTTTCTCCAGCTGAGCATGTTCTTCTTTTACTTTCTCCCGTCTAGCAATTTCTTCTTTTCCACTTTTAAATAGAGCTCTTATTGGATATAGGAAGACATCCTTAGCTTTTGTCCATATTTTCTTTAGAAAGTTCATTATGTTTGTATGTTTGTATTTATATATATAGGTAGTAAAAAATTATTTCTAAATAAATCTCCAAACGGCAAAAGTCAGTAATTGCTTCCCGCAAGTGACATTTCCCTTAATCATAAAATCGCCATATGTATTTTTCAATTTTATTATTTTATCCTCACAGACTATATACAATGATAAAGAAAAGAACAAAATACACAGATAGTGCATACATTATTAATCCAATAACCAAAAGAAAGATAAAAGTCGGCTCAGCAACCTATAAAAAGCTTGTCAAAGATAAGGTAGTTAAACCTGTTAAGATATTTGTCGATGATATTGATGGTGATGAATACGAAGAAGCTCCAAAAGTAAAGAAAATAGTCCATAAAAACGCCAAAAAGGAAAAACCATTGACTAAAAAATACAAAATGGTAATGAAAAAAGATGATCTTGGCATAAAAGTCGCAACTAAAAAGAAATTAAAGAAGAATGTGTATGAAACTACCGAAACTGAACATGAAGAAGACACCACTGAAAGCGAAAAAGAGCTCACATATGACGAAGACGACGACGAAGACGACGACGAATAATCATTATTTTTTTTTACTGCACTCATATAGAAATGACAAGCAAAGAAATAGATATTTTCGTATCAAGTAATACAAGTCAGGGAGCATTAAATGTATCGCCAGATGGATCGCAATTTACAGTCAATTTTTCAAATCCTATTAAAGTTACTGGAACTGGCTGTATGTTCTCTATTAAAAAATCTACTGTTTGGTTTGTTACCCCTAATATTATTAATGGAGTAAACAGCAAATTATACTTTAATTACGCAGCTACTGATTATATAATCGATTTAGATACAGGTTTATATGATTACTCAGGATTAAGAAATGCAATTGCTGTCGCTCTCGGAAATATTCCACTTGCGACTGATTTATTCGTATTAACATCTGACGAAGCGACACAAAAAACAGGATTTATATTCACAGGCACAGTTATAATCGATTTTACTCAAACTGATACTTTTAGAGATGTTTTAGGCTGGAATTCAGTTACAGTAAGTGGTATAGCAGGACAAACAAAATACGCCAATAATATCGCTAATTTTAATACAATAGATTCCTTTCAAGTTCATTCCGATATTGTTTCTGGAGGTCTTAGTAATAATGGTTTTTATAGCAATATCGTTCACATAATCAATATTCCTTTAGGAACTAATGTCGGAAGTCAAATAGTTGATACTCCATTTAATCCAACAAAAATAGATTGTAGTACTTTAGATAACAAAACTTTAACAGCGGTTAAATTTTGGATAACTGATCAAAACAATGTGTCAATTAATACAAGAGGAGAAATATGGAGTGCTCTATTTACTCTATCCTGGAAGTAGATTATTTTATTTTTTTACTCTATATATATAGTAAAAATGGTCAATTATAAATTTGGAGATCCAATCGGAGATAAATCATATGTTAATACAATACTTGGGATGCCAATAGAATTCGAGTACTTTGAGGCTCAAACTTTAGGTCACCCGATAATGCAAATGGGAGGATTCTTCTTATTTGACTGGATTAAAAAGCTATTTGCCAGTCCTATTACAAGAGGAGTAGTAGCTGTTGCTAAAAAAGCAGCACCAGTATTAGAAAGAGCTGTACTTGGAGAAATTGGTAAAACTGAAAAAGGAAAAGAAATAGCTGATGTATATGGCAAAGCTAAAACAATCGGAAGTAAATTATATGACGTTGGTAAAGATGTATATAGTGCTGTAAAAGAAGGAAGTGGTGAGGATCCTGCATATAAAATGGCTCAAATAATTGAAGAAGCTTATGCAAAAAAAGGATCTGGATTAAATGTTGCTGGAGGTACTATTAATCCTGCAGATTTGGAAAGATTAGTATCAAGTGTTTATGTTCCTCAATTAATTAAAAATCTTAAAGGAAGTGGTGTTAAACTACATAAAAAATACACTGCCACAAAAGCGAAGAAATTAAGAGCTGCAATTAGAAAATCACTTAAAAAACAAAAAGGAGGTTTTTGGGCTGCATTATTACCATTATTATCAACTTTACTTCCTGTCGGTGCTCAATTAGCTGAGAATATTGTTCCATTAATATCTAATCTTTTATCTCCAAAAGGCAGTAAAATAGGTTCAGGTGCTAGTAAAGAATTAAATAACGCTGTCGGAAAGGAAATTGCTCAATTACTACAAAAATATATGAAAAGTGGCGATCAACTCGGTAAAGGATTCTTTGATACTTTAAGAAATATTGGATCGACTGTTATGGATGTAATTAGAAAAATCTTCCCAGTTGCTAAAAACATCTTCCAGAAAGTAGCACCAGTCTTAGAACCAGCAGTTTTAGAAGAATTAGGTAGAACGGAAAAAGGGCAAAGAGTAGCAGATATTTATAGTAAAGGAAAAAAGATCAGCAAGGATATATATTCTGCCTTCCAAGAGTAGATTTCATTTTTTTTAATTTTACCGCTGTACTATATATAACATGAGTAAAATAGATATTGAAAGCAAAAGTGATATAATAAAAAAATATCCTCCAATTGACGGATATAACACAAGAATAATTAGTGCAACAAGTGATAATAAAGGTAGCAGTTTCTATAGTACTCCAATTGAATACAAAATTGCTTTGACAGAAAATGAATATCTTGTACCTGATAAGGCTTTTTGGAAAGTTAGAGCAAAAATTACTGATCTCGGAGGTAATAAACTTGAATATACAGATAAATTAGCTTTATCTATTAATCCTTCATCTACTTTCTGTTATAAAGTAAGATCATATGCTGGTTCAACTGAAATTGATTCTATTGATGATCACTATTCAAGAATTGATACATTCCATAAAAGATTAGTGAATAATGAAAGTTGGATGCAAACTAATAGTGATTATATGCAAGGGAATTTCTTAAAAAGATTCAAATCAACTGTTGAAAAAAAGAGTAAAGATTCCACTAGTGTTACTGAAATTGACTTGGCTGGCATTTTTGGCGCTGTAAATGTAGAATTTGTTGCTACTGGTAATATACTTAGATTCTTTAATGCAACAGCAAACAATGTTACAGACAATATGGCTCCTTATCTTGCTAATATTAAATCATTGACTCTCACAACTGCTGCACGCGCTGTCAATAAAGTTAAGGTTGTAAGTATTGGTGGAGGCGATATGGTAATTAGTGATCAGGTAATTACTACTGCTTCTGCAGCAATTACATTATCATCTTTTGAAATGACTCCATTTTCATATACTGAGAGAGTTGATGATCTTAATTTCGACTTCTATCATTTTCCATGCTTATCTTCTCTTAACGGAAGTACTCCACTTAATATCGGAGCTGAAGTATTTAAGATAGAGTTCATTACTAGAAGTGAATCAGACATTAAAAAGTACTTAATGGAATCGTGGTTTGGAGTTACTGATCTTTCATCAACATTTAAGTTCGAAGTAGTAGATGCTAAAATGCATTTCTTCACATTCATGTCAAATGCATCTAAAGATAAAACTGATTATTATGATCTTAATAAGTACTCTTTAAGAGTTGAGGATATTGCTAGCGGAACAACAGAAAAAACAATTACAATTGAACCAAAAGTCTCTGCAATTTGCGTTGCATTCTCATCAAAAGAAACAGGTACTGCTTACTCAATGAATAAGTTCGAAGTAAAAAATTCAACTACTGATGCATATAATTCAATATATACTGGTCTTACAGATTTACAATTAACTTACGGAAATTTGCAATATCCATTAGATCCATATAAATTTGGTACTGGATCAAGCGATTCCTCAATTAACAGGCTATTTAAAGATAATAATCAATCATTGATGAAGCAAAAAACTGAATATAATGAGTCATTTACTGATTTTGTTGATAGAGGATTATTTATGTATTGTGTTGTTAACGATAATCAATCAATTTCAAATAATCTTAGAATTAAGATGGGTTTTACTGGTATTACAGGCAATATTAATATGCTTATATTAACTATTCATAAAAGAACTCTTAAAATCTCAAAAAAAGATGGAAAACTTGCTTCTGTTCTGGTAAAGGCTTTTTAGACATTTATGACAATCGCCGAATTCTCTATTTTTTCTGACAATTCAGACAATCGATGAAATCTCTATTTTTTTAAGCAATTCAGACAATCGATGAAATCTCTATTTTTTTAAACAATTCAGACAATCGATGAAATCTCTATTTTTTTAAACAATTCAGACAATCGATGAAATCTCTATTTTTTTAAACAATTCAGAC
>Ga0208375_1003963_pt1 | contig 12058 bp, 11 predicted proteins | sample RifOxyD1_FD_184038 | JGI IMG/M metagenome (GOLD analysis project Ga0208375, IMG submission 184038) | Soil microbial communities from Rifle, Colorado - Rifle Oxygen_injection D1 (SPAdes) | ecosystem: Environmental > Terrestrial > Deep subsurface > Rock core/Sediment | place: Rifle, Colorado... | reverse complement strand
ATACTTATACCATGTCGCACAATCTTTCAGAGTTAAAAACCGAATTTCTTCAATATATTGAGATAGAAAAAGGTAGAAGTCTAAATACTGTTCGAAATTATGATCAATATATAAGCCGTTTTCTAGATTATACAAAGTTAAAAAACCCAAAGGATATAACAGATGCAATAGTGAAGGATTTCCGTATTTGGCTCAATAGACAGGAAATAAAGAAGGAAAAAGGTATGGTTTCTACAACTATGAAAAAGCGTACACAGAACTACTATCTAATCGCTTTACGTGCATTTCTCAAATATCTAGCCAGACAAGGCATATCTTCCCTATCTCCGGATCGTATAGAACTAGCAAAGGTGCCAGAAAGGTCTCTAGATCTCATAACTGGAGAAGAATTGAATAGATTATTAGATGCTCCTGATACTTCTATTCTTAGGGGTATGCGTGATAAAGCAATGTTGGAATTATTATTTTCTACTGGATTACGTGTATCTGAGCTCTGTGCTCTTCCTAGAGAAATAAATTTGAAATTAGATGAGCTTTCTGTACGTGGAAAAGGTGAAAAGGTTAGAGTTGTATTTATCTCAGATGAAGCGAGAAATGCAGTGCAGAAGTATCTAGATAAGCGTAAAGATATGGATGATGCTCTATTTGTGCAGATTCAGAATGAAAAACAAAATGATAAATTAGCAAAAAATAGGGATACTCTAAGACTCACCAGTCGTTCTGTAGAGAGAATAATCAAGCAATACGCCATAAAAGCCGGAATATCAAAGAAAGTTACACCACATGTCATAAGACATTGTCTTCACCCAGATACTAGAATTATAACTTCATCTAATATAATTTCAGCAAAAAAATTGAATGATTCCAAGCAAAATTCAGCTATAAGTATTAATTTAGAAACAGGTAAAATAGTAAAAAGCAGAATAATTAATAAAAATAAGCATTTTACAGATAGTTTATTGAGCCTTTGGGCAGATGGACGTGAAATTTCCACAACACCTTACCACACATTTTTTACTATAACTGAAGATGGTGTAATAGAGAAACAACTTCAAGAATTAAAAATAGGAGATTATATTGCTGGAATAAAGAATATCAATTTCTCCTTTTCAAAAGAAGATATTGAAGGAGAAGATTTTTGGAGATTGGTCGGATATATTTTAGGAGATGGTACTTTAAGCGAAAGAAGACGAGGAATAATTATAAACGATAAGGATATTAAGCATATTGATTATTATGCGAATATTGCTGAGAAAGTGATCAATAGAAGGCCTATAGTAGGGACAAATAAAACAAGCAAATCATTTTATTTGCATATCTATGATGTGAAATTATTGAGAAAATTACGAGAATTCGGTATAAAACAATATTCTAGATACAGACGTGTTCCAGAGAGGCTTTTCCGTGCGTCAAAAGGAGAGATATGTGCATTTTTAGCAGGTTACTATGATGCTGAGGGAAATAGTGGTGGAATAAAATTATTTTCTACTAGTAAAGATTTATTGAAAGATGTACAGACTTTATTTCTAATGCTAAACATCGATTCTATTTTAGTAAGAAGATATAGAAAAGTTAGATTACCCCAAGGTAAAATTATTGATAATACAATCTATATTCTTTATATGACTACACCGTCAAATCAGAAAAAATTTAAATCCATAATCCCAACTCTAAAGAAAAATATTATAGTTGGTAATAGTATTCGTGAGGATGATAAGATACCCTGCCAAAAGATATTAAGAAGATTATATCCAATTCTATTGCAGAATAAAGGATTAATCTATGATATACAAAATAAATGTAATATAAAAAATCTTACTAGATACAAAAATATCTGTATGTCTAATAAATTGTTAGGAAAAAGTATAGATATATTAAATATAAAGGGTATAAAGAACAATTCCGTTGATTCTTTAATAAGATTATTAATATTAAATACCCACATTAAGTGGCTAAAGATAAAGAAGATTGAGAAGATAGAAGATAAAATAAATGTATATGATTTTACTATTGATAAATATTCAAATTTATTAACAGATGGCTTTATATCCCATAACTCCTTTGCCACAGACTTACTCCGCAATGGTGCAGATTTACGTTCGGTACAGATACTTCTTGGTCATGCAAATATAAATACTACACAGATATATACTCATGTAACAGATACAGAGCTAAAGAAAATACATAAAAAGTTTCATAGGAGGAGTGCTTAATGATATACTTTTCTTATGAATATCATCAGTTGGAATGTGAATGGCCTGCGTGCAAATGTGAAAAAGGGTGCTTTTGATTGGTTTTTACAGAAATCCCCTGATTTCATGTGCTATCAAGAAACCAAGGTGCATCCAGAACAATTGGATGAAGGAATAAGAAATCCTATTGGATATAATGCATATTTTGACCATTCTAAGCTTAGAAAAGGTTATAGTGGAGTAGCGATATATGCAAAGGAAAAGCCAGAAAAGGTAGAATATGGATTAGGGGTATCTGAATACGATCAAGAAGGTAGATTCTTAGCAGTTTTCTATAATAAAGGATTAATTGGGACTAAATTTGTATTGATAAATTGTTATTTCCCTAACGGTGGTGGTGGACCAGATAGGCTAGCTTATAAGCTTCGTTTTTATGATGAATTTCTAAATTATATAAATAGAAAAAGAAAAGAAGGATACGAAATAATATTTTGTGGAGATGTGAATACTGCACATAATGAAATAGATTTAGCAAGACCAAAGGAGAATGCAAAGAATACAGGATTCCTACCTATGGAGCGAGCATGGATAGATCAGATAATTCAAGAGGGATATATAGATACTTTCCGATATCATAATCCGAATAAAATAAATGCATATACATGGTGGGATATGAAAACTTTTGCAAGAGAAAGAAATGTGGGATGGAGATTAGATTATTTTTTCATTTCATCAACACTTCTTAAGTATGTGGAAAAGTCTAGTATATTAGCCAATATAAATGGATCAGACCATTGTCCTATAGAATTGATTTTGAAATAAAAGACAGGTTATCCACATATTTTATTTTATATATCCTTTACATGTCTTTTAGTGGTGATATAATAAATACAGATCAGAAAAGTTCCATAGAAAACCGAGGGGAACAATTCATTGTTCTTTGTAATAGTGGGTAGCAGGCTCTTTTTTGAAGTACGAAGAAGAGAAGACAACCCTTTGTCAACTTAGGCATGATAAGCATTCCTTTTCAAAAACAATTCATATATAATTCCCCTCTGGGAATATTTAATTTAGACAGGTAATGCAAAATCTCCCATAGTAGACATTGTGGTCAGCTTCGTTCGGTCTCGTGACCGCTTCAATACGACTTCACCAAAAACCGCGTTTATGCAAACGCACGGTTCGTTCTAACCTCTGAATCGTGTTCATTTGCTTGAGATGACGCGGTTTTGTTTTGTCTATAGAAAATATGGCTAACTTTCGTGATATATGTTTCATATGAAATATATATTTACCCTAAGAATGTTTCACATGTAACGTTTCCTATGAAACGTAGTGTTTTTTCTTAATAATTTTTATATTTTCCTCTTCAATATTATCCTCCTTCTTTCTTGCCTCATCCCCCATTATTTTCAATTCATTTTCAGACAATTTGGCTAATTCTATAGCTTTATTATCTAAATATTCAGAAGTATTCAATTTTGGATTATCTAGTACTTCTTCAAGTAATATATGTAAAATATGGCCAATCTTTGGTCCTGGTGTTTCATGTGTAACATTCATTATGCCTTTACCGTCTATTTTCAACATGCCCACGGATATTGGATTTCTAAGAGCTTCCTCTATCATTGCCTTATATTTCCTCAGTCTATATGGATTCTCCTTTGGCCTTCCTGTTCCTATACGGTCACATATACGTATATTCATAAGATCCCATATATTCTCAGGTCCAACATTATTTATCATTCTTCTTACAGCAGATAGTGTAATCTGTTCAGTATCTGAGAAGAACATATGCCAACGAACGAATTTTGAAACAATTTCTATGGTTCTGGAAGGGAATTTTAGTCTTTCTAGAATCTTTCTTGTTACACGTGAACCCACCACTTCATGGCCATAAAACGTTATTTTATGTGTTTCACGTGAAAAGTTCTTCGTTTCTGGCTTGGAAATGTCATGAAATAGGGCAGAAAGGCGAATTTCCAATGACCAATCCTTATCTGCAGAGTGTTGCACTGTTCTTAATAGATGTTCCCAGACATCATAGGCATGTGCTTGATTTTGATCTACACCCTTTGCTTTTATGAGTTCTGGTAGTATAAAACCGAGAATATTTGCTTCATTTAGTAATTCTATACCTATTTTAGGCCTTTTTGACATAATTATTTTCACAAATTCATCACGGATTCTCTCTTTTGATATATTCTTCAGTAGTGAAATATGGCTCTGTATAGCCATTTCTGTCTCTTTTTCTAATTTGAAATCAAGTTCTGTGGCCAATCTTACAGCTCTCATCATGCGTAGGGCATCCTCATTGAATCTATCTTCAGGTTTACCAACTGTCCTTATTAATCTGTCCTTTATATCTTGGAATCCACTATATAGGTCTACTATGTCCTTTATCGCCCCATTAGACAGACTGACTGCAATAGCATTAATAGTGAAATCACGACGCTTGAGATCATCCTCAATTTTTTTACTGAATTTCACTTCATCTGGATGTCTACTGTCACTATATTCCGACTCTAGACGATAGGGAGTGACTTCGACTATTTTCAATGTTTCATCTTCTGTATCTTCATTCACTACTCCTACAGTACCGAAGCAATTTTCATAGAAAGTCTTTGGAAAAAGGGGAATTATTTCATTTGGAATTGCATTCGTAGTGATATCCCAATCTCGGGGAATTCTGCCAAGAAAAATATCTCTTACACATCCACCGACTAGGTATGCTTCATAACCACTTTTCTCAAGTGTCTCAATTACTGTTGTAATTTCCTTTGGAATAGTAGTATTTTTCATAATTTCTGCACCTTTTACCTATGAAAAGTATTCTAGCATTATATCTTTATTTTGCATAGTATTGAACTATGATATATAATTACATAATATGAAAATGGGTGTTCAAATGAGTAAAAGAGCCATTGAATTACGAAGGCTCGGATACTCCTACAGTGATATATCGAAAGAGTTAAAAGTCTCAAAGGCTTCTATTTCTAATTGGGTAAAAAATATTAGATTAACAGAAAGCGAAAAAGTTAATCTTGAAAAAAATCTAAAAAACAAAATTAAAAGGGGAAGAATGAATTCCACAATAGCTGTTCGCTCTAAGAAAATTTTCAAAGAGAAAATTGCTTATGATAATGCAGAAAAAGAGTATGAGAAATTTTCAAAGGACCCTTTTTTCATGCTCGGTCTTGGTCTATATTGGGCACATGGTTTGAAGAAAGGAAATTATTTCCAATTCGTTAATCATAATTATTCCGTACTCAAGATCATCTTGCTATGGATGAAAAAGTATTTGAATATCACCAAGACTATTCCTAGATATAGATTATTCATTAATATTTCACATAGAAATGGTGAATATGAGGATATTTGGGCGAAAAATATGGATATTTCTAGGAAATTATTCCAGAAAACCGTATACACTAATTCAGTAAAGAACGTAAATGATAGGGAATATAAGGGTTCATTAGCAATAATAGTGTCAAAAGTAGATGTATTTCGGAAAATAATAGCTTGGCAAAAGATACTAATAAGGTATTATGATAGTTGAGGTATAAATATGGCTGTAAGCGTTTATAGTGAGTTATAGGCATAATATTGCGCCCGTAGTGAAATGGATATCATACCGGTCTTCGGAACCGTTGTTGGGGGTTCGAATCCCTCCGGGCGCACCAATAAATCATAATATTTCCAATACAAACAATAATATTTGAAAAAATATAATTAACTGCTATAATCGACCTAGTATATTATTGCGGGTATCGTTTAGTGGTAGGACACGTCCTTGCCAAGGATGAGGTAGGAGTTCGATTCTCCTTACCCGCACAGAAACTGTGGATAAGTCTGTGGATACTGTTTATAAAAGACAAAAAATATGGCTTATATGTGTATATGAGTACGAAAGATATTGGAAAAATAGGAGAAGATATTGCCTGTAAATACCTTGAAAAACAAGGTTTTTTCATTGTAGATCGTAATTATAATAAGAAATGGGGAGAGATAGACATTATTACTGCAAAAGACAAAATTATCCACTTTATAGAAGTCAAAAGTATTATAGAAAAAGGGGATAATGGCTATAGGCCTGAGGAGAATGTTCATATTCTGAAACAGAGAAGGCTGAAAAGGACTATACAGACATATCTATTGGAGAAGAAATATGATGCCGAAGCAGAATTCATGTTTCATATCGTAATTGTTCATATGAATATTAATACTAGGAAAGCGAAAGTAACTTTTATGAAGGATATTATACTTTAATTAGGTATTATGCTAATATTGATGAAAGTTAACGGAGCGTGGTGTAACGGCTAACATTCCTGTTTTGGGAACAGGCGACTCCGGGTTCGAATCCCGGCGCTCCGACAATTATATTAATAATATCAATGTATAAAAAGATTTTTGCTTTTTTTGATAAATTTGAGGATAAAGTTAGAGGTCATCTAAGCCATTTTCCTATTCTATATACTATTATTGGTGGTATTGCTATTGTATTGTTCTGGAGAGGTGTATGGCATACAGCAGATATGTTACAAGCAAGAGGGGGTATACTCGGTATTATCTTCTATGAGCCTGTGAATATGATTCTAGTTATTATTGTGCTTTTAGCTACTGGACTTTTCGTATCCTATTTCATCGGAGATACTATTCTCATATCTGGTCTGAAACAACAGAGGAAGCTTCATGAGAAAACAGAAAAAGAGGTCAAGGAAGAAGAGGCAACTCTAAATGATATACAACAGTCAATAAGAGAAATTAAAAAAGAAGTGGATGAGATTAAAAGAGAAGTAGTAGAGGGAGATTCAAATAAGAGATAATATTAATAATTATATTATGATATAATAGTAGTTGTATAACTATTATTTGTTCATAATGTATAATAAGACTCTAAAAAATAAAGCAATTAAACTAAGAAAAGAGGGATTTACTTATTCGTATATTTCTTCTGAATTATCTGTTGCAAAAAGTACTTTAAGTGTTTGGTTAAAGGGTATAAATTTTATACCGAATACACTAACACTTGAGATGAGGGAAAAGAATAATAGAAAATTCACTCAAATCAAAAGAATCGATAAAGTAGTATCTATGTCAAAAGCTTATGATTTTGCTAGAGATAAAATAGCTGATTTCTCAAAAAGAGATCTATTTATATTAGGAATCGGTATTTATATAGGAGAGGGTAGTAAAGTTGGTAACTTTATCAGGATAGCCAATTCAGACCCTAGAATTATTAGATTCTCTATGATATGGTTAAAAGAATGTTTTCAATTATCGAATTCTAATTTTAGGATCAGAATTCATATGTATCCAGATAATGATGAAGATAAAGTATTAAAATTCTGGATGAAATCTCTTGATGTTAATAAAAATATGTTTTATTCATCATCTTTTGATCATCGTTCAAATAAAAGTGGTAAAAACAAAGGAACATTACTATACGGTACAGCTCATCTATCAGTTGTTAGTAATGGAGATAAAAATTTTGGAGTCTTGTTACATCGCAAAATTCTTGCTAGTATTGATTTTGTATTGAAAACAAGCAAAGCGGGCATGGTTTAGTGGTAGAATAACACACTTCCAATGTGTAGACGGGAGTTCGATTCTCCCTGCCCGCACAGATGATCTGTACCCCATAAAGTGGACACAGATATTTAAATTCATTGGTTTCTTTTGTTAGAATTATTAAATTAACAAAAGAACAAATATGAGTGTAAAATAAACTTATTTTTAGACACTAAAATTAAAGAACTTTTTAAAATACTAAAATATAATATGGTTATAATAAGCCATATTTTTAACATTTAACCTTTACAATCTTTTATTTTTGTTATTCAAATACTTGTTTATTTTACAACGTGGAAAAGAAGTTTACGATCCGATCCTTTTTGATCAGGACATACTTCCCCACATTCCTCGCTATTTCACTGAAACAATGTTCAAATGTGCTGATTTCCAAGGCAATATGCTTCAGCCTGACCTGCATTTGTGGAACTCTTGCTTTCATCTGTTCATTCCCTAGCACGCCGCAAGCCATCTTCGCTCGCACAGTGACAGGTGGTTCATCTTGGTGGAGTTCTTTCATGGTCGTAATTCTGGTTGAAGGTTCCGGGGTATCGATGCAATGTTGAACTAATCCAACTTTATTCTAGCATGTATTATACTGGTCGGCAATATGTTACGGTAATGTCTAAACACTTCTGACACTTTTGATAGATTAGTAGTTAATGAGTATTAAAATGTCACAAAATATCAAAGAAGAGAGATTCCGTTGGATTAAACCAATCATAGATGGGGAGATACCGATAGTTAATATGGTCAAAGTCTGTCCATATAGCGAGAGTAGTATTAAACGATGGTTAAAGATGTGTAAGAAGGGTGGTATTGATGCATTAGAACCGAAATCAACAGAACCTAAGACACAACCTAAAGAAACACCAATTTGGATTAAAGAAAGAGTAATTGAGCTTAGGAAAGAGACAAAGCTCTGTGCTCAGAAGCTTCACTGGAGATTAGCTAAGCAAAATCTAATTGTTCCTGTAAGTACAATTGGAAAGATATTGAAAAAGGAGGGATTAGTTAGAAAGTACAGAGTAAGAAAGATTAAATACAAATATATTAAAGCAGAAAGAAAAGCTGGGGAGTTAATTGAGATAGATGTGAAATATGTACCAGGAAAGGTTGCAGGTAGGCGGTATTACCAATATACAGCCATTGATACAGCTTCCAAATGGAGACATCTAGATGTATATGATGAACAAACAAATTCTCATTCAATTCTTTTCCTTCAAAAAATCATCAATGTTTTTCCTCACAAAATACAAGCAATTAAAACTGACAATGGAAGTATATTCACTAACTATTACACTTCAATGACTAAGAGAAGTGATATGACAGTAAAGACTCTTCATGCCCTAGATGTATTCTGTACAAAGAACAATATTATTCATTATTTAATTGATCCAGGGAAACCAGCACAAAATGGTACTGTAGAGAGAAGCCATAGAGAGGATCAAGAAAAGTTCTATGATCAAAATAAATTCAAAACATTTTCTGAATTACAAAAAAAGATACGAGTATGGAATGATTATTACAATAATCTCGAACACTGTGGCTTAAATGGAAAAACTCCAATGGAAATGCTAGAATTATTTAAACTAAAGAAAGTGTCAGAAGAGGTTAGTTAAAACAATGAAGTGAGACTTCGGTCCCGACAAGTCGTTCTTGAATCAGAATTGGGGAATTTGGTTGAGCATTGAATCTAGTATCAATTTCCTCGAATGCATCCTCAGTAGAATCAGGCAGACTCACACCCTTACCTTTACATAGTCCGTCTGATTTAATAACACAATGTCCACCAAGTTTCTCAACATATAATTTTGCATGTTTTGGACTTCTAAACACTTCTCCACGAGGTGATGGAATTCCATAACGCTTCATGAAATTATGAGAGTAGACTTTCGACGATTCAATCCATACAGCTTTCTGTTTTGGTCCGAATATCGTAAGTCGTTTCTTAATAAACAAATCCACAATACCAGATGCAAGTGGATCGTCAGGACCAACAACTGTCAATGTTGGCCTTTTCTCACAAGCAAAACTCAGAAGTCTTGGTAAATCCGTGGCCTTAATATTTACACATTGCACGAGATTACCATTCTTCAGCCGTTCCTGAGCTATACCAGGATTACCTGGGGCACACCAGATCTTTGTAACTTGCCGTGATTGTGTTAAAGCCCATACACCAGCATGTTCTCTACCACCACTACCAATGAAAAGTACAGTGCTCATATGTTAGATTCCTTATCAACGAACATTTTCTGACTTGACTATAACTGATTATTGAAGAAAAAACAATAACAACAACTATTATAAAATACTACTGTAAAGCGGTTTTTTACTGTATTATTTAATATTTCTAATAGAATTATGTAGTCTTTCTATTGTCTCTTTTTCTGATAATTGATAACTACCTAGACCAATCTTCCTTCTTACTTCATTTATATATTTATTATCTAAATCAATACCGAGTCTTATATTAATCTCTCTAGATATATCAGATGCAATAGTATGTCTATCTTTCTCAAACATTTCTTTAATAATACTAACGATTACTTTATATTCTTCATTATTTTTCATATTATTTTAGTTAATTATTATTTGGTAATTATTCTTGTCTATATGACGTGCCTTTTATAGATATAACCTTACAGTCTTGTAAAAGACGGTCTATCGCAACACTTTTTCTAACTTCACTTCCAAACAAATCTGGACTCCATTTGCTAAAATGCTCATTAGCTGTAAAAATTATGCTTTTCCGGGCTTCATGACGTTTAAATATTATTTGGAATAAAAACTTAGATACTTCTGGATTTGAATTTAAATTATCGTTGTATATAAAATCATCTAAGATCAGTAGCTTGGGACTAACGAAACTACTTAATAACTTTCTCTTTGCCTCACCTCTTCCTAATTCGTTATCCTTTTGTACTGCAATATCTATAGTATCAGCTATACTCTGACCACTAAGAAATCTCGTCTCATAACCTTTCTGTATAGCTTTTATACCAAGAGCAATAGCAAGATGTGTCTTTCCAACTCCAGCAGGACCTAGAAATATTATATTACCTCCATTTACTATCCAATTTCCCTCAGCCAAAGTGAGTATGAGATCTCTGTTTATCTCCTTAGGATAATTAAAATCGTATTCTTCTATAGTCTTCATCCATGTAAATCTAGCTTGTTTGATCCATCTTTCTATCCTCAAATCTTCTCTTTTCTTCAACTCCTCGTCAAGAATTCTATTTAATAAATGGAGAGTTTTCTCCTTCTCAATACTATCTTTAATCTTATCTAGATATTGAGCGGCTCTATCTAGCTCTAATATCTTTAGAGCTTTTTTAATTCCATCTTCTAATGCAATTGAATCATCTAATAGATAAGTCTGTACTTTTTTTCTTCCCATATTATTTTATAAATTTATCATAATAATCATTATCTCTTACTTCTACCTCTATATTGAAGAGTGGATTACTCTTAATCCTTTTCTCTAGAGTTATAGGGTTTTTATTGTTATACTCTTCTAATTTATAATTGTCTAATGTTTTCCAACCACCTGGTTTGTTAGATATTTCATGTTCAGCGATCTTATTTCCCTTAAAATATAATAGGAGTTTAGTAAGACCAGTATGATCATCTTCCATAATATCTATCTTCATCCTAGAAAACTCCTTTGGAATTTCATACGAACTTTTTTTGTAATAAACCATAGCATTTTCTGAAGCATAACGTGATTGAGTAAAAAAACTTTTATATACTTCGTGTTCCTTTGGAAAATATAAAAGTGTCTTTTCTATTTCCCATCTTAATATGGGTTTTTCTCCTGTTGTTTTATGAATACGGGCATTTGCACAATCTTTTAGCCATATTTTCACTTTATCATTTAATTCCTTTAATGTTTTAAAATCTTTACCAAATCTCTTCCCTTGCATAAAGTTGTAACGTAAATACTTAATCATAGCTTCGACTTTACCTTTTGAACGAGGATAATAAGGTGGACATGCTTCTGGTTTAAATTTGTAATATTTAGCAAAATTTAAAAAATCAAAATTATATACTATCTTTTTATTATTTTTGTCAGAATTATCTCTATAGTTAACAACGGTTTTCATGTTGTCATATCTTATCTTTTTAGGTATACCTAACATTCTGAAAGCATTTATATGACAATTTTGGCATAATACCCAAAATGCGTGGCTTTTTTAGCTAGTTTTCTTTCTCTCTTAATACAATACTAGAATTAAGAAATATATGATGAATGACTTTTTCTTTAAGTGATCTAGACATACCCCTATGTATTC
>Ga0208375_1003962_pt1 | contig 12059 bp, 9 predicted proteins | sample RifOxyD1_FD_184038 | JGI IMG/M metagenome (GOLD analysis project Ga0208375, IMG submission 184038) | Soil microbial communities from Rifle, Colorado - Rifle Oxygen_injection D1 (SPAdes) | ecosystem: Environmental > Terrestrial > Deep subsurface > Rock core/Sediment | place: Rifle, Colorado... | reverse complement strand
AGAAGATCAATAGCATTTATCGTATCGTATATATCCAATTTATTTTCTAATTTATACATAGAATCTCTCCAGAGTATTGCTTTCTCATATTCACCTCTATCGATAGCTTCTTTCTCCAATCTCTTCATCATATCCATGAAGGCATGATATACCCCCTCTTCCCCATCACCTCTACCAATAGTTCTATCTTTGAAAGGAATTCTGAGTATAGATTTCTGTTCTACCATCATCTGTCTTATACGCCCAGTTCTCTGCCAATTGAAAGCAGTAGAAATTATTTTCTCATAGAGATAGCTGGCCTTCATCAATATATCGCTCTGTACATTAGGTACCATTCTTATTGTCTCAAGAAGACGGAATGCTCCATCCTCTATCATCTCGAGACTCCACCATGGTTTCGCTGATGCCCACCAGAAGTGGTCACTAGCTGTAGCAATATCCATTTTATGTTTTATCTCTCCCCATATTGGATCCTTCCTATCCATATTCTCAACCTGATTGTGAACAAGATTCCATAATTCCCATTGCCATGTATGTATCTGATTCTCTGGGTCTTTCCAAGAGAGGAATTGTATACCCTTATCTATATCCATCTTACTACTAGCCCAAGTAGATGCTACCGGCTGTATTTCGACAATATCATGATAATCATTTAGAAGATCTGATATAGTAACGAGATTGAAATCCTTCGTACTCAGAATATCGAATAATAATTTCTCAAGACCAGGACGATGATGCCCAAAGGTTTCCCCATCCATGGCTGTTACTATATATCTAGAAGAAGACAGATCATCTTTCATAGCTTCCTTTAGAGTTTCTGGAGATCTGACTACAGCACTCATAATAAGATTACTCAATCTTCTCTCCCTGAAAAATACTTTCAAATTAGAATTCTTTATTTTATAAATTTTAGTATAATCTACTGAGCCAGGTTCGCCATTGAGCGCAATCTCATCTAGAATAATCCATTCGAAGCCGAGAGATTCTATAATAGGTACTAGCTTACTATCATATCCCATCTCAGGTGGGAAGAATCCTCTAGGCTTATATGTATTCCCAAGATAGAATTTATTTGTCTCTTCATTTATCTTTATTTGGCGTACTATATCATCTTCACCGAGTAGAGGTAGGAAACCATGATATTTCGCAGAACTAGTAAATTCTATTTTCCCCGCTTCCCCTGCTTCTCTTAGCATATCTATAATATCTTTATAACCATATTTATCCAGGAGCTCGAGAAGAGCACCTGTAATATTCAATGTTATACGTATATCTGGTGTAGAAGCTATATGGGAAATAATAGGACGATAGCTCTGTGCGACTATTGCCTCAAGTATATCTTTCTGCTGATCACGAGGTTGATAAATATGTAGGAAGTTTGCCCATTTCATATATTAAATATATTTATTATTTATTATTATTTATGGAGCTCAATAGCCCTGGCGAAAAGTTCTACATATTTCTTCGCAGATGTGTCCCAAGAAAAGTCTTTTGACATTGCTCTCTTCTGTAAATGTGCCCATTTCTTCTTATCACGGAAATTCTCGAAAGCTCTGATAAGAGATATCATCATAGATGAGGAATCGAATTTCTCAAAGACGAATCCAGTACCACTATCTTTATCTGGATTATAATCTTCTACACTATCAGCAAGTCCACCTGTCTTTCTAACTATAGGTATACAACCCATTCTCATAGCTTCCATCTGTACGAGTCCACACGGTTCGAATCTAGATGGTACTAAAGTAATATCTGATCCAGCAAAGACAATATGTGGGAGTATTGGATCGAATTTCAAATGTACAGCTACTCTACCTGGGAATTGTGTTTCTAGATTATGGAAATATGTCATCATATCAGAATCCCCTTCCCCTACGAGGACAAGCTGGAGAGGAAGCTCCTTTATAAGGAACTCCAGTATTGGGAAAAGCATATCCAATCCCTTCTGCCTACTAAGACGATTCACAACAGATACAATCAATGTATCTTTTTTAACATTTAGACCGAACCGTTCTTGGAGAGCTTTCTTATTCTTTGCTCTCTCTTCTAGATTATCAGCAGAAAAACGGTTAGGAATATGCGGATCACCATCTGGATCCCATAGAGAATAATCAATGCCATTCAGAATACCAGTCAGTACAGCTCTACGTTCACGCAGAAGTTCATCTAGAAGTTCACCGAATTCCTTCGTCATTATCTCTCTTGCATAGGTAGGAGAAACTGTATTTATAGCATCTGCATACATTATACCTCTACGCATGAAGTTTAATTTATAAAGTCTTGGATTATCAAAATTGGGTATTCCTGAATGTCCATCGTCAAAGTCCATCTCTGATACGAAATGATGATCGAACATTGCTTGATAGTATAGATTGTGTATAGAAAATACAGTTGCTATTTTCGAAAGAATTGGATCCTTATTATATACAGTCTTCAGATAATTAGGTATGAGACCTGTCTGCCAATCAGAAGAAACTATAATATCAGGTATCCATGAATTGGACTGCTTTAAGAATTCTAGAGTCCCCCTGCATAATAATGCCCATCTTATAGCATCATCAGCATAGCCATAGACATTGGCTCTCTGTTCATAATACTCCATATTTTCTAAAAAATATGTTGTAACTCCTGCTTTCGAATCAGGAGACGGGTCACAACGCTTAATATTACAGATAATACGGCGAGAATCATCACCATTAGTCGGTACTTCTAACTCTTTATATTCTATTACTAGATTATGTATTTTATCATCAATAGAGAGATACCTAGGCATCATAATACGGACATCATAACCTATATCTGATAGAGCCTTCGGTAAGGAATACATAACAGAGCCTAGACCACCGACTTTGGCAAAAGGAGCTGCTTCAGTAGCAACAAAAAGGATTTTGAGAGATTTCTTAGGAGAAAATATTCCCATACAAGCTTAATTGTATCAGAACAAAGGAAAATAGCAAAGATATTATAGATTATATAGATTGTCCATATACCTTTCTAACATTTGTTCTGTAGTATAGGACTTCTCTATTATATTAATAGTCTTCTTCATTCTATCTATCCAATCGTGTGGGGTCTCTTCATTTGAACCATCATTATTTCTATTATAAAAACAAGGTAGTATTTCATTCTCTAATAACCTATAGAGAGTGTCTGATGTATTTTCCTCTGATAAAGGCCATCCAATACCATCCCAAGACACCTCATCTACCCATCCATCCATAATACTACATTGCAATGCGCCATTGAGCCCTGCTTTCATACCGCTCGTACCGCAGGCTTCCTTCCCAAGTTCAGGAGTATTGAGCCATATATCTGCTCCATGTACTAGTTCTCTAGAAACAGGTACGGAATAATCTGGTACATAGACTATCCTACCACGGAAAATCTTATCTTCTGAGAAATTCATAATCTTGTGTACTGTATCTTCTCCTTCCTTATCTCCTGGATGAGCCTTACCAGAAACTATGATCTGTAATGGCATATCCTGACTAGAGACGATATCTATAAGTTTCTCTATATCAGAAAATAATAGATACGGCCTCTTGTATATAGCGAAACGTCTTGCCCAGACGAGAGTACAGATATCTGGATTCAAATATTTACCATATCTATTATTAATATAATCAAAAAGCGACTTTCTCAATTCTCTTTTCACTTTCCATAATTCTTCATCTGACAATATATTCACACGACCATATAGATTAGGAGCTTGCCATCTCTTGCTATAGACACCGTTCGTAATAGGTATGAGAGTACTATTCGGATGTTTTTTCCTTTCATATACTGTATGGAGTCTACTCACTCCACTTTTCTTCACGGCAGATGTTATGAGGAATTTCGTAGTAGAGAAAAGCTCTGGACGAAGATCGTATTCTCCCCTTTTGAATATATCATTCGAATCAAGATTAAATAATCTACAATATGGTTGTATAATATTTTTGAAATCGATTGGATTAATAAGTATTCCAGCTTCAGGTAATATTGTATGCTTCGTAGCAACTATTTTATTTATCCCTTCTTTTTTCTCTGCCATTATACCGAGCGCAGTAAAGGCGGTATGCCCCTCATTCAAATGATATATTCTCGGATTAATATTTAATATATTAATAAGTCTTATACTTCCTATTCCTAATAGGAATTGTTGTTTCAAAAACATTCCATATTTCGTATTATAAAGAATAGAAGTGATCTCTCTATTTTCTGTGGTATTATCCTCTATATTAGTATCTAATAAGAAAATATGTGTATTAGTAGAGAATGCACGATGCCATACTTTCGCTTTCACTATTTCATCTGCTATAGGAATATGAACAATAATATCTTCATTATCTTTTTTTAGAAAAGTGAAATCATCAGGAATGAATGTCCCATACTTGAGACCGAAGGCTACGAATGGAACATTCTTATCTGCCATTTCGAAAACATAATCCCCCGCTAATATACCGAGACCTCCAGCATACATAGATGGATCATCTACTATTGCATATTCAGAACAGAAGAATGCAATAGGATTATCTGTGAATTTATTTATAATTTCCAATGTATCCTCTGGACCTTCCACCCTTATCGATTCTATTCCACCTTCTGCTACAGAATAATCATTACCTCCTGGGAATATCGCATCACCGACGAATATCATATCGATAGATTTTATTTTAATACTTTTTAAAAGTAAAGATAGACTCTTCAGTTTATCAAAACCTTTCTGCAATACATCTACAGATGTCGTACCAGCTATGAATGCTTCTATCTCTGGTATATTTTCCTCCAGATAAGCCTTTATTTTCAGTCTTTTCTTATTATCACTATCCCATACCTCCTTCTTCTCTAATGGAGCATCTTGACCGAGTGCAGATAGCGATATCTCTGTTCCTCTATCCTCTATATATAGTCCATAATGTTCTTCCGGAATTTCGAATCTTTCATCGACTACGATCTCTTCTAGGAGTTTGACGACTTTATCTCTAATCTTCTTAGAGAATCCTTCTTTATACTTTAGTATCCATTCATTCTTATGGGAATCATATTGATATCTCTGACTACCCTCAGCAGGAAGTAGAATAATATTTTCTATAACTCTATTCTTATCGAAAAGTAATTGTTTCTTCACTTGTTCGAAAGATCCACCAGAGATAACAGCGACTTTCGTAATATTAGAAAGTGCTTCTAGAGAATGAAACATTTCTTCTGTTATATTCTGTTTACTATCTGATAGAGTACCATCGAGATCGAAGGCAATGAGCTTCGGTAATTTATTTATTTTATCCATAAATGAATTATATCAGTAAAACTTTTTGAGTTATCCACTTATTTTATAAAAATAATTTTACAAAATATTTTTTATGATGTTATACTTGTAAGAGTAGTAGAGGTCGAATACTTCTTATCAGGAAAAATTATTTTAAAATAATAAAAATCTCTATGGCAAAAAAAAAGAAGACATCAAAGAAGAAGACAAAGAAAACAAAGAAGCGATAGTAAAAAGAAAATCACCTTTCACTACACAGTGAAAGGTGATTTTCTTTTGAATAACTTTCTAATCTCCTCTATCAATACTATAGATAATGCAATTGGTATAATTATCATCCAATCATATAGATTGAGAGGGACAGTCTTTAGAATTTTCTGCATTATCGGTGCGTATATAGCGAAAAGTTGTAATAATATAACAATAACTGTCGAACCTATTAGGAATTTATTGGTAAGTATTTCCATACTGAATATAGATTTATTCTCTGAGCGACAATTCCATGCATTGAACCATTGAAATGCAGCGAGAACAGTGAGAGAGATCGTCCATGCCTTGGCTAGATCATCTTCATAATAACTACTGAACAATAGAAGAGCACCTATAGACATTATAATAGACATTATAATCATTCTTTTGAACATCAATTTATCTATAAGATATCTCTTTGGCTTTTCAAATTTACCATTCAATAGATTTCCTTCCTTAGGATCCATAGCCAGAGATACATCTAGGAATCCATCGGTGACGAAGTTCAGCCAGATAATCTGTGCTGGTAATATTGGTAATGGATAGCTGAGTATAATCGCTCCGACTATAGTGAATACTTCCCCCATACTTGTAGAGAATAGATATAGAATAACTTTTTTTATAGTCTTATATATACTACGACCTTCTTCTACTGCTCCTACTATACTTTCTAGATTATCATCGAGAAGCACAATATCAGCAGCTTCCTTTGCTACTTCTGTACCGATATTACCCATAGCTACTCCGAGATCAGCAGATACTAGAGATGGTGCATCATTTACCCCATCTCCTGTCATTGCTATTACTTCCCCACGCGCACGATAAGCATTCACTATTCTCATCTTATGTTCTGGTGTCACTCTTGCGAAGACTGATACATTATCTAGAGCATTCTTCAATTCATCATCAGACATCATATTAATATCACTTCCGATAAGTATCTTGTCATCCTTATGCCAGATACCTGCTTCTTCTACTATTGATTGGGCTGTTATTCTATGATCTCCAGTTATCATTACTACCTTTATACCTGCAGATTCTGCTTTCTTGATAGCTGATGCAGCTTCTTGTCTTATCGCATCTTTCATACCATAGAAGCCTACGAAAATTAGATTCTTTATTTTTTCTGTATCGATATTATCTGAAGCATCTGGATTAATAGCGAGAGCTACTACACGCAGGCCTTCCTTGGACATATTATAAAAAGTAGATTCCATATTCTCTTTATCCTGTATAGTTATCTCTCTAGGTTTATTTTCTTTTGACAAAATAGTAGAGGACATTTCCATAATAGTCTCTGGAACACCTACTATTGCTAGGAAATTCTTATTGGAAACATTATGTAAAGTTGCATGATATTTTAGATTATAATCAAAGGGTATTTCTTCTATAATTGGAGATTCTCTTTCTAGATCTTCCTTACGGAAACCAGTCTTCTGAGATAATACGAGCATCGCTGCTTCTGTAGGATCTCCTGCTACATGCCAGCGCTTCTCTTCTTCTGAATACATTATGCGAGCATTGGAGCAGAAATTGGCAATCTTCCCTGCGAGTAGAAGTTCTGGATGATTAGCAGCATCAATAATATTATTATCTAGACGTATATCCCCCTTCGGCTCATACCCTATGCCTTCTATATTGAACATTCTTTCTCCTGTATATACTTTCTGTATTATTAATTCATTCTTAGTAATAGTTCCTGTTTTATCTATTGCTATCACTTTGGCCTGACCTAGAGCTTCGACTGCTTGTAATTTCTTCACTAGAGCATTGCGCTTACCCATACGCCATACTCCCATAGCGAGTATCAATGTCACTACTATTGGTAACCCTTCTGGTACGATAGATACAGAAAGAGAAATAATAGTAGTAAACATTTCCTTTATTGGATTACCAAGAGAAATACCAAGTAGAAAAACAAAGGAAGAAATAATTGCTACAGATAGAATAATAATATGTGAAAGGTATCGTATATTAGCTTTCAGAGGAATTTCAGTATTGACAGTAGCAATCTCGCTAGCTATTGATCCTATTATTGTATTCTTTCCAGTAGCGACAACTATTGCTTTACCATTACCTGCTACTATATTCGTACCTTTATATACTATATTTTTCTGTTGACCAGATGATTCTCCAGTACTTATTTCTTCACCTATTTTATGTACTGGTTCTGATTCTCCTGTAAGTGCTGCTTCATCTACTTTCAGATTATGGGAAAATAGAATACGTGCATCAGCTGGGATCTTCTCCCCTTCTTGTAGTATCAATATATCTCCAGGTACGAGCTCTGTATCAGAGATAATTATTTCTTTATCATTACGGAGTACTGTGGCCTTAGTCTCTACGAATTTCTTCAGAGCATATATGGTATTCTGTGCTTTACCTTCTTGTACTGCTCCGACAATAGAATTGAATAGGATAACAGCGAGGATTATCGATCCATCCACAATCTCTCCCATCATGAATACGACAATACTCGCAGTTACTAATATATAAATGAGTGGACTCTGGAATTGACGTAGGAAAATAGTGAATATATTATCTACTTTCGTTTCTGGTAATACATTGCGTCCATATTCTCCAATACGAGATTTCACTTCTCCGTCTTGTAGACCATGTTCGCTAGAATGTAATTCTTCTATTACTTCTGCCCCTGTTCTCTTATGCCAAAGATTATTCTTATTGACTTTTTGACCATTTATCTTATCCATTTATATGAAAAGTATAACATAATTTATATGGTTAAATTAAAATTCGCCCCCGCGTGTCAGATGACATACGGGGGGATGTTGAGAGAAGCTATTCGACTCTTGCCACTATTTCTGGGGTTTCGAAGCCTAAGGTGCGATGAATACGATTGAATTCAAATTGGTTAAATGACTGGCCTATCAATGTTCCACGAATTCCAATTGGTAATTCTTCCCAATAAGACTTGTAAGATTTCCAGAGAACTTCGAGGGCCCTCTCGAACTTGCCTGAATCTTTTGCCTTCTCTAAAAAAAGTAGAATCCATTCCTTGCCATCAGGATTGAATTCATCCATCAATCTCAGAATGTCATTTTGCCTCTCCTGAGGGAAACTTCTACGGATAGCCCTCTCCACATCCCTGTTGAAATTCCTTAAACACCATCTATATGGGAGACTTTTCTTCGAAGTACTGTCCATACCTAGAAGTTCATAGAACCACAAGAGAACCCGCAAGAACATTGATGATGAGTGCATTGTACCTCCGTTGGTTGATGTTGATTGTTATAGATTCGGAACTTCTGAATCTATATGAAAAGTATCATTAATATTGCTGTGGGTCAAATTTCTACCCCAACCAGAACCACTACCCTGTTCACCTTGAATATTATTATCCTGCATATACTGTCGCATTATGCCCTGCATTGGACCGCGACGAATAAGAACATCGTTTAATCCGATACTATCCATAACCCAACCGCCGACAATAACCGCTAAGATAAAACCTATAATAACTATTTTGAAATTCACTTTGAAAGAAAAATCATATTTGCGAAGTAGCCAAATACCCATAACTAGTCCAACTATAGCAAGAACTGGCGCCCACCAAGGGAAATTAGAGAGTATTTGATCTAGTCTATAACTAGCCATCGGACCATGTGTTCGCAGAGAAAATCGTATAAACCCAAACAGAAATATAGAAATAACCACCGAAGAAACAAGCCCTACAAAAGTAAGTATGGACCCAAGAATAAAATACGCTTTTGGTCGCATCTTTATTTTCTTTTCATGGATTTGATCCATGATATTGTCGGTTATGTTTTTTAATTCTTTTGACATATATATTTCATTAATTTCTTTGCTCGACTCATGCGTATGGCGACAGTACCCATAGGAATTCTCAGAATATCACTTATCTCTTCGTATGACTTATCATCTAGATAGTATAAGCTCAGTGGTTCAGAATATATTATTGGTATTGATTTTAGACATTTCTCTACATATATTTTCGTTTCTCTTTCCTCAAACTCTTTGAGTATATATTCATCACTTTCAAAATCAAAATCATCTAATATAGGTACTTCATTTTTATATTTCTTCACCATATTCATCGCTTCGTTGTGAACAATACGATATATCCAATTCGAAAATTTCTTTTTGATATTAAAACCATAAAGGTTTATATATGCTTTTATTAATGAATCTTGTACAATATGACTTGCCTTATCATTATCATGTACTAGATTTGTCGCATATCGCAATAGTTTATCTTTATATCTTTCAATTATTACAGAATAAAAGTCATGATCGCCTGAGCGAACTTTCTCTACTATCTCTTCATCAATTAATTCTAGAGTTTCGCTCATACTTGTATTTTATACTATATCATCTATATATACATCAAACTCCGACAAATGCCGGAGTCTGATCATCAACTTATACTATTAACGATTGGAATTCCTACCCATTCCCATACCACCCATCATACCTCCAGTATTTCTACCTGAACCATCTTTCAAACCTAGTCCTAGTTCATTACGAATTTTCTGTGCTTCTACTATTTTACCTTGTAAAGCAAGATTATGAGCTTCTACAAACTTTACAAAATTCGCCTCGGTAATGACTTTAGACACCATTCCCCGATTCTGCATAAGATTTTTCCATGTAGTATAGTCTTTATTTTCAAATGCTTTGAGCATTGCTGTATGACGTTCTGTTGAATAATTTGGACCCTGAACTTTCGGATCACCCCTATATGCTTGAACTGAACTAGTAGAAATAGCTGTTATCCCTAGAACAAGTGCTAATACCCCTAAACCCAATGTTGTTTTTTTCATTTTGTTTTTGATTAAAGATTAATAAAGAAAGATTGATTTGATATCCTATCAGCCTCTCTATCTCTAATACAATATGAATGTCAATTTTCTTTCAATTGAAATTATTATAAGATGAAACAATATAAGAAGTTTTATCCATATTCTTATTGTTATAGCAATAATTATGGTTCTGATAAGATTGATTAAGGGAAAGGGGGTGTAGAAGAAATTAATAGGTATTAAGGCAAAATTAGAAATACTATAACACATTAAACTCATCCACAGACAAACCAGCTTGCCGTACGACAATATTGTAAAGTGTTCCTAAAAAATTTTAAGATATGTACCTTCTGTATGAAATGCTGGTCTTGGTATCTCTCGTTATTCCTTTGTAAGCACCTCAAAATAACCAAGAGCGGCTTCTCGTACATTAGATTCGGCTTCGGCGAAAGAGTTACCAAAAGAGGAGATATGGTTTAGTTCTGGAATAGTTGCAGTAACCTGCGCAGTTTTCTTATCTACTTCATATTCTATTTTATATTCTGCATTATTTAACATGATATAAACATAGCGTTTTTTAATAAAAAATCAAGTGGTTTAACCTTGGTGCTATCGTAGATGGTGCTAGAATTGTGTTTAAATATTTAGGTAATACTACAATTCATATTCCAACATTTGCCTCAATTATTGTGAATTAACGACCTTTATTTTATCATCCTGTGCACCTTCGAGTTTTGTCGGCTTGGTGCCATTTACATCAACTTGCCAAAGACTCACATTTAGAAATTGTTTGTCTTCCAAAGAACTCAACTTCCATGAAACAACGAGGCCATTATTTGAATAAATGGTCTGGTATGAATTAATGCTTGGTCTCTGCTCTGATTCAGGTAGACTCTGCCAATTATTGTATTTACCATGTAACCAGCCGAGAATATCTTCGACGCTTGAAAAATGCTGTTGTCCTTCTTCCACCACAGCATGATTTAATGATAGACAACTACCTGATTTCCAATCTTTTGCACTTGGTGAGTATATACCCAGACTACCATACCAACGATCAGTTCTAGGCTCTTGAAGAATAGTGCATGTTCCTCCATCCCATGAATATGTTCTTTCATAACATGGTCCCGAAGAGATCGTGAGTGTCTTTCCATTAATTATGGTGGTGATTGTTGTCCTCTCTTTCATAACTGTTTCGATTTTACTTCCATCGTTGCACGAATTTCTGCTTATATTGTAAGAAATTCTTGGAGATACCGAAATAAAAATAAATGCTAAAACTAATATAATGGCAATAATAATTGTGCTCTTTTTTCTGTAATCTTGCTTAATAGCTAAAATTACTATTCCACCAATCAAAAAGAGAGATCCTACAACTATTTTTGAGGTAGAAAACATGATATTAACGACTAGACACTGAAAATCATTTCCAGTCCCCATACAACCTAAATAGGGAAAAGCAACCAGTAATATACCCACAATCAAAAATATCCAAGCTAGAGATTTATAAAGATTTTTCATGCAAAAATTATATCACAATATTATATTATCCCCAAACCAAACAAAATAAAAATATTCTCATATTTATAATTATAATTGATTGAAACTAAAAAGTCATTGTGATATTTATGTATTTCTATAAGATTTCTGTTGGGGTCACTATCCAAACCTTATTATAAGTATACTAGAAGATAAGGAAATCATATATTTCAAATGTGAGGCGAACAATGATTATCTTATATCCATACGATCCAAAATTTTGAATCCATACATGACTGCTT
>Ga0208375_1003961_pt1 | contig 12059 bp, 13 predicted proteins | sample RifOxyD1_FD_184038 | JGI IMG/M metagenome (GOLD analysis project Ga0208375, IMG submission 184038) | Soil microbial communities from Rifle, Colorado - Rifle Oxygen_injection D1 (SPAdes) | ecosystem: Environmental > Terrestrial > Deep subsurface > Rock core/Sediment | place: Rifle, Colorado... | reverse complement strand
GGAGAGTCAAAATGAATATAGTCATTTCCATCATAACTTTGTCCCTGTCCAATTTTTCCAGTTACTTCTATGGGCTCATTTGCTCCTTTTTTTGTTCCATTGTTTATACCTGTGCTGTCTTTAATTGTAGATGTTGTTAAATCATTGTTATGATAAACTGCTTTGTAATTGCTATCCCAGACACCTGTTGCATTTTGTCCTGAAATTGCTTCTGAATTATTATAATACATACAAATAGAATTTACTCCTGTTGTGAGAGAAGGAATCCTTATCCAGATGTCTGCCTTATTTGAAGTATAATTTTCAATTTCATAAGCAAGTTCTAAACTTGAATCTGATTCACAACTTCCATTAATAAATCTTAAATCATCAAAATCTGGTTGCATACTTTCATTGTAACTAATATTTAGATAAGCGGGGAAGTCAGTTAAAGTTGAAGAGCCAACATTTGTTATATTAATTTCTTTTCTCTTTAACCATGATGAATTCCACCAATTTGTTGCAGGGTCTAAACTAACATTTATCTCTCCACAATTTGCCTCTGAACAAGAAACATTAACTGTGAAATTAAAGAATTTGTTTTTATAGACATTAATATTTTCTGTTGGATAAACTAATGAGATGTTTACAACTGGAGATGCTAATGGAGTATAATCCAAACTTACATTATAGAGTTCTGGAGTATAAGAAACATTGTCTGTTTCAAATTCATATTTATATTGGAAGTATGAATTATTTACAACATTCAGATTTTGTGGTGAAGTTAAATTATTTCCTAAATTTACCCAGCTTTCTCCTGAACAAGAGGCATCATCACAAGATTGGACAGAAAGATTTAATCTTAAGGCACCTCGTTTGTACATATCTAAAATTTCTATTGAAGATAAAGAACGATTCCAAATTGCAAGTTCATCTATTGTTCCGTTATAATATGCAGTAAGTCTTTTTCCAATTTCAAGAGGATTTGTAGTAGAAAGACTATTTATAGTCCCTTCTTTTTCTGATATATCAAAAGCTCCGTTTATATAAACAAAGTTGTCGGTTCCATTATAGATACACACAACATGAGTCCAGACATTTGGCAGGATAGTTATTAGTCCAGTTGTATCAGCAGAGCTCCCCCCATCAATAAAAATACATCTTATTTTTGAACCAGTAACAAACATATCTAATCCATCTGAATAGGGGGACACTCCTCTTGACCAAACAATCGGACGAATATTAACAACCTCTGTAGGTTTAATCCAAGCGGAAATACTCGCCTTATTCCCTAAACCAAGATTATCAGTCATATTTAGGTAATCATTAACCCCATCAAATACAACCCCTCCATTCAACTTTCCTGAATTTGTAACTTCATCCCCATCAAAATTAAATCCTGTTCCATTATTTCCCATTCCAGAAAAATCATAAACCCTTGTTGAATTTTCTCCATAACTTGAATCATTGTTAAAATGCATCAGCAAAACATTTCCAGTCATGTTTATATTCCCATTTCCAAAAGAATTTTCAACTTGCTGATTTGAAGGTAGTTCTCCAATTGCATTGCTTATCCAAGAAATATTATTCCATTGTGAACTTCCACTTGCATTAAAAATCTGGCTTGTAAAAGTTCCGTTTAATCTTGAACTATTCAACTGAACAAACCCAGAAGAATTGTAAAAAGTAAAATTGTAAGTTCCTAAATTAAAATCGCTTTGAGAGTTATCGACGAAGGTTGAAGCATAAACTAAAACAACTGAAAATATTATCAGAGAAACCACAAGGAAATTATTTTTATTCATTCTTAACCCCCAACTCCTTTTTTATTCTCAAAACTTCCTCGGCATCTTTGATTTTTTTCAAAGCATTATTGTAAAAAGAAGAAATTGCTGGCTGAGAGATTTTAAGTTTTTTTGCTATTTCTAACTGAGTTAAATTTTTTTCTTTTAGTTTCAAAACTTCAATTTCTTTTTCTGTTAACATTATAAGTTAAATAGGTTATATAAGTATTAATGGTTATTATGATTTTTAAAGGTTTCTTAGACAAATTTTTAAACTCCATTCAATGTTTTCTTTTATGTCAATAACTAAATTAACAGAAAATCTTTATCAGTTTGATTTTAGCAGATTCGGAAGTTGTGTTTATTTGTTTAAATATCATGGAAAGAATATTGTTTTTGATACTGGAGCAAAATGGAATCGCTCTGAACTAATCAAATTTCTCGAAGAATTAAAAACTCCTGTTGAAAAAATTGATATCGTAATTCTCACTCATAATCATTTTGATCATACTGGAAATTTTTCTGTTTTTAAGAATGCAAAAGTTTATGGTTCAAAAAAAGATTTTCCAAAAGAAAAAATTATTGATATTAAAAAATTGAAAATCAAAGGAATGAAAATGATTGAGACACCAGGACATTCAAGGGGAGGAATTTGTTTGTGGTTCCCGAAAGAAAAAATTCTTTTTTCCGGAGATACTTTATTCGAGAAAGGGATTATCGGGAGAACAGATATCCCCGGGAGTAATGCTTCAGATATGAGAGAGTCTCTTCAAAAGTTAACAAGACTAGATTTCAAAACTCTTTGTCCCGGGCATGTTATTGATTAATAATCAAAGGGAGGATGTTCTCTAAAAAAATTTCTTGCATTCTCACTGATTAGTCCTACTGTTCCTTGTAATAGATGTATCCCTCCAAAGAGATATTTTAATCCCCCAATACCATATACAACAACATCTTGTACATTTATCCCAGAGATGTTTATTCCGAATCTTTCATCAATTAAATGAGCTCCATATGTTAAACCAGTTAGTATTCCTGTTGTAAGAAGCACACTTGGTAAAAGTCCTTTAACTATTCCTTTCTCTTCTACTCTTTCTCTTAAACTTCTTACTGCTTCTACATTTGGGCTATTAATATGCATATTAAATGCAGTAAATCCCGCATCAGCAGCTTCGCTACCTAAAATAAAATAATATGGATTGCTTAATATTTCTTCTATCATAAAATTTGGAGAATTATTATCTTTAAAAATGTTTCTACTAAAAAGTAACGAAGAATTTAATTTTTTAATTCAAAATCCCAAAAATTAAGATTTCCTCGAGCAGGAATTGGTTTTTCATTATGGTTTTGATTTTCCAAAACAAAACCATAATTTCCCCAAAAATTATCTGCGAGATGTTTGTCTTTATCTGCTGAATGTTCTTTCTCGTTTGGATAATTTTTTACATCAACAAGAGTTGCTTTTCCGATGATAAAACCCAAAGGAAGCTCATTTTCTTTAAATCCAAATTTTTCCATTGATTTTTTGTCAGGAACTTTTGAAGCATGAATTAAAAATTCTCCTCGGAACTTTGTGTTCCATTTCCGAAGTTCAATTGTCTTTTTTCCTGAAATAACTAATTCTGCAAAAGGTTGTTTTAATGATAAAACTTTCATCCTTCAACCTCAACAACCTTCTTTCTGTTTGTAAATCCTGAAATAATTTTAACTGGTTTTCCAAAATATTTTTTTAGAAACTTTTCAAGATAATTATTTGCTTTTCCATCGACGGGTTTTTCATTTATCCAGACTTCGTAATTTTTCTCGCCTAACTTTACAACTTTTTCCTGCGAAGAATTTGGGTGAAGCTTGACAAATAATTTCATTAAGAAGATTAGACTTGCCCCTTATTTAATTCTTGTTGTCCTTTTAAAGTTAAACAAACACAAGGTTTTTAAACGGTCAAAACTAAAATCACAGATGGAAAAAGAAAAGATTAGGGATGTTTATACTGGTAGAATGGATGCTCTTACTCATGAGTTTGAAAAGGAACAGAGAGCTCTTGAAAGACAATATGAGAGATATAAATCAAAACTTGAACAAAGTTATTTGGCTCTTAACGCTTTTCCAATAATTGAAAGTCTCGAAGACAGCCGAAGAGTTTTGTCTGAGAAATCATATTTAATTCAAGGTTCTGAGGAAAATTTAAATTCCGCAAGATGTGCTGCTGATTTTTTAATAAAGCTACCTAATGAAGAGGCTAAAAAGACTGCTATAAATTATCTTAAGACAAGAGAAAAACCTGAAGTCTTGGATTTAATTAACAAGATGATAACAGACTCTGGAGAGGATACAATTAATTCTTACATCGCTCAAGGACCAAATTTTTGTCTACTTGCTCTACCTGTTCATTATAAAAAAAATCAGAGTTCTCTCGAAACAAAATTATCTGAATGGATGTTAAATCTTTTGACTATCGGAACAGAAATTTCTCCGGGTGCAGATAGAAATCATAATTATTCATTTAAATTAGATTTTTATGATAGTGCATATTTTCCATTTCTGGTTTATTCTTTATCTACACAAAATCCTCTAATGGTTTGCGATGCTTTTATGGAAAAATTCAATAATGAACATATCAATCCAAAAGAATTCAAATTAGTCGGACTGAATCATCAGGTTTCGAAAGTTGATTATCCTGTTTTTGGTTATCTTCTTAATCATGATTTTGATTCTCTTCAAAAAACCTATCAAAAAGCTGAAGCAGATTTTGGTGTGGTGAAATCAGAAGGTCCAACTTACGACGAAATTCTTCAAAAAGCAGAGTCAATTAACTCTCCAATTTCTAAAGAACAACTAGCTGAACTTTTGAACATTGGTGTTTCGGGAGTCAATCAAAGAAGAGAATGTTTTGAAACTGCCGACGTGAATGGCGGAAAAAGAATTTTTTTAACATCAGAAAGTGTAAAAACTTTTGTTAGAAATCATGTTTATACCGGAAAAATCTGGAGAGCCAGAGGATAATTTTTTATCTTGGTTTATATCTCCTTACAGAATTAAATTTTATTCTAATTTGATTAATCTGCATCTTTATTTTAAATCAGTAGAATTAATATTTGTATAATTCCAATAATTGTCAAGGAAATCGTTAACCACATTAAAATATTATTCATTCTTTTCATTCTTATGTTATTAATAAAATTAAATCCCCCTGGAGCTAATCTAAAATATTTTTCTTTTTCTCCAGGTTTTTTTATTAAAGATGTGGCTTCTTTCATTTCTAATATTTTACTTCCCGATAGCATAACTAAGTCTGGTTCGTGAACTAATAGAAATCTAGATTTGACCTCTTCTATTGTTTTCATTGCAGGAAACGTCTTTTCAAACCAAAGTAAAAGGTGATTCCAATTAGTTTCATACTTTAAGATGATACTTCCTTCATTTGTGACTATTTCTAATTCCCTTTTGTTTTTTTCCATTTTTTATTTAATCTTGTCAGCGAGTTACAATTTCAAAAGCATCCCTATTCTTTAATTGATAATCACGGCCTTTTGCCATCTTCGTCCTCGCATCAATTGCTTTGATAAAATTTTTTCCAAAATCAGTGTGCAAGAAATATGCAAAGTCCAACGCTGTTGAACCAGGTGGAAGAAGAAAACAATCAGGCAAAACATTTCCTTTACTGTCTGCAAGTTTCGTTGCTCCTGCCGGAAAAATAGCTAAATATCCAAGAATATCAAAAACAGCAGAATTCAAAATTGCCTGAACGCCCGTACCGGTTTCATAAACATCCAAAACATTTTTCTTAATTTTCTCCAAAGCTTCTTTTTGTTTTTCTGTTAATTCTTTTTTTATCAAAAATATTTTTTCTCCGGGAATATAATCAATCATTCCTGCCTTTGCTGCTTGTCTTAATGCAAGTTCTCCGTCGGCAGAACAAGGAATTATTTTGTATTCTGGAAATCTTGTTTTCAATTTTTTCAAATTTTCTTTTCCATCTTCAATGTCAATTTTGTTCGCAGCAATAATCATCGGCTTGCTTTCTTTCCTCAATTCTGACGCAAATTTCATTGTTTGTTCCTCTGTCCACAAACTCGGTTTACCAGAAAAACTTAATTTCAACAAAACTTTTTTCACCTGATAATCTTTGACTTTCAAACCAGAAAATTGTTTTGCAACAGCCTCGGCGAAATTGGTATCTTCAAGTTCAACTTTCCTTGCAAATGTTTTCCAGATTTTCATTAAAATATTATGATACCATTTGTCTAATTCTTCTGTCAACATCACAACATCTTCACATGGATTATGTCCTTTAGTTTCTTTTCCGCCTTCGTCGGTAGTTCCGGATGCGTCGACGATTTGTATAAAAACATCTGCTTCTCTCAAGTCGTCGAGAAATTGATTTCCTAAACCCTTTCCTTCTGACGCACCTTTAACCAAACCCGCAACATCCATTAAATCAATTGGAACAAAACGATTATGATTTATACAAAATCCATGTTTTGGCATGCACTGAACCTTGAATTCTTTGTCGATGCAATCAACTTTAACATAACCTACACCATGATTCGCTTTTATAGTCGTGAAAGGATACGACGCAATTTCAACTTCTGCCAGCGTCGCCGCTTTGAAGAAAGTACTTTTCCCAACGCTGGGTTTCCCGACAAGTCCAAGTAACATTATATTTTTGTTATTAAAAATTTAGTTATATCTTTTTTTAAAAAATCCAAACTATCTTCATTAGAAATTATTATATCTGCCATTCCAAAACATTCGGAAACATTTTGTCCGCCATCTCCTCCAGACCAATCAGCGTCGTCAACTTCCCTAAAAGATTCTTCCGTCAACAAGTCATCTCTTCTTCCTCTGTTCAAAAATCTTTTCAAACGGGTTTCATAACGAGCATCAATTCTTAAAAAATGAAATTTATCTTTGTACAATTCCTTAAAAAACTTGACTTGCCCGGGATATCTAAATCCGTCAATAACATGATTTTCTTTTTTATTTATTCGTGCAGAAATTCTTTTTGCCCAATAAGATTCGCCAAACTCGATTGTGAATTTCGCCCCTAATGCCTGCAAATTTTCACGCGTTATTTCAATTGACCGGGCATAAGCTTCCGTTCTTACTTCTTCGCCGAATGACAATTTAGTAAATCCATAACCTTCTGCCAAAATATTTACTACTTCTGATTTTCCTGCCGCGATTCTTCCCGTCAATCCAATTATCATAAAAATTCAAGAAATCCAGAATATATAAGATTAATTATTCGCCAAAATGTAGCAATTTAAATTCAAAACATTTTTAATTACTCTCAATCTAATCCATCTGATGAGTGAGAAAGTTGCGGTTGTGATTCCAACAAAAAATGAAGAAAAAACTTTGCCTTTCCTTATCAGTTCTTTGAAAGGTCAGACTTTACTCGGAATTAAAATTTTTGTCGCCGACGCGAATTCTTCTGACAAAACCCGCGAAATAGCGAAAAGGTATGGTTGCATCGTCGTCAAGGGCGGAACCCCAACAGAAGGTCGAAACAGCGGAGCCGAAAAAGCAATAAAAGAAAAAGCAGAAATTTTGGTTTTTATTGATTCGGATGCTATTCTCTCATCAAAAGATTTCCTGGAAAAATCACTCAAGGAGTTTCATAAAAGAAAACTTGACATTGCGGGAACTTTGCAGATTCCACTTGATTCAAAAATTAAATTAAATTTAAAAAATATTTTCAAATCTTGCAAACGTTCATACAAAATTAGATATAATCTTTTTTATGGTTTTGCAAATATTGGAATGAAACTGAATCAAAATAAAAAAAACCCTTTCATGCAGAATTGTATGTTTACAAAAGTTGAAGTTCACAAATCAATTCACGGATTTCAACCATTGGAATTTGGCGAAGATTCAAAATATTCCGAGGATGCAGTAAAAAAAGGATACAAGTTTGGAATTTTAGAAAGTTGTGGCAAAGTTTTTATTTCTCCAAGGAGGCTTGAGTCAAAAGGGTTTATTCACATGCTTTGGGTTTATGCTTATTTCAACATCAGCCGAATCATTTTCAAGCACGAATTTATTAGAGGAATAACACGGAGGAAATACTTTGACTAACTCAAAAAACTTTTTCAATTTTAATAAAGAAATTATTTTCGGAGAAATAGGAGCCTTGGTCGGAGCACCATCTGTAAGTTATCTCACTTCTCAAATGACTGAATCAGCGAATATAATTTCGTTCTCTGCCGTTGGTGGTGCAATTTTAGGGGCGGCATCATTTTGGCTTATTATGAGAATCTACGACGACACAAGAAATCACAAACTTTCTCTAAAAGAATTTGCCGAAGACATCGCCTACTTCACTCCAGTCGCATTTTTCTTAACCTGCTTGATTTATTATCCTCTCTTATTTTTCATTTCAAGATATTTAATTAGGCATTTTACTGGCGTGCTAACTTCAGTAGTTCTTTCTCAGTTTATCGCTTTCACTCTTTTTTTCATATCGATGAATGTTTACAGATATTTTCTTCTAAAAGTTGTCGGTAAAACGCTTTGATTTTAATTTAGAATTTTTGACGTAAAAAGTTTGTTGCTTATTCCAATGTCTGGATAAAAGTATTCTCCGCTTTTTCCGTTAATTTATACATCCCATCCTTAAATTCAACATAATTTCTTTCTTCTAAAAATCTAAGTGAAACGAAAGTCTGGAATCCTTTGAACATTTCTTCTTTTGGGTCAATAGGATAGGTGAGTTGTTTTTTGATTAACCCTTCAATACCTTCTCTAGAGTAATCGTATAATTTAAGCAGGGCACGAAGAATTTCAGCAGCGTCGGAAGCAACATTACTATTCACTTTTTCGACATCTTTTAACTTATTTGTTAAATTTGCTGAAAATGAATCGTTCCTCAATATTTTGACTCTTGTGTCTAAATCCATTTCAGATAAATCTATTTTTCATTTAAATTGATTTCTATACTGAAAAGATATGAGCCTACACGGATTTGTGCAGACATCAAAGATGTCTACGTCACACCTCGTAATCTCGGTGTGAAACTACGTTCAAATCCATTTCGCAAATTTAGTTTTTCTACCAGTGTAGTTTCTTTTTTCTAAAAAGAAACCCATGAGCCTACACGGATTTGAACCGTGGACCCCCGCCTTTCCTATTTCTCCGAAGAGAATGAAACTAAATTCCTAACGGAACTTATTCTTATAAGAGCGGTGCTCTAGCCAGGCTGAGCTATAGGCTCGAATGTGATGTTGAGCCTGCGAAACATCAGTACTTTTTGCTCAGATGGTTTCACGGAATTTTTATTCCAGTCTAGCCAGGCTGAGTTATAGGCTCGGATTGATAAAAAAACAATTATTACCAGATTTTTAAATTGTATGTTCTTCAAAAAACAACAAACCTTTTATATCATAACTCTTTTTTTCTTGTGATGTTAAAAATTGGTGTGGATGATGCCGGCCGAGGTCCGGTCATAGGCCCGATGATTTTGGCGGGAGTTCTCATCGACGATTCTTTTGAAAATGAATTAAGAAAAAACGGGGTAAAAGACAGCAAACAATTAAGTCAAAAACGTCGCGAACATCTTGAAGGATTAATAAAAGAAAAGGCAGAAAGTTTTGATGTTGAAATTATTTCTCCGGCGGAAATAGACAAAAAAACAGAAATGAATTTGCTCAATGAACTCGAAGCTGAAGCATGTGCGAGAATAATAAATAAGCTGAACAAAACTTCAAAAAAAATAAAAGTTATCGTCGATTGTCCGTCGGTGAGTATTGTTAAATGGAAGGATTCTCTTAAAATGAAAATTGATAATCTTTCAAACTTGGAAATCTCATGTGAGCATAAAGCAGACATAAATCATATTGTAGTCTCTGCCGCGTCTGTTCTTGCCAAATGCGTCCGTGAAAAGGAAATGGACAAGCTAAGAGAAAAATACGGCAGTTCAATCGGTTCAGGATATCCAGCAGATCCATTAACTAAAAAATTTCTAGAAAAAAACGCAAAGGCATTTTCTGACGACGGAATATTTCGAAAATCCTGGGCAACATGGAAAGACAACCAGAAAAAAGCCGAGCAGAAAAGATTGATTTAATTTTCGTTTTTATTCTGAAATACTTAAAAATCCCGATTTCTTCTATCATTTATGTCCTACGTGAAAAAACTGGTGATGCACGGTTTCAAGAGCTTCCCTAAAAAAACAGAGCTTCCGTTCAGCGAGGGAATTAATGTTATCATCGGTCCAAACGGCTCTGGAAAATCAAACGTTTCCGACGCGCTGTGTTTTGTTCTCGGGAGATTAAGTATAAAATCCATGAGAGCAGCGAAGGCAAGTAATTTAATTTTTTTAGGAAGTAAAGTTGCACCGCCCGCAAAAGAAGCAGTAGTTGAAATTGTTTTTGATAATAAGAATAATGATTTTGGTTTGGAAGCCGATGAGGTTTCAATAAAAAGAATTGTCAGAAGAAATGGTTTAAGCATATACAAAATAAATAATGAAACAAAAACGCGTCAGGATGTTCTTGCATTGCTGGCTCAGGCAGGAATTGACCCAAACGGATTTAACATAATTCTTCAGGGAGAAATTCAAAATTTCGTCCGTATGCACACCGAAGAAAGAAGAAAAGTTATCGAAGAAGTTGCCGGAATTTCAGTCTATGAAGTGCGAAAAGAAAAATCACTTAAGGAACTGGAAAAAACCGAGGAGAAATTAAAAGAAATTATGGCTATCTTAAGAGAAAGAACTGCTTACTTAAACAATCTTGAAAAAGAAAGACAACAAGCGTTACGATTTAAAAAAATAGAATCTGATGTTCAAAAATTTAAAGCGAGTATAATTTTCCATGATCTTTCAAAAAAGAAAAAAGAGTCGAGTATAATCCAGGAAGAAATTGAAAAGAAAATAAAAGAACTTGAAAAAATAAGAAAAAAAATTTCTGACTTGAAAACAGAAAATTCAACGCTAGACTCTAAAATTTCTAATATTAACAGCAATATTCAAAAAGAAACCGGACTCGAACAGGAACGCCTAAATCAAGAAATTGCGAATACTCGAGCTGAACTTGCTGGTTTGGCGGTTAGACTTGACAATTACGAAAAAAAGATTCTTGAAATTTCAAAACAAAAAGTGGAGTTTGAAGAATTTGTAAGAAATAATGAACTTTCGATAAAAGAATTGCAGAAAGAATCTCCGTCCCTGTCAAAGAAAAACAAAGAAATTGCTGAGAAAAAAAAAGAGCTTGAAAAACTTGAAGAACAGAGAAAAAAATTCTACATGTCAAAGGCAGAATTAAAATCTTTGAACGAGCGACTTTCTGATAAAAGTAATCTTCTTCAGAATTTTAATAATGAATCAACTTATTTGCTTAAACAAATTGAAAATATTTCTTTTGGTTTATTCGACAAAAAGACAAATCCTGTTCAGTTGAATGAAATTAAAAATGAATTAACAAAGAAAAAAGAACTGACTGAAGAACTTGTAAAACGGGCACTTGAACTTGAGAAAACAATTCATACTAATGACTATGAAATAAATCGTCAAAATAAAGTAGTTGAAAATATTGCTAAGCTTGATGTTTGTCCGTTGTGTAAAAGTAAAATTACTCCATTGCATATCAAAGAGATTTCCAAAGAAGTAAGTCCAAAAATTGATGAACTTAAAAAAATAACTGCTTTATCTCAGAAAGAACTTTCGGACATTTTAATGAAAAGAGAAAATCTAAAAAAAGAAATTGAATCAATGGCCATGGAAATTAATCGACGAGAATCAGACTTGATGAAAATTTCAGATATCAATTCAAAAAAAGATCAGATTAAAGTTATTTACGAAAAAGTTCAAAATGTTAAATCGGACCTTTCCGAATTTGAAAAAAGAAAAAAGAGTCTTGAAACAAATTTCGACGATAATTCTAACATTGAGCACAAATATGAACTTCTAAAAGTTGAATTACAGGAAATTTCATTGAGAACAGAAGAGAATGTTAATTCTGAAATTTCGTTTAAATCAAGAGAGCTTGAGAGGACGAAGCTTTCTTTGAAACAGCTTGTGCGTGATGAAGAAGATTTTTCAGAAGAGCTTGCAAAAATTAGAAGAATAATAAAAGAAAAAGTTGAACTGGTAGAAAAGAAAAAATTGCAGGAAGAAGAACTGGGAAAAAAATTCCAGAAATTTATTGGAGAAAGAGATAAGTATCAAATGACGATGCGTGAGAATGAGTCTTCTGTTATGAAAGAGCAAACTTTCTTTTACAGCATCGAACAAGAAGTCAATAACACAAAAATTTCGAAAGCAAAAGTTGACGCTGAAATTGAAAATCTCGAGAT
>Ga0208375_1003958_pt1 | contig 12067 bp, 12 predicted proteins | sample RifOxyD1_FD_184038 | JGI IMG/M metagenome (GOLD analysis project Ga0208375, IMG submission 184038) | Soil microbial communities from Rifle, Colorado - Rifle Oxygen_injection D1 (SPAdes) | ecosystem: Environmental > Terrestrial > Deep subsurface > Rock core/Sediment | place: Rifle, Colorado... | reverse complement strand
TTTTATTTTCGTTACCCACAAGCTTTCCATCTATGATCTGGTGGGGCCGTCTTTTCGGATCAATATTGTCGAATGCAGATTGACCCTCTTTGATATTTTCGACCCAAGGAAGCATGTGCACAGCATATGGTCGGAAATTATGATATATATCGTTTTTATCAATTTCACCCATTGTCTTAAGGGAGGCGAGGTCACCTATTGCATCACGCAAAGTACCCCCATCCTTTAGATGTGGCATTAGATCAAGGGGTGTGACCTCCTGGATATCTTTTCTCACTCCAATCACAAGCGTCCTTGTTCTGCTCGATGGATTACCATAATCCTTGAAATTGATCACTTGATAGTGAATGTTGTACTTGCCACCAAGATTAACCTCAATTGCCTCTCGAATGTTTTTCTGCTTCTTATCAGTATCGGTACAAAGAGTAGAAAGGAAAGCTCGTACATTCTCAAAGAGAAACACTCTTGGCCTAATTTCATCAACAAGTTTGATTGATTCAACCACAAGAGAGTTTCGTGCCAATTCATCTCCTTTTTTGTGATTGGCTACAGACATGCCTTGGCATGGAGGTGTTGCCAACAAAACATCGATCTCTTTTAATCCTTGATTTGATTTCCAAAGATCGATTTCTGAGAATATTTTTTCTTGCGCTGTCTTTTTTGTAATGTCATCAGCTATGTATCCACTTGGGTAGAGACATTTGTTGTTATGTCTTTGTACATCTAAACGCCTGTTGATTAGTTCGACAGTTGCAACACAATCAAATCCCTCTTTCGAGAAACCATAGCATCCAACACCAGCACTACTGAATAAACTTATATAGGTCATTTTGTTTTGTTGATTTTTCATATTGCTACAGTGTTCTGATTATTTTCTCGACAACTCCACGAACCTCAACTTTTTTTCTGAAAAGTGGTTGAAGAGTTTTATTCGCTGGCTGAAGTCTGATCTTGTCCTTTTCTTTAAAAATCTTTTTGAGGGTTGCCTGGTTATCATCGATGATAGCTACAACGGTCTGCCCATTATCAGCAGTTTTTTGAGATCGAATAACAACAATATCGTCGTCGAAAATTCCTTCTTCAATCATACTGTCTCCTCTTACTCGGAGGGCGTAGTGTTGAAGAGGTAATTTGATATCGCTTCTTGGAACTGTAATCGTTTCATCAGATGTTTCGATTGCTTCAATGGGTTGCCCCGCCGCGATACTGCCGATCAGCGGAATTTCAAATGTCATCTTTTCTTTTATTGCAGAGATTGTTCTTGCTTGATTTTCTTCTTTTGTGAGTAGCCCCTTTTTATGTAGCTGCTTAATATGAAAATGAGCCGTTGAAACAGAAGCAAGTTTAAAATGTTGCTGTATTTCCTCAAGAGAGGGAGCATAGCCGTTGCTTTTTTGGTATTGCTTTATAAAATCCAGAACTAATTTTTGTTTCTTGGTGAGCATATAGTATTGACACGTAATTACCTGTGGAGGTATATTTCTATTATAGAAGGAAAGTAGAAGGTATACAAGTACCTTTATCCACACCTCCTATGTAAAGGTCGAATTATTAACCAATTTCACATTTCATTTATGAATAAAAGACGCGTATATCATGTGACACCAGCCGGAGATGGAGACTGGAAAGTAAAAGAGCGTGGTGCGGAGCGAGCCGTGAAAGTGCTCGAGGATAAATTCGATGCTCTTGAACTCGCCAAAGACCTTGCTAAGAAAGCAAATCTCGGTCAAGTAATCATCCACGGCAAAGACGGTGTCATTCAGACAGAGCACACCTACGGTCAGGATCCCGAAAAGACCAAAGGATAAGGGTACTTGGAAAAAGTGACCCAGTAGTTAGGGCTTGATCGCCTGAGAACTTCAGAATTTCTATTGTGGTTGCATTGCTTGGATGAGATAGCGAACGACCGGCATACCCTCCCGAAAAGTACCTGAAAAGGTATTTTTCGTTTCTATATCGAATAGTCTACTGCATTCTGCCCCTTGTCTGACTTCGGTTTAGGTACCTCAAACCATTGCGGATGTTGCTTGAACATAGCCCTTAATTCACGTATACTTTTATCAAGATCCCTGAATTTGAGCCACTTTTTCGGTTCAAACTTCCGGACATCGTCTCCGCCAGTGAGTTTGGGTTAAAATGAAAGTGGAATAACTTGACCTCATATAAGCAAAGGGATAAAATTAAATAAAGTTAATCGTTAATATTATTAAAATTATAAATAAAATATGCGCAATCTAGAATCTGGTCCAAGAGAGCTAGAAGATTATCGAGACACAATCGCTGAAAAATTAAAAGAAATTAGGGAGTCTGATGGGGATCCTAAACTAAATAGAGCAAGAGCTCAGGGTTATTTAGAGGCGAAAAGGGAGTCGCCAGAGTATGAAGACGAGAGAGAACTTCATAAAACAGAAGCACATAGGGCGAGAGTTATTAAAGAAATTAAGAAACACTGGAAAGACTGGCTTTTAAACTCTTCTAAGGATGGCGTCAATAAAGAAGAATGGACAACAATAGTCCAAAGACTTCAAGATGCTACAAATGGATTAATTGACAAGGGAATTATTCTTGATGCAAACAGACAAGGTATATGGTCGGATGGAATGAAAGAGGAAGATATTGCACGCTATGACAAGCAAGCTGTTGATGCGGAGGTAGACAAACTTACCGAAGCGTACCGCGTTGCCTACGAAGATTTTGCGAGAAATTATGATGAAGAAAAAATGTATGTAAGCATTAGGCAAGAAATAGATGACGTGGATGCAGATAAGATAGGTTTCGGTTTTTATGGGGATTCAGTAATTGATCAGTTTGGAACTACACAAGTTATGGCAGCAAGAAAGCGTAGAGAGGATGTTCCTTATGCAACAGCAAGGGAACAATATATAAGGGATACCATTCCTTTTACCGCGCCGAGATATTCTATTTCTGACAAAGAAAGAGCCCGCCTTAAGAAAAAAGACAAAGAATTATTAGATGCCCGAAGGCAAAATCAGAGTAATTTTTTAGAAGCACACAGGTCGGTAGAGAAAAAAGGAGGGGAATAATCACGGCAACCCCACACAAATTTTTCTCGGTTTTTTTATCCCAAAACAATAATGAGTTCAAAAGAACTACTATTCTTTGCTTTTTACAAGCATAGATTTGAGTTTATAAAAATAAAAATTTAAATATGGAAAATACAAAAAAGTTTGCGTGCGCAATAAATTGCATGGATGGCAGGGTGCAAGATGCTGTTAAAAATTACATGCAAAAAAAATATGGGGTTGATTATGTTGATATGGTTACCGAGCCCGGGCCAAATAAAATTTTGTGCGAATGTTGTGAAAAAGCAACAATTGAAAACATTAAAAAGAGAGTTGAAATTTCTGTTAACCGCCATGGTTCAAAAGTAATTGCAATTGTGGGCCATTTTGGATGCGCTGGAAATCCGGCTGAAAAACAAACACAAATAGAGCAACTAAAAAAATGTCAAAAAGAAGTTGAAGGTTTTGGATTTTCAGCAGAAGTAATTTTACTGTGGGTTGAGGGCGATTGGACAACTGTAGAAAAAATGTAAAAAAAGAGCGTCCGCGACAGAATCGGGACGCATGGGCGTTGGTTTCTTAGTTTGTTTACTGCCGGTAGTCAAGGAAACTACCTTTCATAAACTCTGGAATTTTAAATCCGGCCATCCTCAGTAACGGCACAACAACATGCCTGATGATCATCACGGCCGTGAGAACGACCGCAATTACGACGCCGATACGACTACAATACACATCGGACGGTGGCACGGGTATTCCCTCCTATAACGCCATAATTAAGGTGCTGATTTTTATAATATCATATAGTTTTATATGAAAACAGCCCCAGAATGGCTATTTTTGTGTAGGTGGTTAAACACACTTATTCTTCTCGGGCAAGGCAAATGCCCCAAACGTTTTTTATGCCGGCTTCACGCAAAACCTTGGCACATTCTTGTAGCGTAGAACCGGTTGTGTAAACGTCATCAATCAAAAAAACTTTTTTGCCCGCTATCTTTCCGTAATTTTTTGTTTGAAAAACATTTTCCAAATTTTTTTCTCTTTCTTCTTTCTTTGATTCCATTTGCGGGTTTGTGAACTTTGTTTTAATTAAGCAATCTGCCACAACAGGAACTTGTAAAACTTTTGACAGCTCTTTTGCTAATTCTTCTGACTGGTTGTATCCGCGGATTTTTATTTTCTTTTTATCTAATGGAACCGGTACAAGAACGCTGTTGTCCCAAATTTTGTTTGTGTTTTTATTAGTCAGTACAAAATGCTCTATTAAAATACTTGCTAGTGTTTGTGCTAAATCTTTTAAATATGGGGGGTATTTAAATTGGTAAATTAGCTTTCTGGTTAAAGTTTTTTCTTTGTATGGAAGGGCAAAGTAAAGTCCGGAAAGATTTTTATTTTGACATTTAGGGCATTTTCCAATTGTCTGGTTATGTGTATTTTCGTTAGAAATGCGGACCGGCTTTGGGTTGCATAAGCAATAATCAAATTCGGAAATATCTAAAAGTGTACGACAATCGTCGCATAAATATAAGCCCTCTTTTTTGCACCCAAAACAGAATTTAGGGAAAATTAAATTAAGCGCAAAGTTTTTAAACTTATCCACAGTGTTATTTTATTGATTTCATTATATAATAAAATTACTTATGGCTTCAAATTTCCTGGGAAATTTTAATATAGGAAAGCTTAATATTTTCTCCAATCCAATGAAGATGTTTTTTCCTAAAAAAATGGTTGGTATTGATGTTGGCACGGGGTCAATAAAAGTTGTTGAAATATCAAGGTGGGGGCAGGGTGAAACATTGGAAAATTATGGAGAAATAAAATCTGCTTCTTTATATAAAGAGTCGTTCAGAAAAACCGAAGGAAGTACAGAAAAAGGGAGTTATTTGCTTTCTAATTATTTTATTTCAAGAGCGATTAGGGCTGTGTTAGATGAAGCAAAAATAAAAACCAAGGCAGCTATATTTTCTATTCCAGATTTTTCAACATTTTGTACATCTTTTGAATTACCTCCAATGGAAGCTAGAGAACTAAAAGATGCTGTTTATTATAATGCATCTCAATATATCCCACTGCCCATAACAGAAACAACTTTGGATTGGAAATTAATAAGTGGAACCCCCGGGGATAAGCAATCTGCGCTAAAGATATTTTTAGTTGCTATACCAAACCACATAATAAGTGATTGCCAAAGTGTTGCTCATATGGCAGGGTTGGAGCTTTATGCCGTAGAGGCAGAAGCACTGGGGTTGGTAAGGTCTTTGGTTAAAGGAAACAAAAATTGTATTTGTTTGATAGATATAGGAGTACAAAGCACAGTTATTAGTATAGTTGATAAGCAAAATTTGAAAAAAAGCTACAGTGTTAATTTTGCCGGTAGCCAGCTAACCTATGGAGTATCTTCGGCTTTGGGTTTAGAACATAACAAGGCAGAAGAATTAAAAAATAAAGAAGGTTTGGTTTCTTCAAAGGAAGAAATTTCCAAAACTCTTTATTTATTAATAGACCCTCTTATAATTGAGGTAAAAAATATATTGGCTGATTTTTATCAACAGGAGGGAAAAGAAGTTGATGAAATTTATCTTACCGGCGGAACCTCCAGTTTGCCGGGACTTAAAGAATATTTTGCAGAAGTTTTAAAGAAAAAAGCGTCAATTCCAAATTGTTTTTCAGATTTTTTATATCCGCCAATTTTAGGAAAAATGCTTGAAAAAATGGCCCCAAGTTTTTCAGTAGCAGCTGGGGTAGCTCTTGGTGGATTAGAAACATAGCATATGCTTTGTTACGTGTTATAATAAAAGAATAATTTAAAGCTTAGAATGTCTTTTTCTGAATTATTACAAGTGAAAGATAAAAAAGTATGGTGGCTGGATGTCATTTTCTATTTTGTGGTGTCTTTAGCAATAGCTACGGTTTTCTGCTATCTTATATTTTTAGTAAAAAATAATATCCAAAGAACAGACATAGAAGCAAAAACAACTGAATTACAAACTGTGGGAACAGAACAACAAAAAGAACAAGAGGCCAGAGTTATTAATTATCAGAAAAAAATTAACGATTTTGCCAGTTTGTTGCAAAATCACGAGTTTGCTTCAAACGTGTTTGCTTTTATTCGGGCTCAAACAATGCCCAATATTTGGTTTAAACAATTTGGTTTAGATAAAAAAAATGGGGTAATACAGCTATCCGGAGAGTCAGATAATATGGACGCTTTTTCAAGGCAAGTTGCTAGTTTTGAAGGTAATAAGTATGTAAAAAGTATAACCACTTTAAATTCTTTGTCGGCACAATCTGAAAAAGTACAATTTAATATAGACCTTGGGTTAGACCAAAGTATATTTAGTTATATTAACAACACAGCGTCTCTTTTGGAAACAACCAGTCCTTCTTTGCAACCGGTTGCAGAACAAAATGTAATAGAAAATTTAGACAATAATATACCTTCTTCTCCACCAGGGAGTCAATTAGCAAACCCCACACAAACACCCGGTGAAACTCAAAATATTGCCAGTAGCAGTGAGAAAGTAATAACATCTTTTCGTTTTCTTTTAAGTCCAGAAGTGGTTGGCTTGTTAGATCAGGCAAACCACACAGTTACTTTGACTGTCCCTTATGGCACAGATGTTAAAAATTTAGTAGCTTCCGTGGCAGTATCTCCAGATGCAACGGTTGACCCTGTTCAAAACACTGCTCAAGATTTTACCAATTCAGTTATATACAGAGTTACGGCCCAAGATGGTTCTATACAAAGTTACAGGGTTATTGTTAATGTTTTACCGGAAGTTGTAAAAGAATTTACTTTGTTTGGATTTAACGTCACAGCTATTGCAACGTTTTTGGCAATTGTTGCGGTGATTGCAATAATATTTGCTGTAGTTATGAGAAAAAAAGGTCAAAAACAAAAAATTAAACAGCAGGTTTAAATATGAAAATAGACAGACCTATTGCCATATCTATTACTCTTTTTATCATTTTGTTATTGATGTTCTTTTTGACGTGGCCAGAATATAATACATTTATGAAACTGCGCACAGATCTTGGTGAGAAAATAGCAGAATATAACGCTCAGTATGACTATTATGCAACAATAGATAAGGTTGATTTTGACCTGCAAGGAAGAAAAGATGATATTGCAAAAATTGATGATGCGCTTCCTAAAGATTCTAATTTAGGAAAAATTGTTTATTTTTTGCAGAAAACAGCAAATGAAAATGGCTTAACAACAAGAGATTTATTTTTGTCTAAATCTTCTTTGAGCGCAGCTAGCCAAAAAACCAGCAATAGTATTCAAGACATAGTTTTTTCAATTGATTTAGTTGGAAACTATCCGTCTTTAGAAAATTTTATTGTTTCTTTAGAAAAATCATCACGTATTTTTGAGGTTGCCAATGTTTCTTTTGGGGCAGGATACGCGCCTGCAACCGTACCAGTAAAACAGGGACCTGTTTCGGTTTCAACAATTTTACCGCAACAAACACAAAACCAGCAAATTATGACATTTAGCTTGCAAATTAAGACGCATTCATATTAAACAATTATGGCAGTAGTTTTTATATCACCAAAACAAAGGCAAAAAATGTTTTTTACTGTAATTACAGCAATACTGTTAATATTCTTAATTGCGGTTTCTTTGCTTGTTTTTTTATCACAGCCAAAAGGGTCGCCACAAACAGTTGTTTTTAACAAACCAAAAGTTAATATTGACATGGGTATTTTTGAATTAGACCAATTTAAAAATCTTGAGGCGTTTTCGCAGATGCAGATTCAGTATAGTTATAAAGCTACAACCAAAGATGACAAAATAGAATCTGGCTTTGTGTCGGCTGTTTCTAGAGAGCAGGCAATGACTAATTTAACCGGCAGAGGGCTTACTGTTTCCGAACTTAAAGAAATAGAAATTGGTAGAGATAATCCATTTATTCCTTATTATTAAGATATATAAAGTTAGTTAAAAATAGTGAATACAAAATTATTACAAGAATTATTTGCGCAAGGAATTCTATCTGAACAAATGATGGGAGACCTGAAAAAAAAGATAACTCAAACTGGTAAGCCAGAAGAGGAGGTTATTTTGTCTGAGAATATTGTTTCAGAGGATTTTCTTTTTAATTTAAAAAGTAAAATTTTAGGTATTCCTTTTAAAAAAATTGATGCAGATAAAGTGCCTGCCGAAGTTTTAGAACTAATACCGGAAGAGGCATCTTTTAATTATAAAATGGCTGCTATTGCAAGAACTGATAACCGCGTAGACATTGGTATGGTATATCCGGAAGATATTGCGGCCCAAAATGCTTTAAGATTTTTGGCTAATCAGGAAAATTTTGCTTACCAAGCTTGTTTAATTACTCCCAGTAACTTAATAAAAATTTCAAAACAGCGTAAAAATATATCAAGTGAAATTAAAAAAGCGCTAGAAGAACTAAGTGAAGATGATATTGGAACTACTATTGTCCCCAGGAAAGAAAATTCAAACGAGGATATAACAGAAGATGCGCCGGTTATAAAAATGGTTTTAGTTATATTAAGGCATGCCATTGAAGGAAACGCTTCTGATATTCATATAGAACCAAGTAGAGAAAAATTAAACATAAGATTTAGGTTAAATGGGATTTTATTTCCAAGCTTATTTTTGCCCTTAAAAGTGCACCCTGCTATTGTAGCTAGAATAAAAATTCTTTCCGGACTAAAAATAGATGAAAATAGATTGCCCCAAGACGGTAGATTTTCTGTAAAAATAGGTAATAAAGACGTTGATTTTAGAGTTGCTACATTCCCAACCCTTTATGGAGAAAAAGTTGAGCTTAGAGTTTTAGATTCTTCAACCGGTTTAAGGTCTTTTGAAGAGCTAGGGTTAACTGGTAGAAGTTTGGAGGTTGTGAAAGAGGCAATAAAAAAGCCGTTTGGAATGGTTTTATTTACTGGTCCTACTGGTTCGGGAAAAACAACAACTCAATACGCAATTTTACGTATTTTAAATCAGGGATCAGTTAATATTGTTACTATTGAAGATCCAATAGAATATTCCATTGCAGGAGTTAACCAATCACAAGTAAAGCCAGAAATAGGGTATACTTTTGCTCAGGGTTTGAGACAAATTTTAAGGCAAGACCCAAATATTATAATGGTTGGAGAAATAAGAGATGAAGAAACGGCCAATCTTGCAATAAACGCTGCTTTAACAGGGCACGTTGTGTTGTCTACTTTACACACTAATTCTTCCGTTGGTGTAGTACCAAGATTGATAGATATGGGAGTAAGGCCATTTTTAATTCCTTCAACATTAAGGCTTGTTATTTCTCAAAGATTGGTTAGGGTTTTATGTTCTAAGTGTAAAATAAAAACAAGACCCTCAGAAAAAATAAGAAGCTTTATTTTAGAAAAAATAAAGGCAATGCCGTTGTCTACCAAAAAAGATATAAAAATGTCAGACCCTATTCAAATATATGAAGCAAAGGGTTGTGATATTTGTGGATTTTCTGGTTATAAGGGGCGAATTGGACTATATGAGGTTTTATCTATGTCAGACGAGTTGGCTGACGTAATACAAAGCACTCCATCAGAAAACGCAATTTTAAAAGTAGCCCAAAAGCAGGGTATGCTTACAATGGAGCAAGAGGGAATATTAAAAATTTTAAATGGTCAAACAAGTATTGAAGAAATAGTAAGAGCAACAACAGAAAAATAAAATTATGGATTATTTAACTTATTTAAAAAAACTTTTAGACATAGTGGTTCAGGAAGAAGCATCAGACCTTGATATTTCTGTTGGACACGCTCCCAATATACGTATTACAGGTCAGCTTGTTCCCCTTAACCAAGAAAAAATAATTTCTCCAAAAGATTCTGAAGGCATTGCTTTTTCAATGATGTCGGAAATCCAGCAAAAAAAATTCTTGGAAGAAAAAGAATTTGATTTTTCTTATCAGCACGGTGAAAAGGGGAGGTTTAGAGTTAATATATTTTTTCAAAGAGGAAGTATAAGTTTGGCTTTACGTTTTATTCCATCGAAAATAAGAACAATAGAAGAGTTGTGTTTGCCCGCTATTTTGCACGATTTTACCGCACGGCCTCAGGGACTTATTTTAGTAACTGGTGCCACTAGCCAAGGGAAGTCCACAACATTGGCGGCAATGATAGATGAAATAAACCACACAAGGTCTGTTCACATAATTACAGTTGAAGACCCTATTGAATATACTTATCCTATTGATAGGGCCATTATTGATCAAAGAGAAGTAGCAATAGACACTTTAAATTTTAACAATGCTTTAAGAGCCAGTTTGCGTCAAAACCCAGACGTAATTATGGTTGGTGAAATGAGGGATTTAGAAACAATTGCCACAACAATTACCGCAGCTGAAACCGGGCACTTAGTTTTTGCTACCCTACACACCAATTCGGCATCTCAGACAATTCATAGAATAGTTGACGTCTTTCCTGCAGAACAACAAGGCCAAATAAGGTTTCAACTTTCATCTTCATTGCTTGGCATTGTTTCGCAACGTTTAATTCCCAGAATAAAAGGTGGGTTTATTCCTGTTTGTGAGGTTATGATTTGCAATAATGCCATTGCAAACTTAATAAGGGAAAATAAAGTACACGAAATTCCGGCCATAATAGAGACCTCGGCAAAAGAAGGCATGATTTCTGTTAACAGAGCAATGGTTGATTTGGTAAGAAAGAAAGAAATATCTTTGAAAAATGCCACTGATTATTCTTCAGATCCGGGTGAAATAAGAAACTTATTAAGATAATGAAATATTTTTATCAGGCCAGATCTAAAGAGGGCAAAGTTGAAACAGGTACAGTTGAAGCGTCATCTAAAGAAGCAGCAGCCCTTCTTTTGCAGAAATATAGCATCTATGTTACGTCTATAAAAGAGCAATCTCTTTCTAATTTTAATTTTGGAACAATTAGTTTTTTGAATAAAGTTTCTAAAAAGGATTTGGCTATATTTTCCAGACAGCTGTCGGTTATGATGCAGTCACGGGTGCCTGTTACACAAAGTTTAAAAAGTTTGTCTGTGCAGATAAAAAACCCCAATTTTAAAGAAAAAGTTTTAAAAATTTCTCAATTAATTGAAGAAGGAAGTCCTTTGTCAACTGCATTTAGTACATATCCCGATATTTTTAATGTTTTTTATGTTTCTCTTATAAAAACAGGTGAAGCGTCCGGAAAAATTTCTGATTCACTTTATTATCTTTCAGACCACTTAGAAAGAGAACATGATATTACAGCTCAAATAAAAGGGGCAATGATTTATCCTATCTTTGTCATTTCTGTTTTGTTTGCTATAATTCCTATGATTATATTTTTTGTTATGCCCAGGTTGGTTGATTTATTAAAAGAAACAACAACAAAGCCCCCCGCCTTTACTAAAGCAATGATTGATTTTTATAGTTTTTTAGCAAGTTATGGGTGGATTTTAATGGTTGGGTTTTTTCTAATGATTCTGTTTATAGCATATTATTTTACAACAAAAGATGGCAGAAAAAGATATGATGAACTTTCTTTAAAGATCCCGGTTTTTGGTGGGTTTCTTAAAAAAACATTTTTGATAAGATTTGCTGAAAATATTTCCACCTTAATAGGTGCGGGGCTTTCCATTAACAACGCTTTAAAAATTACCAGAGATACGGTTGGTAATGCTGTTTATAAAAAAATTCTTACAGAAACAGAAGAAAGAGTTTCCCAGGGAGAAAAAATAAGTTCTGTTTTAGTAAAATATCCTGATTATGCTCCGCCATTTGTGGTGCAAATGATTCAGGTTGGTGAAGAAACAGGAACTTTAGATAAAAACTTAATGCAGATAGTTGATTTTTATAATAAAGAGGTAAAAAGAGCCATAGAAACATTTACAGCACTTTTAGAGCCCATATTGATAATTTTTTTAGGGTCTGTTATTGCTTTGTTGGCAATATCTGTTATAGAGCCATTGTATGGTGCCTTAGGAACCATTTAAAATTTATAACTAAAATTAAAATTAAAATTATGAACAAAGGGTTTATCCAGCGCCAATTTAGAGAAGTTTTAAAGCACAAAATTGG
>Ga0208375_1003956_pt1 | contig 12069 bp, 16 predicted proteins | sample RifOxyD1_FD_184038 | JGI IMG/M metagenome (GOLD analysis project Ga0208375, IMG submission 184038) | Soil microbial communities from Rifle, Colorado - Rifle Oxygen_injection D1 (SPAdes) | ecosystem: Environmental > Terrestrial > Deep subsurface > Rock core/Sediment | place: Rifle, Colorado... | reverse complement strand
ATAAAAGAATACTATCTGGATCAATAACACAATCACTTGAAGGATCGCAAACATATCCTGCACTGCACTGATTATCATCTGGAATGTGTATTGCCTCTCCTGTTGAAGGATTACAGCCATCTATTGTGCATGAAACTCCATCATCAGAGTTAACAGGTGTTCCATCCCGACATCCTGCATTAACATCACAATAATCAATGCCATCACACATATTTCCATCATCACAAATCCGGTCTACAGGAGTGAAAGAGCACGAGTCCCTTGATTCATCACAAATATTTGTTGTACATGCAATTCCATCATTACAAGGATTTATTGGATTTGTAACAGTGCACACTTCCTCTTGGCAGGTTTCAGCTCCATTACAGAAATTACCATCATCACAAGCAGTTCCATTAGGCTGTCCTGTGCATGGAGTTATCTCACCGCATCCACTAGTTCCAGGGAATAATGTTGGATTACAAACTTCTGGTGAAGTACATAACAAATTGTCATTAGTATTTGTTACTTCTCCTGTTGAAGGGTCACATGTATCTTGAGTACATGCAATACTATCATCTGGATTTGTAGGAGTTCCATCCTGACAAAAACCAGAAATGCATTGTTCAATTCCATTACAAAAATCTCCATCTGTACAATCATTCTGATTTCCACATTCTGAACAAGATCCTGATACACAAAACTGAAGATTTGGATTTATATCAGAACACTGTAAATCACTAGTACAAAAGAAATCCAATTTGAGCTTTTCTTCATCAGTTATACCTCCAATTTTTTTTCTTCCCTCAATTATAAAAATCGGGGCTATTGATATTTTTACAGGAGTTGTAATTCCTTCTGGTAAATCCATATAATCATATTTGGATTCTATTTCAGTTATGTAAAAGTCCCTGTCAATACTTTCACTTTCTCCTGATATATCTTCAATCACAGCCCTGTACCCTGTTATATTGCCTGGAGTTGAGTCTCTTTTTATTCTTAAGCTTATTTGACTTGTTGTGGGGTTAAAAGTTGCAGTATTATCAATAATTTCTAACTGGGCGAAATTAATTCCCTGCACATTTGACGTGCTTGATTTTAAAAAAGAGCTTACAACAGCCCATAAAATCCCAATAGCTGCCAAGACTATCAAAATCAAGAGAACAGTTGTTATAACTCCTGACACGCCTTTTTTATTCATTTAATAATTAGTTAATTATCATTAATAAAGTTTATTTATTTTACAGTATTCTTACTTGCATTAAATATAAATACCCTTAATTATTTAGTGGGATGGTAAAATGCATTTATTAGAGTCAATTATCGAGTTTATTCCGTTTGTTAAAGTTGGCGATCCGTATCCAGAGCTTAGCGTTTCTGATCTAAGAAGAAAAATACATTATGAATTAAAAGAGTATGAAAGGACTAGTGATGATAATCATCTTGAATCTGCACAGAACTATTTAGTTTCTTTAAGCACCAGAAGAGGCAGTGATGCAAAAAAGATTTACAAGCATTATGACAGAAGAATTGAAGATTTAAAAGAGGGAAGTTAACAAAAATCATTAATCTTTAAATAGTTCTTTCATTTGTTACTTTTATGCCCTATGATATTATTATCGGAAGAGATGAATCTGACAAAAAAAGCTTTGGTGAAAAAGGATTAATTAAGCTTGGCAAGGGCTATGTAAGGATGGGGCAGTATACCAGCATGTCCAACAATATTTTTATGGATGTTGCAAGAAGCCATGTTGTTTTAGTTGCAGGAAAAAGGGGTTCAGGAAAAAGTTATACTTTGGGAACAATTGCAGAAGAAATTTCCAGTTTAAATGAAGAAGAAAGAGAGAATATCGCTCCTCTAATATTTGATACTATGGGTATTTTTTGGACTATGAAATATGAGAATGAAAAGGAAAAATTCCTTCTTAGTGAGTGGGGCTTGAAGCCAAAAAAACTTCCTGTTAAAGTTTTTGTTCCATACGGTTATTTTGATTATTACAGGGATAATGGAATACCTGTTGACAGCCCATTTGCAATTAAAGTTTCTGATCTTGAAGCAGAAGACTGGGCATTGATTTTTAATTTGTCTTTTATTGACCCGGTGGCAGTTGTAATTGAAAAAATAATTTTTCTATTAAAAGACAAGGGGGAAGATTTTGATATTAATGACATTGTTTCCAGCATAGCTAGTGATAAAAATGCAGGTGAAAACCAGAAAAATGCTGCAATTGGATTATTTCAGGGTGCTGACACCTGGGGAGTTTTCTCAAAGAAAAATATGCCTGAAACAAAGATTGAGGATTTACTTAACCCTGGCGTTACAAGTGTTGTTGATTTAAGTGTGTATAATGCAGTTGGAGTTTTTAATGTAAGAGCATTAGTCATAGGTTTACTCTGCAGAAAAATATTTAATGAAAGAATGAAAGCGCGAAAAGTTGAAGAAGTTGATTCTGTCAGGCATGGAGTTGATTATTTGACTTACAGAACTAAAAGAGAAACTCCTTTAGCCTGGATTTTTATTGATGAAGCGCATGAGTTTTTGCCAAGGGATGGAAAGACAAGTGCAACTGACGCTTTAGTTCAGCTGTTAAGAGAGGGAAGACAGCCTGGAATTTCCCTAGTTCTTGCAACTCAGCAGCCAGGGCAGATTCATAGAGATGTTATGACTCAGAGTGATATTGTAATTGCACACAGACTGACTTCAATGGCTGATGTTATGGCCTTAAATGAGATAATGCAGACTTATTTGGTTGAAAGCATAAAAAAGCAGATAGATGATCTTCCTGATTTGAAAGGCAGTGCTATAATTCTTGACGATAATTCTGAAAGAATTTATCCTATGAGGGTAAGACCAAGATTTACCTGGCATGGGGGAGAGGCCCCGACTTCTGTCAGAATTGGAAAAAGAATTTAATTTATAATATACAATTTGACATTATTTTCTATTTTTTTAGGATTTATATTAGGAAAAGTCCATTTATTTGAAACTATTTTTGTTCTGCTTTTACATTCTTTTTCTATTTTTTTCTCAAGTTTCGGCATTATGTATCCTATTTGAAATAATGTTACAATATTAAACTTAGAAAGATTTTTATTCCAGAAATTTCCTAAGTGAAAGTGGGCATTTTTAGCACCTTTAACTCTTGCTATTATTATAGAGTATAATACCAGCCATGGATTTATTTCATACCCATGAGCTTCATAACCTTTTTCTGCAAATGCAATTACAATTCGCCCGTCTCCTGAGCCTAAGTCAACAATTTTATCTTTTTTTTGCGGTGAGGCCAATTTTAAGATTGTTTTTATCTTGTCATCTTTACTTGGTTCAAATGGAGCACCTATTATAAGCGGAACAAGCAATAACAGAGAAATGCTTATTATTATGAATATTATTCCTAATGTTAATTCAAGTATCATTTACAATTAAGTTTATTTTTCATTAAAAATGTTATCCAACTTAATATTTAGCGGTTTTACGGCGTTTTTAAAATAAAAAAGGAAGAATTAGTGGTTTGTTAAACTAAAAATTAATCAAAATCATCTTCTGGCTTATCATCTTCATCGCCTTCGTCATCAAACTCGTCTTCTTCTTCGAATTCTTCTTCAAATTTTCCCATTTAAACTCCTTTACCTCCTTTAGATTTCATTTTTGTGTATTATAGGGTTTTTAAATCTTTTTTCTCTGCAGTATAACTCTTAGAAAACATATAATCAGCAAGTTTTAAAATGTTGCTGAACTTCATTTATTGATGGATAAAAAAATAGGTGATACTATCAGTTATTTGAAGAGCAAGAAAAAAGTCCTGTTTATAACAACATCTAACAGATGGGTTGGAAGTAAGGATGTGCCTAAAAGCACAATATTGGCTCACTTTCTTGCAGATCAATTAAAAAATGCTAAAATAATTGACGTTACAAAATTGAATATTTATCCGTGTGAAGGAAATAACTCTGAGGCTTCCGGCAATAGCTGCGGTGTTAAAGAAGCTGTTTTAAAAGATAAGAAAAAAAATCCTACTGGATTGCATAGATGCTGGGCTTCTATTAATAATAAAGATGATGAACTGTGGAAAGTAAGTATAGAATTGCTGGAAAGTGATGCTGTTGTGTTTTTTGGAAGTGTCAGGTGGGGTCAGATGAATTCTTACTATCAAAAATTAATAGAAAGGTTAAATTGGATACAGAGCATGTGGGCAACTCATGGAGCCAAAAATATTGTCAGAAATATAGACTCTGGCTTGATTTGCATCGGCCAGAATTGGAATGAAGTGAATGTAGTTAAAACACAAAAGCAAGTGCTAGGGTATTTTGGATTTAAAACACCTAAAGAGCTATTCTGGAGCTGGCAGTACACAAAGAATATAGATGATGAATCCCAGGAATCATACAAAAAAGCATTTGATAAATTCATGTCTGATTTTGGTATTGATAAAGAAATTTATCCTTTAAAATTAAAAGTTATTTCTTAAACTTCTTTTTAAAAGTTATAATTAATGCTATAAGAATTATAATCAAAACAAAACCTGCCAGGATTAAGTAAGCATTTATTTTTGATACTTCAGATTTTTCCTCTTGATTTTCATCTTCCACTTCTGGAATAATTTCTTCATCTATACTTTTTATTGATATTTCAATTTCATTATTTTCCTGATTGAAATTTTGCGAGTTTATTAATAAATCATATTTTCCGTCTTTATTCAGGTCTATTTTTCCTGATGCTTCTTTAAATGCAAGATTTTCTCCTCCAGAAATGTTTATTATCAGAGGATTGTTTTTTTCAATTCCTATAAAATAACTGGAATTTTTAACCAGCAAAAGTATTTTATCCCTTTCTCTAACTGTTAGTTTTATTTCTCCATATTCAGATAGTTCCCTGTCATTATAGTCAATTACTCTTTTCCAATACCCCTTATATGTCCCTGCAGATTCTTCACTAGCTGACGTTGCAGGGCTTGCTGAAGAAGTTACTCTATTTGCATCAAGAGTTCCAAAGCTTCCGTATGGAACTCCTAAAAACCCATCCATTGTTTTACTAAGAAGAATAGCTGCTTCAGCAGAGTGATATGCTGCTTTATATTCGTAACTTTTGTTAAAGTCTATTACATCCCCTGATAAATTTAAGTCCCGAAAAAGCTCTCCCTCTGATTCATCTAAAAGTTTTTCTATATATGTTCCAGTTGATTTCTTGAAAAAATCATAATAATACTCATTGCCAGTATATTTGTACAGTGTTTGTCCTGCTACAAGCCCATCTTCAATTACCCACCATCCTATTGTGGATTTGGAAGATTCATTTGTTGTTAAATCTAATTCTTCATACCATATATTATACTGGTCTTTCCAGCCAAATGTCGTTGAATTTTGAAATACTGAAATTGCCTGGGTTTTGTAGGTTTCATTTTCTGTCAAGTTGTACATATACAGCAAGTACCAGGAATATTTTGTATTATGTCCCACTGTGTAATTTTCAGTATTTCCAGTATTTACCCATCCAGGGCTATAGCTTCCTACAATCATTCCACTAGAATCATTTATCATATGAGATATTGAAGAGTCAGTAATTTCTTTTAGCCTTGTTAAGTAAACTTCATTTCCTGTTAGTGTGTAAAGGGGAAGTACTAGTGCTATTGCCACATCTATTGTGCTTGAGAAAGTGTACTCATTAGAAGTTATTGTCCATGAATCATTAGCTATGTCTGCATAAGCTTTGTCAGTTGAGTTCCACATTTTTTCATCATAAAGATCATAGCTTTCCTCTGCATAATCCAAAAAAGTTTGGTTATTTGTTACCCAGTAAGCTGATAGATAACCAATTGAAGCCCATGATTGGGTAAACATACTTTTTTCATTTCTAGGGACTAGTGTTTGGCTTCCATTTGATACATTTAAATCATCATTTGAAAATCCGCCATTTGTTGAATCCCAGAAACTGCCTCTTAAGAGGTCTGTAGCATTGACAAGCATATTTTTGTAAGACTCATTTCCAGTTAAATTATAAGCTACAGCCATACCATAAATATGTCTTCCAAGCATCTGGCTTCTTAGGAAGTCATTTTGTTTATCCCCTGTTTCATTTAAATCCATGATAAATGCTCCTGTAGATGGAACAAACTGGCTTGCCCAGAATGTTGCTATGTTTTTTATGTAAGTTGTTTCCCAGTATGTTGAATTATATTCCCACGGCTGGGTAAAGTTTATTGTTACTGTTCTGTATTCAGTCGAGTTCAACCCATTAGTGTCATTTACATATATTCTATACTGAAATGTTGTATTTGCCAGGTAGGAGATATTAACCTGGAAGGTATTTTGCGATATATTTGACATAGAATAATTAACTCTTCTGAATGAACTGTTTAATTCAACTACTACAGATGGTATTTCTGAAAAATTAGCTATTGTTGCATTTATGAATAAGCTGTCAGTGTCACTTGAAACATAATTATTTACAGGAGTTGGGCCTTCAAAAGTAGCATTAATGGCAGAAACCAGGCTGAATGTGCTTATTATCAATAAGACTATTAATAGACCCCTTTTTACCATATAGTACTAATAATTATTGTTTATATAAAATTAACCTTAAAATTAAAAGTTATAAAATAATAAATTTTTCTTTATAGTCTTACTGTTCTTTGTGTTTTTCGTAGCACTCTTTGCAATAGACTGGTCTATCTTCTCTTGGCTTAAATGGCACTTCGCATTCTTTCTTACAATCAGAACAGATTGCCTTGTGCATTTCTCTTGGACCAAAACTTCGTTTAAATCCTGGTCTTCTGTTATCGCCGCCAAAGTTTCTTCTTGGGCCTCTTCTGCCGAATCCTTCCATGTTTTCTCCTATGATTTATTTATTATATTATTTTACTAAGAAGTGTCCTTCAAAGCTTTATAATATTATTTTAAGATAAAATATATGTTTAAAAGCTTTGCTATATTGGTTTTTGGAGTTAAAATGCCCAAACCTCATTTAATTACAGAGCTTTTACATGATCATAAGGTAGCATCAATAAAAAACAGCTCGAATTTTGTTTCTAAACATATATGCAGGAGAATAGATTTTAGTAAAAATCTGACTATTATTGAATATGGTCCTGGAACAGGTGCTTTAACAAAAAGTATTCTTAAGTTTATGAACGAGGGTTCTAAGATTGTAGCTATTGAAACAAATAAAATTCTTTCAGGTTATTTAAAAGAACTAGGTGATGAAAGGCTGATTGTAGTTAATGATAATGTGCTGAATGTTGAAAATATCCTGAATAAGCTGAAAATAAGCAAAGTTGATTATATAATTTCAGGAATACCTTTCTCTATGATTTCAAGAGATGACAAAAATAAAATTCTTGAAAAGTCTAAAAGCATTTTGTCTAAAGATGGTAAGTTATTAGTTTACCAGGTCAGAAAAGGTATTGAAAAAGACTTGGGCAATTATTTTAAGATTATTGATAAAAAATTTGAGATTAGAAATATACCTCCTTTAGTTATTTTTGAGTGCGGAAAGTAAGGATATTAATTATTTAAATATGGATTAAAAAACTGGCGTTGAATATCACTTTCTGGAATTTTAATTTTGTGCCTTTCCAAAAATCTTCTACGAATATAAGCTGTTTCATTTACTTCTTTATCTGATCTTGATAGCACTGACATAACAGTTCCAAATGCCGAACCAATATCTCCAGCATAAATTCCTTTTTCATTACCCAATAATTCTTTATCCCAATTCCAATCATGACCATCTAATTTATACAAATTAAGAAGAAAATCTGTTGCTGTTAATTTTGGGATATCTGCAACCATTTGTGCGTATTGTTCTGCTGCTTCTTTTCCATGTTCCCTTTCAATTGCTTTATATATTTTTTCTAACCGCACGTCATCTAGGTATTCTACCCTTGCTTCGCTTCCACTATAATATTCCGGACGATTTGACATGTTTTTTATAGTTCCTATTATTTCTCTTGCACTTAATTTTCTTTCTAAGATCATATTAATTTCCTCAAAATTCTTTCTTAATGATTATTTATAAATATATTTGTTTTGGAAAGAATACTCTTGAAAATTGTTAGAGAAATGCAGAAATATTTAAATAGTTCACTATTGTTAAGTTTTGATGAAAAGAGAGCTGAGTTTAGTATTATTTATATTTTTATTTGTGGGAATGATTTCTTTTGCAGATGCTGCTTGGTATGCTAAATTTGATGGTGTTGATGGCGAGTCTACTGATGATAGCCATAAAGACTGGATTAATCTTCTTTCTGTTGATTGGGGAATGCATCAGTCAGAAGCAGGAGCTACAAGGAGAAGTAGTAGAATTATTATGGATGATTTTGTAATTACTAAAATGGCAGATAAAACAACACCTATATTAACAGAGCCAATCTGCAAAGGAGAGGGGTTTAAAAAAGTTGAAATAGAGCTTTGCAAAAATAATGCTGGAGAACAGCATTGTTATTTAAGGTATGAATTAAAAAATGTTTTTATTACAAGCTATCAGATTGGGGGAAGTGCAGAGGGAGATAGTGTTCCTACTGAACAACTTTCCTTGAACTTTGAAGAGATAAAGACAACTTATATTCCTCTTGATGAAGCTGGCAGACCAGAAGAGCCTGTTAGTGCTATGTGTGCTGCTTGATTTTCCCAGTTCTTTAATATAATTGAAAAAACTTATAAAGTTTAAAATATAATAATTAATAATGGCAAAGATTAAAAAAAGAGGAAAGGAAAAAAATTATACTATGAAGAAATGCAATATGGGTTGTGGTAGCTGTGGAGGTGTTGCTTATGGATTAGGTTTTATTGGAGCTGTAGTATATTATATCTCAACAGCAAGTTCTTTTTGGATGGGTGTTCTTGGAGTTTTAAAGGCAATAGTCTGGCCTGCTTTTTTGGTTTTTGAGATTATGAAATATTTGGGGATGTAAGAATAAAGAAGCGCCCTGACCGGGTTTAAAACTACCGAACTAGGTTTTGTATTAAATCGCTAATTTATGATTTAATTAATAATATTAAATGTCTGTTATTTATAAATGTATGTGTTTTGTCGACGTGGAATTATTTATTTAGCTTTTCTTTTACTTTTAAATTTTGGTTTAATATAATGAAAATAATACCATAAACAAGATATTAAAACTATGATAAAAGAAGTAATCCCTATATCATTCTCTTCACCATAATTTACAAGCCATAATATAATTAAGATAACATTAATAATACCCCATAAGAACCTTTTATCTTTAAACTGAGTATATATTGCAGAAGCAAAAAAAATGAAGAATGATATAAACATAACTATCATAGAAACCGAGCCTAATCTAGCGATAAATGAGCTGTCAGTAATCATAAGAACTATAGCTAGTATTATGAATATACAAAGTGAAATACCTATTATATTTAGGGACAAGTAAGCATAATTTATCTCTTTTTTATAATACATAAATATATTTTAGATTTTTTGGTTAATAAAACTTATCTTATAATTGTTAAAAATTATTTAAGAAGATTTAATTTCCTTATCTTTTCCTAATAAATTTTTTAGGTTAACAGATATAATTAATGAAGTAACAAACGCTAGTCCTATGATAATCATCAGTTTTGTAAAAATTTCATTATTTTGATTGTTTATATAATAATAACCTCCCACAATAATTAATAAAGCTAGACTAAGAAAAAAAGAATGGTAAGCACTATAGTTAATCTTTGCAAAAATCTCACTTTTACCTTTTATAGTGATAATTATCCTAATGATGTTATCTATTAACAGATAAAAGGAAGAAAGAGATGTAAATAAAATTATTACAAATAAAATATAATATGTCCAAGATATTTTTTCAGCAAAAAAGTAATGGGGGATAATAGAGTCGATTAACTTGAAAACAAAATAAGATAGTATTATTGAAAGGATAAAATATAATACTCTAAATATGAGTTGTAGTGTCTTTTCTTTATTATTAAAACTATCTCCTACTTTAACATAAATATTTAATAGAAATATTATTACTATTAAAAATCCAAGATAAAACAAAAGCAAAAATAGGTTGATGATGTACTCAGGCGATAATAATGCAACTAATAAAGCTATTATTCCTGAGATAAAATATGACAAAAGAATATACTTATTTTTAGTACCTAATAATTCTATAATTGCAAGAATAATTAATGATGAACCAATAACTATAAGCTTAAATTTGTTACTAGGAAAAATATAAAGTAGGTAAAACAAAACTACAGCTCCAATTACTAATGCTATACGATAGATATTTTTTCTTTCTTTGTTAAATATTTTCATTTTATTAAGTATGCTTCTATACTTATAAATATGAGGAAAACAGTTTTTAAAATTAATTTATATTTATAGGCATTATTTTCTTTTAAACTCAAATAGGAAATCCAGTAAAATAATTAAAGCTCCAGTTATGAATGCATAAATTATCACTAACATAACAGCTAAATTCAAGTTTATATTTCCAGTAGCTACCGATCCAAAAACTGCACCAAAAAAGCCACCTATTGCCACTAAAAACATTTCCCTAATGTACGGCCACAAAAATAGCTCCATGAAATAATTTGATTACTATTATTTAAATAAAATTTTATACTTTATTTGCTGTTATTGTAACATAACTATTTTTTTCCAAAAGCTTTATCAAAAATTTTGTCATCTAATATTAGCGCTCCGGAAACTTCTTCTATTCTCCTTTTTTGTTTTTTTATTTGTTCTTCGAATATTTTGTATGATTCCTTCTTTCTTTCCATTAAATCTACATGTTTCAGATCAATTTCTAATTCTTTTAGTCTAAGGTCTAATTCTAATATTTTGTCTTCTTTCCCTTGTTTTTGTTTCCACTTCTTAACAGCCCAGTATATACATACTAAAGATATGGCACCTAAAATTATGTATATGGAAGCAATAAAATTGAATAAAATCTTTATTTGAGATATTTGTTTAGGAGAATTAATAATTATAAATGAAGAGGCAATAATGCAAACGATAAAAACAATTATAGAAGCTGAAATAGTAAACTTATAAAAATCGTCATAATTCACTTTAAATATTTCTTTTGTTACCATTGTTCTTACTTAGAATATATAAGTTTTGGAAATATATAAGAATTGTTATAATGTGAAGCGCCCTGACCGAGAGATAAGGGGGAATAGAATGTTTAAAAATTTAATTCAATTCTCTTAAAAATCTTTCTAAAGCTCCCTCAATTGAAATATCAATCATTTTGAATCCTTGCTCTTGAGCCATTTTTTTAAAATCTATCTTAGTTGGATCGGATTCTTTAGGTATATAAAAAAATGAATAAGCATCAGATACTGAATCTTTTCCTACTAAAACATACGATTTGTCTTTACCACAAAAATGAGCATATGCAAATCCTTCACCTTTCATTTCATCAATAAGGTAAAAATCTGTTGCATACTCATGTAATTTATGCATGCTTTCACCACCACCTGCAAAAGGTATTACATCTTTGAATCCCACCCTAAATAGAGCTTGTCGCCCCTCATAACCTAATCTCTCATAAGGATCTTTATGAAAATCTCCTGCATGACATGCGTCGAAAAATAACCTAACTTCTCTATCATCAATTATTATTGGTTTATATCTTTCTAATGCATCTGTAAAATCATCTTCTACAATACTTATTCTAATTGGCCTTTTTACCATGCAAAAGTCATTAAGAAGGTATTTTTAAGTCTTTTGGAAGTTAGCTAATGACTAACTAAAGAAAACTATTCCAGTAGGTATCAATGAACTCTTGTGCATTGAATTGAATTAAATCATAGTAATCTTCTTTTTTATAGTTGGTTAAACTACTTTTGTCTGCAGATCTTAGAGCCTCCAAATATTCTTTTCTTGTTTTTTTATGAACAATCAGAGGAGGGTAGTTATTTTTTATTAAAATATAGTTTAATAGCATTCTTCCTGTTCTTCCATTTCCATCCATAAAAGGATGTATTTTTTCAAATTTATGATGAAATATTGTTGCTAATACTATTGGATGAAGAGAATTTTTATTTTTCTCATACCATTTAAGAAATACATCCATGTCTGCCTTAATATATGGTGCAGGAGTTGCATCAAAGTTAGACCTTATA
>Ga0208375_1003955_pt1 | contig 12071 bp, 10 predicted proteins | sample RifOxyD1_FD_184038 | JGI IMG/M metagenome (GOLD analysis project Ga0208375, IMG submission 184038) | Soil microbial communities from Rifle, Colorado - Rifle Oxygen_injection D1 (SPAdes) | ecosystem: Environmental > Terrestrial > Deep subsurface > Rock core/Sediment | place: Rifle, Colorado... | reverse complement strand
AAAGGCATATTGCGCGTTGAGGGCAAAGAATATGTTGTCTGCGACGGCGATGTGATTGAATTTAAGATTTGACCGCATAATATCTCTTAAGATAAATTATGCGGTCACAAATTAATTTTTGTGTCGTAAATTATTTTGTATAATAATCTAGCTATAGCATATTTATAATTTTATCAGATTTGACAAAAATTACGGGCAATGTTAATATAGAACAAAGTACCTGAACATCCTTAAAATAACCCAAAACGAAGGAGAGCGGAGATGGAAAACATTCTGCTTTTTGCCATCACTGTTGGTATTTACTCTTTTATCTGGTTTTTATTTACTGATCCGGTAGGTTGGAAGAAACAGGTTAGGCGAATGGCGCTTGTGGCGCTTCTTGTTCTACCGATTAACATCGGCGGGAATGTGTTTACCTTTGCCGGAAACGCAACCGCCGAGAAAAGTATTTATTCGATTTTCTCTCTCTATCAAAAGGCAGAACAGAATGCGACAACTATCATTGGCCTGGCTTACCAAAAGACGGGGCAGAATGCGGTGACTTTCGCCGGCCTGGCGTACCAGCAGGCGGGACAGGATGCGGTGACTTTCGCCGGCCTGGCGTACCAGCAGGCGGGACAGGATGCGGTGACTATCGTCGGCCTAACGTACCAAAAGGCGGGACGGGATGCGGTGACTGCCGCCGGCCTAACGTACCAAAAGGCGGGACAGGATGCGGTGACTATCGTCGGCCTAGCAGGGTACCAGAAGGCAGAGAGAGAGACGAAAGTTCCTATTGCCATCGCTATTTATCAGCGCGTTGGCGAGAAAACCAGAACGTTTGGGGCGTTTTCAGCGCTCACCAGAGATTAGTGCGCTATTAGCGTAAGAATTTCTTCAGCGGTCGCCTTTGGCGGCCGTTTTTTGATTTTTAAAATTATTGACAATATTTATTACTTTATGCTAAATTACTGCAGATGAGTGAAATAGAAACAAAAAATGAATACGAGCTTTCTTATCTTTTGGCGCCGGAGGTTGCCGAAGAAAAATTGGATTTAGAAACTACCGAACTCTTAAAAATAATTTCAGAAAACGGCGGGAAAGCAACTGAATCAAATGCCCCTAAAAAAAGATGGCTGGCTTATCCGGTAAAAAAACAAAGCCAGGCCTATTTTGGCGTCATTTATTTTAATATAGACAAAGAAAATATTGACAAAATTAAGAAAGACCTCTATTTTACTAAAAAAGTTCTACGATTTTTAATATTAAATGAACCTTTGAAAAAACTTGGACCCGGCACTGCAGCACCGCTTAAAGTCGCGGCCAAAAAAACTCCGGAAATATCCTCGCCGAGTTTTGACCAAAAATTAGAAAGCATATTAAGGAGCTAACGCCGATTTTCAATTTACAATTATCAATTTTCAAAAAAATACATTATGAATCTCAATAAAGCGTTTATTTTAGGAAATTTGACCCGCGACCCGGAACTAAGGCAAACTCCGACCGGCCAAAATGTTGCCAGTTTTGGCGTCGCCACCAATCGCATGTGGACCGACCCCGCGGGAAACAAGCAAACTCAAACCGAATTTCATAACGTGGTTGTTTGGGGTCGTTTAGCAGAAATTGCCAGCCAATATCTTGCTAAAGGCCGGCTGGTTTTTATTGAGGGCAGAATCAGTACCCGTTCCTGGCAGGATCAGCAGGGACAAAAAAAATACCGAACGGAAATTGTCGCCGAAAACATGCAGCTTGGGCCGAGATTCCAATCGGCTTCAAACCAAAGCCAAGCACCGGCTTCCGCCTCCCGCGAAATCGATCCCGCACCAAACTCTGACCGGGAAACCCTGCCAGAAGTTCAATTAGACGATATGCCCAAAAACGATGAAGAAATAAAGGTGGAAAATATCCCATTTTAACAATATGAACATCAAAAGCGATAAAGTTTGTTATTTTTGCGCCCAAAATATAAAAGAAATTGATTATAAAGATGACCAGCTCTTGCGTAATTTTATTTCGGCTCAAGCAAAAATAATGCCTCGAAAAAGAAGCTATCTTTGCGCCAAACACCAGCGCCATTTGGCAACTGCTATAAAACGCGCCCGCTTTATGGCGCTTTTGCCTTTTACTTCAAAATAAAACAAAATTGCCCCGCAGCTGCGGGGCAATTTTGTTTTATCTATACAACTGCTGATTTTTTGATTTCTTGGGTTAATTTTTTAACCAAGTCCTGATTTTCTTTTAAATACTGCCGCGCGGCTTCACTGCCCTGACCCAATTTTTGGCTTTCATAATTTATCCAAGTACCGGATTTTGATAAAACATTGTATTTAAGCCCGCAATTTATTACGTCGCCCTCGCGTGAAATTCCTTCGTTATACATAATGTCAAATTCGGCGATTTTAAACGGTGCCGCGACTTTATTTTTTACAACTTTTACCGTTACCCGATTGCCAACGACATCATCGCCTTTTTTAATCTGGGCATTGCGGCGAACATCCAAACGGACCGAAGAATAAAATTTCAAAGCCATGCCGCCGGGCTGAGTTTCAGGATTGCCAAAAAATACCCCGATTTTCATTCTTAACTGATTAATAAAAATAACCGCAGTGTTGCTTTTGGCCGCGATAGCGTTCAATTTTCTAAGCGCCTGAGACATAAGCCGCGCCTGAAGCCCCATATGCTGGTCACCCATTTCCCCTTCAATTTCAGCCCTCGGCGTCAAAGCCGCCACCGAATCAACAACGATCACGTCGCAAGCGTTTGAACGGACTAAACTCTCAACAATTTCAAGCGCTTGCTCGCCGTTATCCGGCTGGGAAATTAGCAGGTCATTAACTCGAACGCCTATTTTTTTGGCATATTCCGGGTCCAAAGCGTGTTCGGCGTCCACAAAAGCGGCTAAGCCACCTCTTTTTTGGGCTTCGGAAACAACATGCAAAGCGAGAGTGGTTTTGCCGGATGATTCGGGACCATAAATTTCAATAATCCGGCCGCGCGGCATTCCTCCGACTCCAAGCGCCAAATCCAAAGAAAGCGAACCGGTTGAAATGACATCAACATCAACTTTTGGGACTTCACCAAGTTTCATTATTGATCCGTCTCCGAAACGCTCCCTTAAGGTCTTTACGGTATCATCTAAAGCTTTGGACTTATCACTTCTAATATCTTTTGTTTGTTTCATCATATTTTTTAAATTATTAAAAATAAAATAAATTATTTAAAGAACACGAAAATGAAATTTTAAAATTGTAGGTGGGGTCGTGCCATCCCGCGAAGCGGGATGGGGCTACGACAATTTTAAAATTTCATTTTCGTGTTCGCCTAAAATTTTTATTGTGTTTCTCTAAAGATCTGCCGAATTATTGTGGAAACTTTGCCAAAATTGTTAACAGCTTTAACTTCAATAACATTAACGCCGGCCGCCAGTTGAATGCTTTTCTCAAAACTGCCATTTGAATCAACATACGTGTTTTCTCCATTAATTGTCAAATCAATTCCACTATCGGTTCTGCCGCTTACTAAAATAGTTTCTTCTTTGGTAACCGCATCTTCATTTGGTTTTATCGCTAAATTTGGCGGCCCTATTAGAAAATTGAATTGGTACCAAAGATAGCCCGAAAGAAGCATTAATAATAATCCTCCGAAAAACATCATAAGTTTACTCGGCGTTAAAATAAAATAAGATTGTTTTTTAGCTATAGGCGCATTGCCCGTTTGAAACGGAAAATTTAAATAAGCCAAATCGGAAGGCACAGTCAAAGTTGAAGATTCAATCTTATTTCTATATGCCTCCATGATTTCATTTTCATCGGCGTCTAAAAATTTGGATAACCTTTTAAAAATACCAATACAATAAACTGCCGGCGGTAATTTTTCAAATTGACCCGATTCCAGCGCTTCCAAATGATAAATCTGAATTTTGGTTAAATCGCTTAACCGCTCAAGCGTTAAATTTTTTTCCTGTCTCTTTTCTTTTAAAAATTCGGAAAGACCCATTTTTTGAACGGGCATTTCTAGAGCTCCTTCATTTTTTGACTTTTCAGACAGCTTCATTTTCATCATTTTTATTTTCGTTTGCAATGTTTATGCCAGTTCCGCCCAATTTTTCCAAGTAAACTTCCCGCGGTTTGGCGCCATCGCCCGGTCCTATTAATCCTTTTTCTTCCATTATGTCTAAAAGCCGCGCCGCCCGGGCATATCCGACGCTAAGCCGTCTTTGGAGAAGCGACGCCGACGCTTTTTTAGCCTGCAAAATAACGGTCTTGGCTTCAGCCAATAATTCATCTTCTTCTCCGCCAACTGGCAGATCAAATTCGTTCGAATTTAATTCGGAAGATTCTCCGTATGGAGACAAAATCGCCGATTCTTCCGCTTCATTGTTTCCTGAAACCGGGTTTTTCTCCGCGATATAATCTACCACTCTTTTAATTTCACGCTCCAAAATATAAACTCCCTGAAGCCTGCGCGGCTTACTGGAATCGCCGGAAAGATACAGCATGTCGCCGTTTCCCAAAAGTTTTTCGGCTCCGGCCATATCAAGAATTGTCCGCGAATCAACTTGAGATGGCACCTGAAGCGCCATGCGACTGGTAATATTGGCCTTAATCAAACCGGTCAAAACCTCCACCGACGGCCTTTGGGTAGAAACAATAAGATGAATCCCAACGGCCCGGGCCATTTGCGCCAAACGGATAATTGTTCCTTCAACTTCCCGGCCGTAAGCCGCCATAAGATCGGCCAATTCATCAATGATAATTACAAGATAAGGCATGAAAGAATTTTCTTCCCGTTTTTTTAAAATGATATTATTAAAACTTAAAATATCTCTTGCATTATAATCGGAAAGAATCTCGTAACGGTGTTCCATTTCCTTCACTGCCCAACGCAAAGCATTGATTGATTTTTTGCCATCGCTTAAAACCGGAGTCAAAAGATGGGGCAAGTCGCGATAATATGAGAGTTCAACCCGCTTGGGGTCAATAAGTATAAATTTTAATTGTTCCGGGCCGTTCCGCCAAATAAGCGAAGTAATTATGCTATGGATAGAAACGGATTTACCGGAACCGGTGGCTCCGGCAATTAAAAGATGGGGCATTTTTGAAAGATCGGTAAAAACCGGCATGCCGGCGACATCGCGGCCTAAAGCAAGCGTTAAAGTGCCGGATTTTTTGAAATTATCCAAGTCAAGCAAACTGCCAAGTCGAACCAATGCGATTGATTTATTGGGCACCTCAATGCCAACCAAGGCCTTGCCCGGTATTGGCGCTTCAATTCTTAAAGGATGGGCCGCCAAGGCCAGCGCCAAATCATTGTGAAGAGTGACTATTTTTGAAATTTTTACGCCTTGAGCCGGCCTTAATGTATATTGGGTAACAGTAGGGCCGATGTTCACTTCCCCCATCTCAACATCAATGCCAAAATTTTGAAGCGTCCGTTTTATGATATTGGCATTGGCTTTTATATCGCCCGACATCGGCCGGCTTTCAACTCGTTCCAATAAATCTATTATTGGCGGGTTATACGCGCCGCTCTTGAATTTAGGAACTTTAAACTCTTCCTCGTCTTCTATAACTTTCTTACCCGTTGAAGCTTCGGTGTAGGTAAGAGCGGCAGATGACTTTCCTTCTTTTACCGGCATGGCTTGATTCACAATTACCGGATTAACTTCCGAGGATTCATGCTTTTCTTTTTCTTCAACTATCTCATCTTCATCTTCCTCATTTTCATCTTTCCCGATTTTTAAGGGAATATTTAACGCCATTACTGCCGAAATTAAAATAAAAGAAACTAAAAGCACCAAAGAAGCCCAAAAACCGAATATTTTATTTAAAGAAATCGCTATGCCGTAGCCAACCAATCCGGCATAATTATTTTCCGAGTAAAGTTCCAAAATTCCCAATATTGAAACAAAAAGCAGAAGCGCGCCAAAAATAGTCGCGAAATACAAATGCTCTCGGCGCGATTTTAAAAATTCATAAGTTATGAGCAGAAAAATGGCCGGTAAAATGAAATATCCCCAGCCAAATAAAAACCATAAAGATTTAAACATCAGCTCGCCGAAAGGCCCGGCTTTATGCCAAATGCTTAAAAGCATGATAACGGCAAAGCTAAAAAAAAGAATGGCTAAAATAGCTTTTTTGGTCTGCTCTTCCAAATCAAAAAGCGGTTTTTTTGCTGCTGGCGCAACAAGCTTGTCTTTCAATTTTTTTTTCTTTTTTGCCATAAATTTATCTTAAAATAAAATCCCGCCAAAAGCAATAGCTTAAAGCGGGTTAAAAATATTATTTTATTTCGCCAAAGTGCTTTGAGACGTCTTCGATAGTCAGTCCTTGGCTGGCTAAGAGTTTGGTATTAAAATCTCTATCAGCTTCGAGCAGTTTGGCTCCTTCGTTTTCACCATAACTCTTAAGAAAAAAGATTAGTGCATCAAGATCTTTTGGAAAACAATATCCGCCGAATCCGCGGTAACCGCCGTGATTAACATCAAGATGGGAATCGCCGATTCTAAAGTCAGCCGCCATGCCGCGGCGAACATTTTCATAACCAACTTCCATTTTGTTGCAAAGCAGATTTAGCATATTCGCGAAATTCACCTTTCTTGCAAAATGAATGTTGCCGCCGTATTTAATAATTTCGGCCTCGGTGGCAGTAATTCTTACTTGCTTATATGTTTCAAAGCCCCAGGGCGACATAAATGGCGCTTTGGGAAGCAGAGAAAGAACAAGATGAGCCGCATCAAGGCTTTGTTCAGTAAATCCGACAATTTGGCGATCCGGCCTCGCGAAATCTTCCCAAGCCCGTTTTTCCGTGAGAAATTCCGGATTAAATAATAGTTTCCACTGTGGATACATATCTTGAAAGTACTGTGTTATGCCTGGCTGCACCGTTGATTTAATAACCACAATTTTGGATAGCGACTTATCAATTCTCTCCAGAGCATTAATTACTGCCAAAAAATCACAACCGCCATCATTGCTGCGACGAGGTGTTGGCACGGCAATAAAAATAATATCGGCTTTATTAATATCGTCAAAATAACCTTTTTTAGGGTCTATGTCATACAAAAACAAGTCAAATTTCCTTTCGTAGCCACTTTCTTCAAACCAGCGCTTTAATGGCGTGCCTACCATACCGATTCCGATTATTCCGATTTTCCAAACATTCATTTTCAGAGCTCCCATTTGGTGGATATGAAATTATTAAAAAACTTTATCGGTATTATATACCTGAAACTCTTAAAATTAGCAAATAATTTTAATTTCTAAATCAACTCAAAAACGGAGAAAAATTTCATTTAGCAGGGGCTGAGGGAATCGAACCCCCGTCAGCGGTTTTGGAGACCGCTGTTTTACCACTAAACTAAGCCCCCTATTTTTTTCCTTCTTTATGAATTGTGTGCTTGCGGCACCATTTGCAGAATTTTTTAAATTCCAATTTTCTTTCAACCAATTTTTTGTTTTTCTGCGTGTGGTAATTAACGCGCTTGCAATCGCCGCACACTAATTTTGTTATTTTTTCTTGAGCTTTCATAATTATTTATTTTTATTAGATTTTTTAACTATAAATAAACAAATTTACCAGAGCCAGCAGAGGGATTTGAACCCCCGACCTTCGCTTTACAAAAGCGCTGCTCTGCCGCTGAGCTATGCTGGCAAAAGCTTAGATTATCATTTTAGAACAAATGTGTTATTATTTCAACATTAATCTTTGACAAATTAAGGTGGAAAGGTTGGCGGTAATGGATGCCCGGCTTGGCATTATTTTTGACGGCGGAGGATTTTCCGGCGCCTATAGTGTTGGCTACGCGAAAGCGGTTTACGCTTCAGGGTTAAAACCTGTTTGCTGCCAGGGTGTTTCCGTCGGTTCTCTTACCGGCGCCAGTTATGTGGAAAAAAACGGCAACCCCGAAGAAGCGGAACGGACTTGGCTTAAAATTGAACGGGAAGGACCGCATTCAATTTTCCCAATAATTGATATTCCACGCCGAATTAGAAAAGGAGGATTATTCAATAACAAAGGTATTTATCAGCTCGCTAGCAGAATTGATTATCAGAAGATTATTAATTCCCCCATTCGCTTTGACATCGTGGTTTATAATGAAGACGCGGAAAAACAAGAAATTTTTTCAAATCGCGACCAGCGCTCCATAGATGACAATTCAATTCTTAAAAAAGCCGTTGTTGCATCATGCAGTTTGAGAGGATTCCTCGATCCGATTTTTATTACCGAAAATTTTTATTCCGACGGCATTTCTTTTCTTATTAAGCCGTTAGCGCAAATGGGATGCAATGTTATATTTATTTTCCTCAACGAACCGTCCTGCGCAGGCGCCCATACTGAAGCAAAATGGTGGCTTTCGCGGCTTTTGGCCGGCATTCACTCTATGAACAATCTGCTTGAAGATAAAGAAATCGAATCGGCTAAAAATGCCAATCATAACATTGCGGTACTTGGCAGCATTATGAAAGAAATTAACACATTCGGCATCGTGAAACGCTTTATTTTTAGAAAAACATTTAACCGCCTTCGTTTCACCTTTGAAGGAAAATGGCCAGTAGAACTTGTTTTATTCCGTCCAATAGAACCAATCCCAACACTTTGGTCGCTTGGATTTGAAAAGGGCGATATTTCCCGCGCTATTAAAAATGGTTATGAATCAGGAAACCTTATTATTGAAAATTTCCTAAGGAAATTTTCTTAATTGCCCCAACCTAAATCGGGGCATTTTCTAACTTTAGCGAAAACATCTTGGAAACGCCATCGCTATCCATGGTAACTCCATAAAGCACCTTTGAAGCTTCCATAGTGGCGCGATTATGAGTAATTAAAATAAATTGAGTGTCTTTTGCCAGATCTTTTAAAACCTTGGCAAAACGTGCAGCGTTAACTTCGTCCAGCGCCGCATCAATTTCGTCTAAAACCAGAAACGGCGGCCTACTCGCAGAAACTATGGCAAAAAGAAGCGCAATGGAAACCAGCGACCGTTCACCGCCAGAAAGTAAGTTGAGATCCTTAATCCGCTTTTGCGGTATGTTAATGGTTATGTTCGCTCCGGAGCCGCTCTCGCCAAAGTCATCAACGATTAGTTTTGCAGATCCGCCGCCAAACATCAGCCGGAAATAATTATGAAATTCTTCATTGATTCGCATAAGTCCTTCTTTAAAATCATTATTAATTCTAACAGTTAAATCGCCGATTAAATTTTTAAGAGATTGGGTAGCGCGATTTAAATCGTCAACTTCGACAGTTAAAAATTCATGACGCTTGTTCGTTTCCTCATATTCCCGCATTACCTCTTCATCAATACTGCCGATATCAGAGATTTCCCGTCTTAATTTAATTATTTTATTTTGAAGTTCCGTCAATATTGGGAATGTTGGAAACTCGGTTTCCAACACAACGGGTTCAACTGCGGCAAAAGTAGCGACAAATTCTTCATAATTTTTACCCGAACCCCACATTTCAGATTTGATATCGGCTTCTTTTAATTTAATTTTTTCATCTTCCAAATCAAATTCTTTTATTAAATTTTCGACCGAAAAATATTCTCGCCGAGCCAATTCTAATTCTTTTTGGGAAACAAGATAATCCGTCCGCCAATTATTTTCTTCCGAGCGAATCTTTGCTATGGCAACTTGAATTTGTTTTTCCTGATTTTCAAGTTGTTCCAATTTTATTTTAAGCTCCCCCATGTCTCTTTCATAAGGATTTTTATCCGCCCTCTCTAAATCGGCTAAACTTACTGAAGCCAATATTTTATCGGTTTCGCTTTTTGTTAAATAGTTACCTATATTTTGAATTTCATCGGCTACGGCTTTAATTGCTTCTTTAAAATCGTCAATGGTATTGAGTCCCAAAACGGCGTTTAAGCGTTTTGCCCAATATTTTATTTTTATTGCTAAAACCGCTTCAAGAGTTTTTGCATTGTTATCACTGTTTCTCTTGGCGTGTTGAGTAAGGCCTTCAAGCCGGCCGATTTCGCGAATAATGATTTGCCGCTCCGTATTTAATTTTCCCAAGTCCGCCTCCATTTGTTTGGTTTTGTCGCCGGTTTGCGAAATTTCAGCCGTTCGAACTTCAAATGATTTTTCCTTGGTTTCCAAATTTTCACGCACCGCGATTATATTTGATCCCAAAATTTCTCTGGCTTTTTTGTTTTTATTTTTATCGCTTAAAATTTCAAAAAATTTTGCTTTGAAAAATTCATTTTCAAAATTATTCAAATCATTAACTAAAAACTCGCGTTTTTTAAATTTTTCGACCTGCCGTTTTAAAGAGCGAAGATGGGGGAAAATTTCACTTAAGAGGCCTTGGGTTTTTTCAAGGTTAGCGCCGGTTTCCGTTAATTTACCTTCGGCTTCCGATTTTTTAATCTGAAATTCACGCAATCCCAGCGCCTCTTCCAAAATACTGCGGCGTTCTTCCGGGTTAGACCTTAAAATTTCATCAGCTGAACCCTGATTAACTATGGAGTGGCCCCGAAGCCCGAGTTTGGAACGCGCCAAAAGCTCGGCAATATCTTTAAGCCGCACTAAGCTGCCGTTTAAATAATATTCATTCGCGCCATCCCGATATACTTTGCGGCCAATAATTACTTCCTCAAAATCAATGGGGAAAAATCCATCTTTATTATCGAAATGCAAATTAACGCTGGCTTTACCTTGAGCCGATTTGGTCGTCGAACCGGCCCAAATTAAATCGACGCCGGATTTGGAGCGTAAATTTTTAAAACTTTGTTCTCCTAAAACCCACCTTACAGCATCAACCACATTTGACTTGCCGGAACCGTTCGGCCCAACAATAGCGCTGACGGCAGTCGGAAATTCCAAATCGGTTTTATGGGCAAAAGATTTAAAACCGGAAATTTCTAATTTCTTAAGTCTCATATTCTAATGCCAATTTTTTTCCTTAAGAGCATTTTCGGCGGCCCGCTGTTGGGCTTCATTTTTTGAAGAGCCCTCGCCCCTTGCGACCAGTTCTTTTTCAAGATAAACCCCGACTTTAAATGTTTTAGAGTGATCCGGGCCGCTTTCTTCAAGAACTTCATAAGTCGGCGTGATGCTTATCCTCTCTTGCGCCGCTTCCTGAAACAAACTTTTGGCATCGCGCCATAATTTATTTTTTATGATATCGCCGAGCTCCGGAATTAAAACTCTTAAAATAAAGTCCTTAGCTGACTGATATTCTTTATCAAGATAAAGCGCGCCGGTAAAGGACTCAAAAGTATTCGCCAAAATATATTGCCGGCCGCGGCCGATTTCTTTAGTTTCGCCTTTTGATAAATATAAAAAGTCATTGAAATTCAATCGTTCGGCAATTTTGGCGAGCATCTGGGTATTAACCAAAGCCGCCCTTAAATTAGTCATTTCGCCTTCGGCTAAATCGGGATAATTTTTAAAAAGATATTCGGTAACCGCCAATTCCAAAACCGCGTCGCCTAAAAATTCCAGCCGCTCATTGTGGCCCAGTTCAAAAGCAGGATTTTCATTTAAATACGAACGATGAACAAAGGCCTGTTTCAGTAGGTTTTCATTTTTAAATCTTATTCCGAGATTTTTTTGTAATTCTTTAAAATCCATTGAAATATAGTAAATGACAACAAATAATTCATTTTCCTCGCGCTCTCGGTCGCCCAGCGGCTCCCTCGCTGTCCGATGAAAGCGTTTTACCCCGCTTTGCGGGGAACTATGCTAAAACGCTTTCATAAGCTTCGGAAAATAATTTATTTGTTATCATTTTTCTCTTCTTTCAGTTTTTCTTTGCCACGGCGCGGGCCGCCTTCATCTTTTCCCGGTTCGCCGATGGCACGGTAAATCGTTCCTAAAACGCCGTTTACGAATTTCCCCGAGGTCTCGCCGCCAAAGCTTTTGGCAAGCTCTATAGCTTCGTTAATGGCAACTTTCGGAGGCACTTCTTCGCGCTTGCCGAACAAAAGCTCGAAAATACCAAGCCGCAAAACGTTTCTGTCAACCAAACTCACCTGCTCAAGCGGCCACTCCGGCGCTGTTTTGGTAATAATTTCGTCAATTTTGTGCCGATTTTCTAAGACACCCTTTATTAAATCCCTGGCGAATTTGTCATCTTCAAGTCCC
>Ga0208375_1003954_pt1 | contig 12074 bp, 6 predicted proteins | sample RifOxyD1_FD_184038 | JGI IMG/M metagenome (GOLD analysis project Ga0208375, IMG submission 184038) | Soil microbial communities from Rifle, Colorado - Rifle Oxygen_injection D1 (SPAdes) | ecosystem: Environmental > Terrestrial > Deep subsurface > Rock core/Sediment | place: Rifle, Colorado... | reverse complement strand
TTTGATGCCTGGTAGTTACGACATCAATGACAAGTGAGCCCACAAGATTTTGAATATTTCGACCAAGCGACATTAATTTTTCGGATGATTCTCGCATTTGCATTTTTTCTTTAAGAATATAATATACTCTTTCAGTTCCACCTTTTCTAACCTGCGCCTGAAGCTGCTTAAATTCTGGTCTTAAAGTACAAAAATAGTAAAATAATAACATGACATGCATTTGTTCTGGATATTTTTTTGCCCATAAAAAAACAGCTTCCACATATTTTACCAAGGTGTCATTGCCTTCTTTAGCTTTTTTCAAATGTTCAATAGAAAGTTGTTGATATGTTGCCAGAATAAATTTAACTGTATCGTAGTAAAGTAAATATTTGTCAGCGAAATGATATGCGATGTGCGCCCTTCTAGTTTTTACCCTCTTTGCAATGGCCTCGTATGTTGTATTTTCAAGACCTTCATTTGCCAGACATTCAACACATGCCTTAATAATTTCTAATTTTTTTAAGTCACCTTTGCGTGGCCTAAATTCAAATAAATCGTAGATGACAGGATCGGTATCTAGGTTATGCATAGCATCTCCAAGCTTTATTTATAACTATCGAATATATAACGTAATTCAAACTTTGTACAACATAAATAGTACAGGCGTACAAAAAATATTGTCATTTTGTATCATATTAATTACTATGCTTCAAAATGGAGAGTTTTTGATGATCGAAAAACAAATCATTGTGAAAAATAGTTTTAAAATTAATGTGGCAATTGCAGGGCAAGGAGAGCCTTTGTTATGTTTGGCAGGACTTGCTTGCTCTCATTATAATTTTCTACCGCTAGTTGATCATTTAAAAAGCCACTTCACCCTTTATATGGTTGATAATCGTGGTTTTGGAAAATCAGATGCATCAGATTTTGAATACACCTTATACGATTTAATGGAAGACTCTGTTGAAGTTATGAAAAAATTGGGTGTATCTAAATTTTCGGTTACAGGAATCAGCATGGGAGGGTTTGTCGCTCAACTTCTGGCTACCTCCCATCCTGATATAATCAATAAGCTATATTTGTTAAGTACCAAAGGCGGAGGAGAGGGATTTCCAACAAGTAAAGTTGTCACAGAAAAATCGTTTTTTGCTTATATGCATTTACCACAAGATGTGCAAGATAAGCTTGCTATTGAATCATTTGTACACCCTACATTTAAAAATAATCAGGAGAGATTACAAAAGTTAATAAATCTTAGAAAAAAAGAAAATCCAGTAAATCTTGAGCAAGCACTCAAGCAAATTCGTGCCAGTTGGAAATTTGTAAATGAAAGACTCCCTTTGGAAAATATCACATCACCAACACTGATTATTCATGGAATGGAGGATGATTTTCTTCCTCTTGGAAATGCATATGTGCTTAATCGACGAATTAAAAACTCAAAGCTAATAGCAATTGACCAAACTTCTCATTTGTTTTTCTTTGAAAAACCGATGGAAACCGCCAAACATATGATTGAATTTCATCAAAATGAAAATAAAAAAGTTGAAGATCATGTTGGTATACTAAGCTTTGGAATCTATCTCCCCCAAAAAACTATGACTGCTAAAGAAATTAGTGAGGCTACTTTGGGCGCATGGAGCGAAGAAGCTGTCAAAGAAAAACTGGGAATACGAAATAAATATCTTCCAGATACAGTTGATGGCACACAAAATATGGGGGTGTGGGCAGCTCGCCTAGCAATCGAGAGAGCTAAAATTAATCCCAAAGACATTGATTTAATCTTATGTATAGGTGAGGAATGGAAAGAATATCCACTTACTACATCCGGTATTTATATTCAAGAACAAATTGGTGCTCATAACGCCTGGGCCATTGATGTTCAACAACGCTGTTGCTCAACTATTGCTGCAATGAAAATTGCCAAGGATATAATGCTTTCTGATCCTGCTGTTAACATCGTTATGATTTGTGGTGGATATCGTAATGGTGATTTTGTCGATTACATGGATAAAGATATGTCTATGATGTACAACTTATCTGCTGGCGGTGGTGCAATTATATTGCAAAAAAATCTTGGTCGCAATGTTTTGCTGGGCACTCACATAATGAGTGATGGCTCATTAGCAAGAGATGTTGGGGTCAAATTTGGTGGAACAATGTATCCAATTGATGAAGATAATCTTCATACGGCGTATAAATCGTTACAGCTCTTTGATGCCAAACATATGAAAGATCGCTTGAATGATGTTTCCATGAATAACTGGATCATGTGTATAGATGAATCGTTTAGAAAATCCCATCTTTCCAAAGATAAATTAGATTATCTTGCTGTATTACATTTCAAAAAATCAATGCACAATACCATGCTTGATCTACTACATCTTAGAGAATATCAATCCACTTACTTGGAAGATTATGGCCATATTGGACAAATTGATCAAATCCTCTCTCTTGAGCTTGGACTTAGAGAAAATAAAATTAAAGATGGATCTATAATCAGTATGATCGCTGCAGGTATCGGTTATGCCTGGGCAAGTAATGTAATTAAATGGGGACCAATTAATACCACCAATGAATAAATGAAAGGAGAATATCTATGAATTTTAAAGGACTGGAGAATAAAAGAGTATTAATAACCGGAGCAGCTGCAGGAATCGGTAGAGCATGTGCTAAGAAGTTTTTTGATGAAGGCTCTAATATCTGTTTGGTTGATATCCCGACATTGGAAGAAAGCGAACTTGCCCATCATTTTCAAGAGCGAATGACTTATATTCAGGCAGACATAACTTCCACGGAAGGTATCAATGCAATAAGAAAATGGATGGATGGTGGTGTTGATATCTTGATAAATAATGCTGGTATTACTCGGGATGCTACCATTTTAAAAATGACAGATGATTCCTGGGATAAAGTTATAGCTGTAAACTTGACTGCTGTTTATAAACTGTCTCAAATGGCAATCAATAAAATGAAAGATCAAAATTATGGTGTAATTATAAATGCAGCAAGCGTGGTTGCTCACTACGGGAATTTTGGACAAACTAATTATGTTGCTACCAAGGCCGGTGTGATTGGTATGACAAAGACACTTGCGAAAGAAGTTGGAAAATATAATATTCGGGTGAATGCGGTGGCTCCAGGGTTTATTGGAACTCCAATGGTACGAGCAATGCCAGAAAAAGTAATTACCATGATGGAAGAAAAAACTCCACTGAAACGTTTGGGTGAACCTGAAGAAATAGCAGATACCTATGCATTTCTTGCATCAGATCATGCACGTTTTATTACGGGAGCTTGTATTAATGTTGATGGTGGAATTATCCTTGGATAGATTATGAAAGATTATCAAAGCATTTATAAAAACAAACTTATTAGTGTTAAACAAGCAGTTGAAAAAGTTCAATCTGACACAGACAATATAATTGCTATGTGTGCTAGTGAGCCGCAAGGAATCTTAGCAAAAATGCACCTGGCAGCTCCTAACGTAAAAAATGTTAATGTCTTTGCTTGTTTGCCTCTTAAACCCTATGAATTTTTTATGAATCCTGGGATGAGAAAACATTTTACTTTGTGTAGCTGGTTTCATGCTCCAGGTGCCAGATGTGCTTTGAAAGAAAAAACTGGTACGGTAACATATGTCCCGAATCATCTGCATAGAGCGGCAACTGATCGTCTTTATGTTAAGAAACCACACATTTTTTTTGGAACTTGTACGCCAATCGATTCCAAAGGGTTTGTATCGTTATCACTTTCTATAACATATGAAAAAGAAATAATTGAATCAGCTGATCTCGTTATTTTGGAAGTTAATAAAAACCTTCCCAGAACATTTGGTGATACCCATTTACATGTTGAAGATGTCAGTTTTTTTGTTGAAAACCATCAAGAAGTGCCAGCTCTTCCAGAGGCAATTCCAGATGAAATTGAACAAAAAATTGGTGAACAGATTGCTACTTTGATTGATGATGGATCTACCATTCAACTTGGTATTGGCGCCATTCCCAACGCTTGTGCCCTCTCCTTGAAAAATAAAAAAAATCTTGGAGTGCATACTGAAATGTTGGTAGATTCCATGGTCGATTTATATGAGATGGGAGTTATTAACAATAAGAAGAAGTCTTTCATGAAGGACAAATTTATTTGTACTTTCGCCATGGGATCAAAAAAACTCTACGATTGGCTTGATAATAATCCTGCAGTGGAATTTCGAAGAGGTAAATGGGTGAATGATCCATGTACTATCCGTAACAACTCTCAAATGGTTTCCATCAATACATGTATTGCCGTGGATTTGACCGGTCAAGTGGCATCAGAGTCAATTGGCCCGGTTCAATATTCAGGGACTGGCGGTCAGACCGATACAGCGGTTGGCGCAAGAGAGGGACTTGATGGACTTGGAAAATCCATCATTGCATGTAGGTCAACAGCTAAAGATGGTGAACTATCTACTATTGTCACGGCCCATACCCTAGGTACTGCCATTACGTTACATAGATCAAACACGGATTTCATTGTTACTGAACATGGTATTGCATCTCTAAGAGGAAAAACAGTTGAAGAAAGAGCTCTCGCTCTTATAAATATTGCTCATCCAAAATTTAGAGAAGAGTTAACTAAACAAGCAAGAGACTTGGGATATTTACTCAAAGACTAGAGGAAACTTATGGCTAAAATTAAAATCATCGGAACTGGTATCTATGTGCCTGGGCAACCTATTGATAACCATGAAGTTAAAAAATTAACCGGGGTAGAGTTTGATTCAGAAAAAATCCAAACTAAAATAGGAATATCAAAGCGTCATATTGCGCATCTTAAAAACATAAATGAAACTTCAGCTGATTTTGCCACCTATTCTTGCATGAACGCCATCAAAAGTGCCCAACTAGATCCAAAGGCAATAAATTTATTTGTGGTTGGATCTGATACTCCTGAATATATATCACCAGCTACTTCAATTCTAGTTCAAGGTAGAATTCAAGAAGGTGAAACTTTTGCGGGGGCATTTGATATATCTGCCTCGTGCGCAAGCTTTACCAAGGCCTTTCACACGGTATCCATGCTGATGAAATCAGATCCTGCTATCGAATACGCGGCGGTCACAGGTGTTTATAATATGCCAGCTTTTATTCGTCCTGGTGATGCTTTTGGATATTCTATATTTGCTGATGGGGCGGGAACAATTATCCTTAAACGCTGTGAAGATGATGAATCATCTGATTATCAAACTGGTCAGTTTATGACTGATGGTACACAGTGGGACTATATCGGTGTCTATCGTGGAGGAACCAAAAATCCGGCAAAAAATTGTGCCCTAGAAAATGATAAATGGGGTCTTGAACTCTTAAAACGATTGCCACCAGATCGTAATATAAGGCTTTGGCCAGTTGTTGCTAATAAACTTTGTGAAAAAGCAGGGATTGAAATTGCGGACATTGACCATATGATCTTTACCCAAATCAATAGGAGTGTAATTGAGGAAGTAGTAAAGATTCTCGGACGCAACATGGAAGATACGACATGTGTTATGGATCGTTATGGGTATACAGGTTCAGCATGTATACCCATGGCATTTCATCATACCATTTTGGATAAGAAAATAAAACGTGGGAATAAAATAATGTTAATTGCTTCAGGTTCGGGGTTTGCAGTTGGTGGAAATATTTTTATATACTAAAAATTTAATAAGGAATTTATATGTTTAAAGGCAGTCATAAAGTTGGACTCGTTCTTATTTTTTGTTACCTAGTTGCCTGGCTAGATCGAATGGCCATAAATATGACTATTCCCTTCATTGCAAAAGACCTAAACATCGGTCCCGATAAAATGGGATGGATATTATCTGCTTTTTTTCTAGGCTATGCATTATTTCAAATACCAGGTGGATTACTTGCTGACAAATTTGGTCCAAGAAGAGTCATCATGGTAGCTTTATCTTGGTGGTCGGTATTCACCGCACTGACTGGAATGACATCATCGCTAATTAATATGCTTACCATTCGTTTGCTTTTTGGAATTGGGGAAGGTATTTTCCCAGCTTCTGTCTGGAAGGTTCTCGGCAGTTGGTTTACCAAGAAAAATAGAACGACAGCAAACGCTCTGGTTATATCTGCAATCGCAATGGGACCAGCACTTACTCCACTTATCCTCGCCCCACTCATAGCTAGATATGGCTGGAGATTTTGCTTTTACTTTCTTGGCATATTAGGAATTATTTGTGTTCTTCTTGCTAAACGCTACATTTACAATACAATTCACGAGGGACCTTCGGTCTCGCAAAGTGAAAAAGATGAATTTGAAATAGATTTAAAATCACAAGAGGCCAACATTGAAAAATCACTTGAACATACAACGTTCAAAAACCTTATAAAAGAGCCTATGCTTTGGGCCTTTTCCATTTTTGGACTTTTTTATAACGTTGGTATGTATGGCTGGCTCACATGGCTTCCTACTTATCTTATCAAAGTCAAAAATTTAGATTTAACATCAATGGCCTTTGCGGCATCTATTCCATTTATATTTGCAACCATTGGCTGCATGAGTGCAGGATTTATCTCAGATAAATATTTTAGAGGAAAAAGAAAAATACTCATTGTGGTTTGTAGCTTTACAGGATCACTATGCCTCTTTCTTTTTACAAACATTGATAACGTAACCGCCTATATGATCATGCAATGTATTGCAGGCTTTACCCTGTTTATGGCGGCTTCTGCTTTTTGGGCACTTCCACTTACCATACTGCCTACTAAATTAATGGGTGCAGGGTCAGGTTTTATTAATACGGGAGGGCAAATTGGAGGTTTTGTTACAAATATTATTATTGGTTATGTCATCACATGGACTGGTAATTACGCCTCTGGATTTATTGTTATGATCGGTTCTATTATTATTGCAACTATTATTTTGATTTTATTTATAAAAGAAAGAAAATAAACCGATAGATAGCAGCGTTAATCTTTATAATATACTGATTATTTTACCTATCGTATGGTTCTTTTATCTGGAACATGTTAAATAAATCTTGTTATTGAAAACCAATTTGGCAGGACAAGATTTATGAAATTTTCAGCTGTTTTAGTTTTTCTTTCTTTGTTTATTTCTAGCGTCTCTGCACAGATCTTTCCTGGACTATCTTCGACTCGAAAAATAAAATTGTTTTCTGTTAAAGCGGATAAAAATAATCTCACAGCATCCGGTCTTTCAGCGGGAGCATTTATGGCCCATCAACTACACATAGCCTATTCAAAAAGATTCAGCGGTGTAGGAATTATTGCTGGTGGTCAGTACTATTGTGCTGAAGGAGAAGTTGACATAGCTACCCAACATTGCATGAAAGGAACCAGTTTCGTTGATCATCAAACCGCCATTGAACACGCCAGAAGAGAATTTCAAAACAATCGTATCGATTCCCTAAGAAATTTAAGGAATGATAAAGTATTTTTATTCTCAGGAAAAAATGATTTTGGAGTGTCTAAAGAAACCATGAAAGAACTGGAGAAAATGTATAGATATTTTCTGCCATCTGCCAATATCAAAACAGAATTTTCTCATATTGCCGGTCATGGTTTTCCTACTCTTAACTATGGCAACGACTGTACTTCTCAGAGTTACTTTAACACTCCTTGGATTTTAAATTGTAATTATGATGCTGCTGGAATTATTCTAAATTTCCTTTACGAAGGACTCCATGAACCTGCTGAACCTAAAAGAGAGAACCTCATTGCTTTTGACCAGAATGAGTTTATTACTAATAATAGTTCTATGGGAACTATGGGGCACGTGTATATTCCATCAAGTTGTCGAACTAATAGATGTAAAATACATATAGTTCTACATGGATGCGATCAAGATCCTATGAGTGTTGGTGATAAGTTTGTAAATTATGCTGGCTATAATCGCCATGCAGAAGCAAACAATATAATTATTCTCTACCCAGCTGCCCAAAAAAGTTATTGGGATCCTCAAAATCCCATTGGGTGTTTTGATTGGTGGGGATACACAGGCCCCAACTATCACGTTAAAGATTCCGTACAAATGAAAGCTATCATGGAAATGGTTGATCGATTGGGCGAATAAGTATTTTATACTAACCTTAAAAATTAACTGTCGATTGATTTAGACCAGTCAATAATGAATGTATTCTAAATAGACACAAGATGATGTTTTAGTCAGTTGCATTTCTCTAGGTATCCCAGTAAAAACAAATACATAGGCTGAAAAATAGGCGATATAATAAGGTCAGTTTATTGCATAAGAACCCCTAAGGATAGCTATAGCTTATGAAAAATGTATTGATTAAAAAATTGATCCAATTTATAGCGATATTAATAATTTCGTTTGAAATGTGTTTTGCAAATACGGTCATCAATTTATCCAATTATAGAGCACCAGCTGCTAGTCAAAACGAGTCACAGATTGATGCTTTTATATCTGCTATGCAAGCATTTAAAGAAGATGTGGTCGGCAAAGATAATTGTAGTAACGAAACCAATCAAGTATCCCAGAAAGATGAAGACCATCGTGATGAAGTTGATTTGGGTGATGAAGAAAATTTGGATTATGGTGAGATCGTAAGAAAAGTACAAGTTGCCAAAATATCTATGATCAATGAAAAAGAACGGGCCTATTTTCAAAATTTAAAGGAAGAAAAGGAAAATGCCTGTACTTTGAAAAATAAAAAAATGATAGCTCCCCAAGCTGAAAAATGCGAAATCAAAGATGGATTAATTTATGAGATAAGCCAAAAAGTGGGGAGTTTAAGCGAATTGGAAGATCAAATAAATTTTAAGTTATGGCCACGAGATCCATTGGTAAAACAATACCTGATGCTTAAAAAAGAGGCCTTCGAATCTTTTAAGATTGTAAAAAAGATTGTTTTTGATAATAACATTCAATCCGAACAAAGGCGCAATGTTCTTTTGGCGTATATCAGTTCGGTGCTTTGGCCTATGAGAGAGCTGGTGGTTGTCCTCACCAACATAATCCAAAATAAAAAACTAATTTCAAATGTGTATGAATCCTTATTGCCAACTTTTCCCACAGATCTTTTCCCCTCAGAGGATACTGAGTTAAGAAATATGCTACGCGTGGGTCCCCAAGCTTCAATTGATCCTTTTTATCTTAACATAGTTGATCAAGACGATAACCAATCCATTACAGAATTTGATTCAGTCAAAGCGGTAGAGCGGGATATCTTGGTTTTAATGAGAGCGCCTAATGTCAGAAACTATTTAGTAGCTTCAAAATGGTTAACTACTCAAATGTTATTATCACAATATACCATTTATACTTCCATGATTGCTGATCAAAAAGAGATTGATGAGAATGTGAAGAGGGCCTGTTTCAGCAGGGAAAATGGCGGCTTTTCACACTACAATCGCTATGAGGATTTAGGTAACGAGGAAAATAGCAAGAACGGTGAAGAGTTATTAGAGGAGATCTTGCAAAATCATGGATTGGTATTATCGGATGTTTATTTTAACTATTTTTTTGAAAACCTTGATAAAGACCCGATGGTGCGAGGTTATTCAGGACTTGCTCCATTTGAGGCTTATAAATTTGCTCAAATCGGAATCAATCGACCGAATTTACCCGAACCACTTCGTCCAAGTATTGATGATATATCTGGCTATGATGATGTCATTACACTTCGGTTACACAAGGCACTGGCGTTGTTTGACCAGGAATTCATAGATTCAAAAACCAAGCAAAGAAAAAGATTTGAATATCGCGGAAAAGAATATCTTAATAAAATACTTTACCTGCCAAGTGCTGAGGAATCCTTTGGATATTTAGATGCAGATAAAAAAGTAGTGGAAATTAATGCTATTAAAAATAATTTATCGATATATTTGGCTGAAAGAATGCAACGCTTGAAAACCAACAAATTAGAAGAAATAATTCCTGGAAATATCAAACAGATGCTATCAAAAAATGTGGTTAAGATTAAATTTCCATCCCTTTATAGTTCATCTGTGTGGAGAGATTCGGCAGTTATGAAACTGTATAAGGTATTACTTGAAAATCAAAACAATAAATTGGCAAAAGATAAAATCATCCCTTTCATGACAGAGGCCTGTAGTGAGAGTGCTTATCAAAATCCGGAAAAAGTGGATTTAATCAATCGGGACATTTGTCTGGGATTTAAAATTGAGCGCAATCAGATAAATTCTAAACATGGATTTGAAATAGCTGATTTTGCCAGTTCCTATAAAGCCTATGACCACTTTTTAGAGCATATGACCAAATTGCTAAGAAAGGATTTGTTTGTTCCAGGAACTAGAATTGATGAGGAACAATTTGAACATGTATGGATTGCCTTTGCATCTTTGTGGGATAATTTAAGAGACAAGACCGACTTGTTAGATATTGCTAATATGAATGAATATGATTATATCTTGGAACAGATGCAAGTTGATAATCCATGGGTTAGAAGCAGGCTTTCTTATGTATTGCTTAGAAATGAATTATCTAGTGAATTAAAAGGGGTTCAACAATATTCCAATTTTGCTGGCAGAAACTGTCAGGATTCCACCAAATGTTATCAGATAAATCAACAAATGAAACTCAAGCTTTTAAAAAAGGCCGGAAAAATACTAGCGTTGGACCAAATTCAAATGCCACATTTTGCTAATAAAATTTTAAGTAGTTATGAAAAAAAATTTTATTGGAATGATGTCATTCAAAGTAGTAATGATAGTAATTTTCAATTGTTTGGTGTCAACACTCAAACCACACCAGTCTTGCTACCCAAAGAAAAGATTGATAACGAATTATTAATGGTAAAGCTTTTTAAATGGGGCAAAAATATTGCCAGCAATATGCTTGCTTACAAGGCAGATTCGCAAGATGAAAATTATTATAATTTAATAGAACAAATAAGTTATAAAAATCTTTTTACTAAGGATCAGACGGATGATTTGCTCAGCCAAAAATTTGATTCACCTCTTGAAAATGCAAGACAATCTGAGCTAGATAACATTTGGGATAGCGATATGGGACGATACAGTGGGGTGCTTTATTCACTTTATAGTAATAAAGGAAATCCTATAGAGCAGGAACGTTTATACTTTGAATTTTTGCAAAATAACAAAGATATGGAACTGCTAAATCCCAAAGAGGTTTTTTTCATAATGGACGGTGCTATCAAATTGCCAATTTATAAAGAGTTGTTAGTTAGATCTGCTAAAGTCAGACGCAATCAAATTGAAGATACCTTGGTGGATTTTTGTGAGACCAAAATGGATGAACATCAAAAATTACAAACCATTTTTTACTCCACCATGAAGTCACAAAATAAACTAAACCAGATCATTGGAATTCCGGGTTTAAATTCCAAGGTAATGGATGAAATGCTCAGCATGAGTCCTGAAGAGTGGACTGATGTGAAATTCTCCTTTGGTATGATGGGCCTTATTATGGGATCTGTTATGTTTGGATCGGCATGTACGAGTTTATCTCTGGGAGCTTGTGGGCCTTTAGCGTTTGCGATGGTGGCATCGGCGGTGGGCGGCTATGGAATTCAGTATGGACTTTATGAGAGAGAGAAAAACAGATATCACAAGAGTAAGGATTATGCCAAGGTGGTAGAGAGCATGGAAGAGCTGGGCATGACTGAAAATGGTTCTGCTAACAAGATAGAAAAATCCTCTTTTTGGACAGTCCTCGAAGCTAGTGGACTGCTGGCCTTTCTAGGACCTACTGCTCGCAGTATGTATCTCGGAAGCCGGTTTACTCAAATTATAAAAAATTCCAAATATCTAAGCAAGGCCCGTTTTAATGCTCTTACCAAGCAGGCGATGCGAGAAGCTGATACTCGTTTTGCCTTAGATGTTTTAGAATTTAAAACCATCTGGCAAAAAATGGCCTTGGATGAAAACCAAACAGAAGTTTCTAAAAATTTTGAAAAGCTAAAAGAAACGTTTGGTAGATTTAAAGATGGTAAAATGACTCGTAATCAGTTGCTCGATCATTCAGCGGATCTACTTAAAAGTGTCAGCAAAGTTCCATCTCGGGTTATTAAGGGATTAAAACAAGAGTTCTTTGGTGAGGTAGTGGTGGTTAAAAACAAAAAGGAATTAGATAAACAGGCC
>Ga0208375_1003953_pt1 | contig 12075 bp, 15 predicted proteins | sample RifOxyD1_FD_184038 | JGI IMG/M metagenome (GOLD analysis project Ga0208375, IMG submission 184038) | Soil microbial communities from Rifle, Colorado - Rifle Oxygen_injection D1 (SPAdes) | ecosystem: Environmental > Terrestrial > Deep subsurface > Rock core/Sediment | place: Rifle, Colorado... | reverse complement strand
ATACCTCTTTACCTAGCATTGACTTGATTAAAAAAACTGCCGAGATTCTCAACAAATTAAAGGAAGCTGACATTGATGCTTACATAATTCCAGGAAGCCATGATTTCTCACCTTCAGGAAAAACAATGATTGATGTCCTTGAGAATGCCGGTTTAATGGTTAATGTGATGAATATCAAAGACAACAAATTATTATTCACCCATGACAAGACAGGAGTAAAAATAACAGGATTAGTCGGGTTAAGGAGCAGCCTTGACAGATATTATTATGAAAACCTTGACTTCAGCAATCTGGAAAATGAGGATGGATTCAAGATATTCATGCTGCACAATACAATAAATGAATTAAAACCAAAGGATCTGGAGAAAGTTGAAGGTCTGCCCATGAATTTACTGCCAAAAGGTTTTGATTACTATGCAGCCGGGCATGTCCATTACATCAAGGAAAGCGAATATGACAAGGGAAAATTAATATATCCTGGCCCTTTGTTCCCCAATAATTTCAAGGAATTGGAGGAGTTAAAGCATGGGGGGTTTTACATCTATGACAACGGCAATCTGAAATATATACCAATCAAATTAAAGGATGTTTTATGTATTGAGATAAATGCCGACGGCAAGACAAGCAGAGAGGTTGAAGATGAAATTCTTGAGATTAAAAGCTATGAAGACAAGGTATTATTGCTAAGAGTCAAGGGTGTCTTGAAAGAAGGAAAATCAAGCGACATTAACTTCAAGACCATAAGTGATAGTTTCAGGAATAGTTTTGTTTTTTTAAAGAATACAACTAAATTGACGAGCAAGGAATTTCTTGATATGGAAATAAAAGAAGGTGAGATTGAGGATGTTGAGGAAGATATAATCAAGGAATTCAAGCTAGATTATAATGAAGAGTTTGTTGTTAACCTGATGAATGCACTGGACAAGGAAAAAAATGAAGGCGAAAGAAACATTGATTTTGAAAAAAGACTGCTGAAAGACATTGAAGGATTTCTGAAATCCTAATTATGCATTATTAATTCATGGGCCGCTGCAGGATTAACCGCAAACCTAGTTTCCAGTCTTCCTGCTAATCTTCTAATCTCATCAGACAAACTTGTCGACCTATAAAATTCAAACAAATCACTCCTTAACCTTGAATATCCATCAATAACTTTTTTAGGATATTTATTGCTGTTAAAAACGAGAGAATCATTTTCAGCAGCATATAAATCCATTTTTATAGATAAATTTTCCAAATAAATATGAACCTTTTTTGGGTCCAATGAGTTCCAATCAATCCTGCCTGAAAATATGCTCATTTTAAGTTAATACTTCAGAAATGTTATTAAATCTTTTGATATTTAAGAAATATATTTTTATTGATACAAATCCTTTTTAATTTTAACCTGCTTTGGCTCATATGCTAATCAAATCCATCAAGCTGAACAACATAAGAAGCTACACAGACAAGGAGATTGTTTTTGAGCTTGGAAGCACTTTATTGTCAGGTGATATAGGAAGCGGCAAGTCTACAATATTATTGGGGATGGATTTTGCTCTTTTTGGATTAAGCAAAGGCGTGATTACAGGAGAAGCCCTGTTAAGGCATGGCGAAAAACAAGGCAGTGTTGAGCTGAACTTTTTCATTGACGACAAGAATGTAAAAATAAGGAGAACATTAAAAAAAACTGGTGATGGTGTTGCACAGGATTCTGGCTATCTTATGATAAATGATGAGCTGCATAATTTAAGCCCAGTTGAATTAAAGCAAAGGGTATTACAACTGCTCAACTATCCGCAGGAGATTCTTACAAAAAAATCCCTGATTTACAGGTATACTGTCTATACGCCGCAAGAGGAGATGAAATCAATACTTCTTGGGAAAAAAGAGGACAGGATAGACACTCTGAGAAAGGTGTTCAACATTGACAAATATAAAAGGATCAAAGAGAACTCAAAGATATTAAGCTTTGAATTAAGAGGAAAAATAAAAGAGCATGAGCTTGGCATCAGCGATCTTGAGGAGATAAAAAAAAGCAAAACAGAAAAGGTTACACTACAAAAGGAGCTGGAAATAAAACTAAACGAAGTATCTAACAAATTAATCAGCCTGCAGGACAGAATCAAAATAAAAAAAGATGAAGCAAACAAGACTGAAGAAAAAATAAAAATCTTGAATGAATTCAGGAAAGAGCTTGAACTGAACGAGCTTAACCTAAAGAACAATGCAAGCAGGCATGAAAGCAACAAAAAAAGAATAAGAGAATTAATCAAGGATATTTCTGAACTTGAAGAAGAAAACATCAAGGAAATAGACATTGATGCTGTTTACAGAAACCTGGTCAGCTACAGAAGCAAGCTAGTCAAGACAGAGGAGGAATTATTAAGCGCAAGAAAGAGCCTGAACGAAAGCAAGTATGCCTTCATGGATTCTGACAAGATAATAAGGGAAATCAAGGACCTGAGCAAATGCCCTGTCTGCCTCCAGGATGTAAATGAGGAGCATAAGCATAAAATCCTCGGCAATGAGGAAATTAAAATCGAGGACTTAAGGGATAACATCAGAATCTACACCAAAAAAGAGAATGAACTGGCAAAAGACCTGAGCATCATCAACAAGGAGATAGAAAAATTAAATGAGATAAGAAGCAGCAATGAAATTGTCAAATTAAAAATAAAGAGCTTGAACGAAAAAAAAGACAATCATTCCAGACTGGTAAAAGAAAATGAAGAGCTGATGAATATAATTGAAGAGATTAACAAAAGAAAACTGGAGCTGGACAGCAAGATAAAGGAATATGATGATTCAACATATGTAAACATCAGGAAAGAACTAGAAAATTTATTGGAAGATGAAAAAAGACTATTGCTGGACAAGAATTCCACTGAAAGCGAATTAAAAAATGCCAATAATGACATTATCAGGTTAAGTAATGATATTATTAACAAAGAAATAATCAGGGAGAAATTATTCAATGCCAGGAAATTAAGGAGCTTCATAGACGATGATTTTTCCATGCTAATTGATACAATAGAGAGAAAAGTGATGCTGAGAGTTCATAATGACTTCAACGAACTGTTCATCAAATGGTTTGGAATCCTTGTTGATGATGAAAATATCTCGGTTAAATTAGATGAGGAATTCTCCCCAATGATTGAGCAGAACGGGTATAATGTGGATTACTTGTTCTTATCAGGAGGAGAGAAGACTGCCGGGGCTCTTGCTTACAGGCTGGCTTTAAACCAGGTAATCAACAATCTAATTGTGAACATAAAAACCAAGGACCTTCTTATCCTTGATGAGCCCACAGACGGCTTTTCAGAAGACCAGCTGGACAAGGTGAGACTGGTATTGGACGAGCTGAATATCAAACAGGTTATCATGGTCAGCCATGAGAGCAAAATTGAAAGCTTTGTCAACAATGTAATAATATTAAATAAAAAAGAAGGGGTAAGCGAGGTTATTTAATCAATTTATTTCCTTAATTCATCTTTTTCTTCCTTAAGCTTAAAATAATTGGATAATATCTTCATAACTTCCTGAAAAGAGATTTCTTCTGCTATCAAAGGCATTAAGTCCTTATCCCACCTTTTCTTCAATATTTTTGCTTTATTGAACATTTTTATTATGCTGAACTCCACTTTGGATTGCCTGCATTTCTTTTTTACCAAATCAATATTTATTGGAATGCCTAGTTTAATAATTTTATATAAATCATAATGGTCCCTTGGACGATTTCTTCCAATTGTTGCAGCCATCTTTTCGGCAACCATCTCTTCCTTTGAGAGGGTATTAACAGAAAATTCAGGAATATCCTCATCATAGAAATGTTTTATCCTATGATTTTCAGGCTTTAAAAATAATTCAGCTCTTTTGTTTAAATCAATGAATACAAAATCATCTTCATTAGAAAAATCCTTGTAATGGACAACCAGTCTTGTAAAATCTTCAACATCCTTGTCTTTTGTTATTTTTTCAAATAACCCGCTATTTTTTAATTTGGATGTCACTTCTTCAATAATATCCCTAACATCTCTAGTTAATGTAAAATCCAAATCTTCAGATAGTCTGGAATAATTCAGGAATATTTTTTGTAATGCTGTTCCGCCTTTAAAATATAAACCTTCTATATCATTGATTAGGTATAAAATTACTGTTAGATAATAATCTTTGGTTAGATATTTGGAAATAAACCCTTTGTCAGACACTATTTCTAAAAATTTATCATAATTTATTCTCTTGATTTCATCCATTTTTTCGTATCTATTTTATTTTGAATTCTAAAATTATGTTCCTTAATCCTTATAATTACAGCATTTCCTATTCTCTTCTTTGTTGTCCTGTGGAATACAAGTCTTGTGTTTAATATTTTTATCTTGCCCTGTCTTCTTGTTGTATAAACATCCACCTGCATTGGTATTTGGTCTGTAAGCCTCCAATAATTAGCTGCCGCCCATCCACCTATAAAATAATCCCTGCCATTGCATACTTCATCTGCAATAATAAAAGAATCATCTGCCCATTTTCCTGTTCTGGCTTTTATTGGAACAAGGAAATATTTATTTTTATTTAACTTGACTATTCTGCCTTTTTTTCTAAGGGTATATATTGTATTGATTATCTGGCGTTTATTTTTAAAGTGATTTTTAACATCTGATATATTAAAATAATAAATTTTCTTAAATTCCAAATCAGATATTACTCTAATTTCCTTTTTTGAAATTCCCTTCATTTTTAACACCAAACTATTAATATTTAAGATTCTAATGTTAAATTTGTATATAAATCTTTCTATTTGTTAAAAAGCCAGCCATAAAAGCAAAATTGAAAGCTTTGTCAACAACGTGATAAGGCTGAACAAAAAAGAATGGGTAAGCTAGGTTGTTTAATCATAATGAGGAGTCTGGTCAGTTGGATATTCACATTCAGTTTTATTATCACATTCTGTTCTTCTTTCTGGAGGAAGACTACATCCCAAACAAGTATAATTATTTAGATTATCAGAAGATTCTTCTGTAGGAGGCAACCCATCTCCAATTCTTTTCTCTAATTTTTTTAGGTTTACCATAATAAGTTACAAAAATTAATGTCATATAAATTTATTCATACCTCAGTGCATCAACCGGCTTTAATTTTGAAGCCTGATACGCCGGCAAGATTCCTGAGATTATACCCACTGCAAATGCAAACAGCAATCCAAAAATCAATATCAAAGGCTCAATTTTTACAATCAATGTAAATCCCGCGCTTTTTGAAAACTGCCCTATGATCAATGCCATCGCGCTTCCAAATAAAACACCAAATATTCCACCAACCAATCCTATCAACCCTGACTCAACCAAAAATATCTTCAGAATATCCGAATTCCTCGCACCTATGGCTTTCATTATTCCAATATCCCTCGTACGCTCAAGCACGCTTGTATACATTGAATTCATTATCCCTATTGCCCCAACAACCAATGAAATTGCAGCTATTCCAACAAGAACAAACTGCATTATCCCGAGAACCTGATTAATCTGCTCCAGAATCTGTGTGGCCGTGACAACCTGGAAATTTGTATCATCCCTTTTACGCTCCAGATCTTTTTCTATTTTTTCCTGCAACAAAGGAATATCCCCAGCATACTTGACCTGCGCAATTATTGCATCAACATCATCCGGCTTGCTGAATATTTCACGGGCTGTGTCCAGAAGAATATTAATCTGGTTGTCATCCTGGGAATTTCCTATCTCCTTCAATACTCCAACAATTTTAAATTCCTGCCCCTTAATCTCAATCTTGCTTCCCAGCCTTAACTTGTCCCTGAACATATCCTCCACAACTCTTGACCCAACAACCGCACCGAATTTATCGCCCTCCTTGATAAATCTTCCCTGCTGCAGTTTCACCCCGGAATCAACGAAAAATTCCTCAAAGTTTTCAGCCGGAATTCCGCTCACCAAAGTAAAGCCAGCCTCTTTCCTGTAACTAACTTCAGTTGAAAGAAATATTCCAGGAACGACATATTCAAACCCAGGTATTTTTTCAATGGTCTCTACATCTTTCACTGTCAATCCTTCAGAACTAGTACCGGGGCCCTGAAAACCTCTTGGAGACACTATAATCCTGTTAGCACCAAACTGCTCAAACTGGCTTTCTATTGTGCTCTCCAAACTCCTTGAAACTGTTATTAACGAGATAATTGCAGCAACACCTATCACGATGCCTATCAAAGTCAACCAGGATCTTAATTTTCTATGACGAATGCTGTTTACCGCCATCAAAAAATAATCAATTAACATTTTTCTTTCTTCTAAATGTCCTATACAATATAATGTTTATAACCACCAACACAAAAAGAATTACCCATATCCCAAATGAGCTTGTCTTAATCAATCCAAGCTGTTTTGCCTCCTCCAATGTATATATGCTCAAATCAACATACCTTGTCTCCTTAAACTCATTATTATTTGAATCAGTGTATTCAATATCAACAACCAACCTGGAATCCTTAACCTTTGAAATTATCAAAAATTCCTCGGTTTCAAAATCATCGATATCAACTTCTCCGACATATAATGATTTGGGGGATAAGATTTCATAAAATGGGCTGTTCTGCAAAGTCACTTTCAGGAATTTTATCTGTGTCAACCCATTATTTATAAATTTCAATGTCACAGCTCCCTTATCATTCACTTTAATGATCTCAGATTCTTCCAGTATAACATCAAGCTTTGCCTGGGCACTTACTTCAAGGCTTATCAATGAGGATTTAACAGTCTCATTATAAGAGATCTTTATCGGAATCTTGTATATCTGGGGCAATGCATCCGGCAGCACAACCAAATCAAAGCGCACTGCCTCCTCATCGCCGTCCTTTATCTTATCTATAATTTTTTCGCTTGAAGAACGCAACGGCGCAAAAGGAACCTGGGACAGATCAAGATTAACCAATACATTTCTAATGTCATCATCCCCAACATTTTCCAGTATAATCAGCAATTCCACCTTATTTCCCGGTGAAACTTTTTCAGGAGATGCGCTGAATGACTGCACTGCAACCTGAGCGCTGACCAACGGAATCATCAATAACACCAGTATAAACAACATTAATTTTTTCATTTTAACTCCCCACTAATTTTCCATCCTTTAATCTTATAATTTTATTAGCTAATTTTGTCAAATCAGGATTATGCGTGACCAAGATTATTGTTTTGCCTTTCCTGTTCAAGTCATATAATAATTTCATTATTTCATCACCTGTCTTGGTATCCAAGTTTCCGGTAGGCTCGTCTGCAAGTATGATTTCTGGATCATTTATCAAAGCTCTTGCGATTGCAACCCTCTGTATCTGCCCGCCTGACAATTGGCTTGGCAAATGTTTCATCCTATCACTCAATCCAACCTGCTCCAACAATTCACGCGCCCTTTTCAACCTGATGCCTCTCGGAACATTCTGAAATGCCATCGGCAATGCAACATTCTCAAGAGCTGTCAGACTAGGAACCAAATTAAACACCTGAAATATAAACCCAATCTGCTTCCCCCTTATCTGCGCCAAGTCACTCTCTGACAGGTGCCTGATATTATTTTCCTTAAGATAGATTTCACCCTTGCTTGCAAGATCCAAGCATCCAACCAAGTTCATAGCCGTTGATTTTCCAGAGCCTGAAGGGCCTATCAAAGCAACAAAATCCCCCTTGTTTATGCTTAATGAGATGCCATTCAAAGCAGGCACTTCCGTACTGTCCATCTTGTAGATTTTATGAACATCTTCGAGTTTTATGAGGGTTGTCATGTTCCTTATGTATTTATAGTATTTATAAACATTTTGGTATAATAGTTATTTTATAGTAGTTACTTTTAAAGAATTAGTTGGAAATGGATAGAGAATGATTATATAAATTATGGAATTACACCCTTGATTCAATATTATCCTCTCTCCAAACTTTGGAGATTAACTCTTTACTACGGCCAATAGCTCTTGCAGCTTGTGCAACATTTCCCCCATATCTATCATATAATTTAAGGATATATTCTCTCTGTTGATATGTACAAGCTCCACCATATTTTCCATCAGCCCTTAACCCTTTTATTTTATTCAACTCTAATCCCAGCACCATACTATATTCCCTCAATGTTTTTGGAGAAATATTCAAATTCTTAGACATCTCTGATAACACACCATTACATCCAACATATTGTTCCTTTATTCTTTCCTTAAGATATTCTGTTAAACGTGTACATTTCTTATATGACAATTTTAAGCCTAATTCTTCACAATATTTTTTTATTGCTGACTTAGAATAAGGAAGGGCCTCTGACATTTTTTTAAGATTACCATTAAGGCGGAAGTGTTCTGCTCTTATTATTTCTATGCATTCAGGATTTAAACTCATAAATATAAAACAAGAAAAAAATTTATATAATTTACTTATTATCTCTTGAAATAATTCCTTACCTTATCAGGCAGCTGCCTGAGATTTTTTAATATGTAAAGTTTTCGTCAGAAGATAATGACCAGCATAATTATCAGATTAATTAAAAATACAGCAAGGCAGTACTCACAAAATTCCCTCAGGATGAACAGCTGTATGCATGTCAGCATCAATGAAAACAGGAATGCAACAATTGAAACAACAATGAGAAAAACACCGAGGGGAAATCCCATATTTACAAGAACTAATGACAAGATTACAATCATGTAATATAAAATCCCCAGAATCTCATTTTGAACACCCAAAGTTCTGCTGTACCTGCTTTTTATCACCTTATTGCAGTCTTTTCCTATTACACATACAATTTTTCTGTGCTTCTTCTTCGAATTATAAAGATAAAAAGAGATGACAATCCCAATCAATGACAATATGATTAATCCATACATTTCTATTTTCTCCTGTTAAGCCAGTATGCAAACATTATAACAATTATCAGCCCAATCAATGAAAGAACAAACCTGAATGCATCGCCTGCAAACCTCCAGTATCTGATTGCACCATACAGCAAGGTTGTTATTCCCCCACCCATCAATCCGGCACCAACAGCCTCAAGATTAAACAAAGCGCCTCCAACACCTATCAAGATCAGCCCCATTATTATTGCTATGATGAAAAGATTCCTAGAATAAGTTTCATCAGCATCGCTATAATCATTCCTGCATTTGAAATCCCTGTCGCAATATCCCTTAAGGCAGGGCTCCGAGATGCATTTCATAATTTCAGAAGTCCACTGGCCGCCAATATTCCCGCACTGCTCTGATGTCTCTATTATTTCCAAAGTCCTTACTTCTGGGCAGAAATCATTGTATTCCGGAGAGGAATAAAATGTCTGTATCCCAAAACCAACAACAAGTGTGGTTAAGACTATTATTGCTATGCCAATGACAACATTCTTTACTGACATGATATTTTTTTACAATAAGAATATTATAAATCTTTGCAATCATTTACAAATAGAAGATTTTAAAAATGAATTTCTGCTGCTAATATTTATGCATATGTGGGAGTGCCGGAGCGGTCAAACGGGATAGCCTCAAGAGCTATTGGCTTAGTGCCTACGCAGGTTCGAACCCTGTCTCCCACATAAACCTTTTAAAAAAAGCTTTACCAAAAAACATAATAAACCCTTTAAATGAAAATTTACAAAAAAAGTTCAATAAAAAATGAAACGCTCAATAAGGACAGGGCTCAGCTTTGGATTAACATCCGGTGTAATAACAACGTTGGGATTAATCGTCGGGCTGGATTCTGCAACCAATTCAAGACTTGTTGTCTTAGGCGGAATAATCACAATAGCGATAGCAGATGCACTCTCTGACTCATTATCCATGCATGTCTCTCAGGAATCAGAGAGCAAGCACTCAAAAAAAGAAATCTGGGAATCAACAATAGCAACATTCATAACCAAATTGCTGTTTGCACTGACATTCATAATCCCTGTATTAATATTAAGCCTAAGGATGGCAGTAATAACAGACATAGCATGGGGTTTTCTCCTGCTAATAATATTAAATTACAAGATAGCAAAAAGAGAGAGAATAAACCCGATAAAAGTTATAAGCAGCCACCTGACAATCGCCTTATTGGTGATAATTATAACTTACTTTTTGGGAAAGGGAATAGCCATTGCTTTTGGATGAAATGATAAAGAAAATATTGTTTGACAAGAAGAACAGGAAATATTACTGGGAGAAAGGAGATTTGCATACTGGATTAGGAATCATAAGGGAAAATGACATGGATAAAGAGGAAGCAACAAGCAGCACCAACCAGAAGTTCAGAATTTTTAATGCTAATTTCATTGATAACCTGGAAAAAATAAAAACAGGACCTGCAACCACCAGCCTGAAAGACATAGGAGCAATATTAACATACACAGGAATAAGCAAAGATTCCATCATTACTGAAGCAGGAACTGGCTCTGGTTATTTAACTTCTGTGCTGTCAAGATTTGTCAAGAGAATTGATAGCTATGAAAAAAATAGTGATTTTTTCAACTTAAGCAAGAAAAATTTAGAAAAATTAGATATTAAAAATGTTAAATTATTTAATGAAGACATTTCAAAATTGAAAGGAAAGTATGATTTGATTGTTCTTGATTTATTAGATCCTTGGAGTTATAAATTGGAGAATAATCTGAAAGAAGGATGTTACTTAGTTGCTTATCTTCCAAACATTACACAAGTAAAAGCTTTAGTTAGCGAGAGTAAATTATTTCACGAAAAAACTATTGAAATTCTTGAAAGAGAATGGTATGTAGATGAAAGATTAAGGCCAAAAAATTTCAAACTGGGGCACAGCGCCTTTCTTGTTTTTATGAGGAAGCGTTGAACCTTTGTTATGTTTCCTGACCTCGAGATTTTTAGATAACCCCTGTTATCGTTAAGAAAATCTCATAGATGGAAGGTGCGAGTGAAATTTTAATGGAATGATTAAATGGAATTTAAATTTCCTCCTGCAAGTTATGACGGACTGACTGAAAGGAAGGAGTAATAATTAAATATAATCAGTGTTATGTGGTGAGCCTGCAAGGCGAACGAGGGAGCGAAGCGACTGACAGTATGACGCAGGGTTTGATTATCTGTCATTTATTTTTGCCTTATATTTGAGATACCTTACAATACCATAAATAAATAATGCAATCCCAAAAAGTATTGAAACTAAAGCCAATATCATAGAATATATTAAAGGAACAAATTTGATTAGAAATGCTCCTAAAACTAAAAATGTAAGCGCAGTTCTCCAATATGCTAGAAGTGTTCTTTCGTTTGCAAGATGAGTTCTGTCTTGCGCCAAGTAGTCTCTTCTTGTATATTGTTCCTTCATATTTTATCTTCAACTATTTATCTTTTAAATAATTATCGCTTATCAAACCCGAGTAATATTGCAAATAATCGGTGTTATGCTCCCTCGTTAGAGGTCGAGTATCGCAACGAAGTGAGAAACGCAGAAGTTATGAAGGTCAGCGAAAATTATATAAATGCAATAAATATTATAAAATCTATGAAAGAATTTAATATAATAATTGAACAAGGAGAAGATGGATATTTAATATCGGAAGTAGTTGGGCTTTCTGGATGCCATACACAGGCAAAATCATTCGATGAGCTTATTGAAAGAACTAAAGAAGCAGTTTCTTTATGCTTAAAATGCCAAGAAGAGCCAATAAGTGAAAGATTTCTTGGAATACAAAGAATAATGGTTTAAAATGCCAAAATTTCCATTATTAGAAGCTAGAAAGGTCTTTAAGGTTCTGAAGGATTTGGGTTTTGAAAAAATAAGACAAGAAGGAAGCCATGTATTCTTTAGACATCCAGATGGGAGAACAACTGTGATTCCAAATCATCCTGGTGAAAAATTAGATAGAGGACTTCTGATTAAAATAGTTAAAAAAGATCTTGGAATTTCTAAGGAAGACTTTATGAAATATTTATGAGCCGACCTGAGTAATTGAGCATAATCGGTGTTCAACTCTCCCGAAAACTTGCAGGGATTGATTTTTAGTGCAACGTTTGACGTAGCCGAAAAAATCAAAGTCGTTGTGTCTATTGTTTTCTATGGGGTTTCCGCCACAGTTTTTTGCTTCTTTTTTTCTGAAAAAAGAAAATGGGAA
>Ga0208375_1003952_pt1 | contig 12078 bp, 10 predicted proteins | sample RifOxyD1_FD_184038 | JGI IMG/M metagenome (GOLD analysis project Ga0208375, IMG submission 184038) | Soil microbial communities from Rifle, Colorado - Rifle Oxygen_injection D1 (SPAdes) | ecosystem: Environmental > Terrestrial > Deep subsurface > Rock core/Sediment | place: Rifle, Colorado... | reverse complement strand
GAGTACAGTCGCAAGGCCGAAACTTAAAGGAATTGGCGGGGGAGCACTACAAGGAGTGACGCGTGCGGTTTAATTAGATTCTACCCCGTGAACCTTACCAGGAGCGACAGCAGAATGAAGGTCAGTCTAAAGGGCTTACCTGACACGCTGAGAGGAGGTGCATGGCCATCGTCAGCCTGTGTCGTGAGATGATCTGTTAAATCAGTTAACAGGCGAGACCTGCGTGTATTGTTGCTATCATGTACTGAAGCACACTATACAGACTGCTCCCGCAAGGGAGAGGAAGGTGCAGGCAACGATAGGTGAGTACGCCCCGAATCCCCTGGGTTACACGCGCGCGGCAATGGCGAGAACAATGAGTTGCAATGCCGAAAGGCAAAGCTAATCCCCTAAATCTCGTCTCAGTCCAAATTGAGGCTTGAAACTCAGCCTCATGACGTCGGAATTCCTAGTAATCGGATGTTATCAACGTCCGGTGAATAATGTCCCTGCTCCTTGCACACACCGCCCATCAAACCATCCGAGTTTTGCTTTGTTGATGCTAGCAATAGAGGAAATTTGGTAAGACAAGGAAGGTTAAGTTGTCACAAGGTATCCGTAGGGGAACCTGCGGATGGATCACCTCCTTTTTTAATATAAAAATTAATCATTGGAAAAATTGATTGGGATGAGAGAAATGCAAGATAATGCTCAAAAACGAAAACGTTTTTGGCATCCCGAAATTCGAAAGAATTTCGTGAACATTAATGAAGAATGCCGCCTTTTCTACGTGAAACTATTTTTTTTATGTTTAATAGAATTATAAAAAATATCAAAACCCACAAAATATAAATAACATAAAAATAAAAAATGACCTACTACGAAATTAAAGTAATGTCTGGAAGAAAAATAAAAAAATACGAAACAGAAGGAAAAGAAATTCCTTTAGTATGTTCAGACATACATAATGATTACACCGAAGCTCAATTAAGAAAAGCAAAAATTAGCATAACAGAAATTAGCGCTGATTTATTTATACATTACAGAAGGAGTAAAATGGAAAGATTATTAGCAACTGCGTAAATCACAAAATCACAAATCACAAATAAAAAATATCACAAAATAATATTCAAATTTTTTAATTTGAAAAAATTCCGCAAGGAATTTTTGTTATGACGTGTGCAAGGAAATTTGCATACCGAGCAGATCATGCGTAGGAAATCAGAATATTTCCTGCATCCCGAAAATTCCTTTTTGGAATTTTCTTGATATTTGAGATGAAGCATCATAAGAAGAACACAACTTTAGTGAAAACTAGAGATAATCAAAATCGTAAAGATTTTTGGTTTCTAGTTTCCCACAAAGAATTTTTTGGAAAGCTCAAAAAAATTAGCAACGCTAGAAAATTTTTAATTTTCGGCGTGCCAAAAACAGAAATGTTTTTGAGCATAATTTTTTGAGAGTAAAAAATGTAAGATAAGATATCTTTAAGATATATAAAATTACGAAAGTAATTTTTTACGAACTAAAGATCCTATAAAAACTATTATACGGATGGCTTGGCTTAAGTCGTGACGAAGGACGTGGCAAGCTGCGATAAGCTCTGGGGAGGTGCATGCAACCTTTGATCCAGAGATTTCCGAATATGAAACATTTTAATTCACGCAAGTGAAAGCGTACCCCGGGAATTGAAACATCTTAGTACCGGTAGGAGAAGAAAATAATAATGATTCCGTTAGTAACAGCGAGCGAACGCGGAACAGAACAAACCGAATCCGTCGATGAAAGTCGATGGAGATGTGGAGTGACAAGAGTACATCTGGGACTTCTGATTTTAACTGATCTGGAAAGATTGGCCACAGAGAGTGATAGCCTCGTGAGAGAGGAAGTTATGGTGATTTCTTGTATCAAGAGTAGGATAACCTGGATTGGTTGTCTGAACACGGCACAACTGAGTGCTAATTCTAAATATGGACTTAAGTCCGATAGCGTACTAGTACTGCGAAGGAATGTTGAAAAGAACTCTTAACAGAGAGTTAAAAGACCTGAAATATAATAGTTATGGTTAGTTACTGCCCTACGGGGTTGTAACGTGCGTTTTGGAAAACGAGCCAAGGAGTTGATATAATTGGCGAGGTTAAGTCTCTATGAGACGTAGCCGAAGCGAAAGCAAATCTCCGCAAGTAATCAGGGAGAGCGTCCTAATCGGCGTCAGTCAATTATTTCTGACCTGAATCCAGATGATCTAATCGTGAACAGGATGAAGCCTTCCCAACGGAGGGTGGAGGTCCGAACAAATGCTACGGGCAAGTGCTTTGATGATTTACGATTAGGGGTGAAAAGCCTATCGAATCTGGCGATGGCTGGTTCCGGTTGAAATATACCTAGGTATAGCCTGAAGTTAGTTGGTTATCGAGGTAGAGCGACGGATTGAACATGCAGGCACTTCCCAGTGTCGGTGCTCAGTCCAACTCCGAATTTGATAACAATGCAGCTTCAGATCCAGGGCTAGGGAGTAAGTTTCTAGTCCGAAACTCGAACAAGAGAGATCGAGGTTAAGGTCCCTAAATGTAGACTAAGTGTTTTGAAAGGAGTCTTGATTCTGAGACAGTTGGGAGGTAGGCTCAGAGGCAGCCATCCTTTAAAGAAAGCGTAACAGCTCACCTATCGAGAAACAAGGCACTGAAAATTGACGGGGCTAAGTCTATTACCGATACCTCGATATTTGTCGTATGACAAATTAGGTAAACCGGCGTGGTGTTTGGGTAGAAGCGTTTCCGTGAGGAGGCGTGGACCGAATACTAATGAAAATCTTGGCAATAGTAGGATCTTACTTGTATGAAAACTACAAGGGTCGTAAGAGCAAGGGTTCCTCGGCACTGTCAATCAGCCGAGGGTTAGTCGATCCTAACTGTGCCCTTAACTGAAGCACAGGAAAACGGAGGGCTGGTTAATATTCCAGCACTATATGATTCGCTAAGGATTTTAATGACATTTTGGAGTATGCACGACGTATCCGCAAGGACGGTTGTATACATAGGGAACAGGAGTTACGTAATGTAGAGAATGTTTCTAAAGTATGCTTCGAAAGCGTGTAGATCTCGAGAGTCCGTGAAAATTTAGAATTTTTGAATTATATATTCGTACCTAGAACTTGCACTAGTGCTCTAGCTGAGTAGGTTAAGACCTGAAAGCTTAAAGATAGTAAGGGAATTCGGCATATTAGTAGCGTATCTTCGGTATAAGCTATGCCTATAACTGTGTTGATAGAAATATACAATGCAGTAGTAGGTTGCAATAACAAGGATCGCCCGACTGTTTATCAAAAACGTAGCCAGTTGCTAATCCGAAAGGATGCGTACAACTGGTGAGACCTGCCCAGTGGTGGTGTCTGAAACTTCGTTCCAACGGAGCTAATGCCCATTAAACGGCGGGCCTAACTGTGAGGCTCTTAAGGTAAACAATTACGATTGCCTTAGTAAAATTTGGCTATTTGCTGGAAAATCCGAGTATTTCAAACTACGACGATAAATTTATTAAATCTGTTGTCGTGAAAATGTTATGAATGCGGACAATCAGCAGGAAAGATTAAATGCTGAATGGATTGTTGGTTTTACTGATGGAGAAGGATGTTTTCATGTCTCTATCAATAAAATTTCTGAAATGAAATTAGGGTGGCAAGTGCTACCTGAATTTAGAATTGTTCAACATGAAAAGAATGAAGAAGTTCTTTATAAAATAAAAACTTTTTTTGATTTTGGTGATGTAACTATCAATAGAATAGATTATCACGGAACAAGAAAAGAATTTAGAGTAAGAGGAAAAGAAAATTTAAATAAAATTGTTAGATTTTTTGAAAAATATCCTCTGAAAACATCAAAGCAAAAAGATTTTGAAATTTTTGCATTGATTATAAAAAAGATGAACAATGGAGAACATCTAACAAAACAAGGGTTAGATGAAATTGCTAAACTCATTTCTAATATGAATAGACAATCTAAAAAGTATTTAGAATCCTCAGAGACTATACGCCAAAAATAAAAGATAATAAGGAAAGAAAACTTGATTGTCTTTTATTAAGATATAGTCCGACCTTCATAGCGATATGAAGAAATTGTTAGAAATAACAATTCGTTACAATTTATTTCTTTAGATAATTGTAATAGTAACAAAAGTGAGCGTAATACCTTGTCATCTGAATGGTGACTTGCATGAATGGTTTAACGAGGTGGTCACTGTCCCTACTGTCGAGCTTCCGAAAATTCCGTCCTGGTGCAAAGGCCAGGGACGCCTAGTGGGAAGCGGAGACCTTGTGGACCTTTACTGCAGCTTGTTGTTGTGGTTTTATGCTTTATACATAGTGTAGCTGGGAGAGATGACGGGTAGCTTAGGCAAACCTGATCGACAATGTAACACCAGTTATAATACATGACATCACTCACTCTTTACAGAGGACAGCGGCATGTGGGCAGTTTGGCTGGGGTGGCACCCTGCAGAAAAGATATCTGTAGGGCCCAATGGTAAGCTCATTGTAGTTGGAAACTACGAGTAGAGCGCAGAGGTAAATGCTTGCCTGACTGTGACATACCCAAACAATGTCGCAGATGCGAAAGCATGGCTCAGCGAACCTATCATGTCTTTCTGTGGGACAGATAGATGACAAAAAAGGTACCCCAAGGATAACAGGTTTGTCGCGCCCGATAGTCCATATTGACGGCGCGGCTTGATACATCGCCGTCGGCTCTTCCTATCCTGGATGTGCACAAGCATCCAAGGGTGTCGGAGTTCACGCATTAAAAGGGATCGTTAGCTGGGTTAAGAACGTCGCGAGACAGTTTGTTTGATATCTGCTAGGCGTGTTGTTGTCTGAGCGAAAGAACGTTTTAGTACGAGAGGAACGGGCGTTCGTAGCCTCTGGTACGTCGATTGCATTTATATTGCACGTCGATAAGCTACGCTATGTGGTGATAAACACTGAAAGCATCTAAGTGTGAAGCGCCCCGCGAAAAGAGACAACTGAGGCCGTTATAAAAGATGACGTTGATAGAGTTGCTGTGTACGCATCAAGCTTCGGCGAGGTGTTCAGCAGTCAACTACTAAAAGCCTTAAATAAAATTATATCTTCGGATATAATCGATTTTTAGTTCGTGTGTTAAAATGTAAAAGTTTTAACATCTCGAAGATAAAACATCAAAACATAAATAGAATTTCCAAAAACTAAAAGTGTTCTTCTATGATGCTTCTTTCATTATTTTTTCTTCAGAAAAAATTTATAAGTTAGCTTTTGCTCTATCCTTTTATGTCTAAACAATTAACAAAAGAGGAAGCAAAAGAAGAGATTAAAAAATTAGTTGAAAAATATAAAAAATATAGTCAAGATGATGAATTTATTAAGAATGAAAGACAAGCCTGTGATAGTTTAATAAGACCTTTCTTTAGAGACATTTTAGGATGGGATATAGATAATCCTTATGAATTTAAATCCGAATATTCTCAGGGTGGTAAAAGAGTAGATTATTTAGTTTGTTTAGATGGAATTAGCCAATTTATTATAGAAGCTAAGGCACCATCAAGGGAAATTATAGAAAAAGGTGAATTTTATAAACAGGCAATTCAATATGCAGAATACAAGGATAAAGATTTTGCAATACTTACTAATTTTACTACAGTTATTATTTTAAGAGCAGGAATTCAAGCAGGAAATGTTTTTAATAATGAACTTAGAAGAATAGATCTTTTGAAATTAAGTGATGAAAACCTAGATTTTCTTTTATATTTTGCAAAAAATTTCTGGGTTGATCAGGGAGAAAATAATCCACTTTATTTAATTAAAAACTTAAAGAAGAAAAAGAAGATAGACGAAGAGCTTATTGAAGATATGTCTAAATGGAGAGAACGTTTGATTACGAATCTTAATGCAAATCAAAAGTTAAAATTAAATTTTGAAGATGAAAAGGAATTTTCTTTAATTGAAGAAGAAATTCAAAGATTTATTGATAGATTAATTTTTATTTGTTCTTGTGAAGATAAGCAGTTGAATGATAACCAATTAAAGTCTTTTTATAATGAAAAAAGAAAAAGACCTTCAGAGAAAAATTATTTATTAAATAAAATTAAAGAAATATTTAGGGAATATCATAGGAAGTATAATAGTGATTTATTTGAAGAGGGATTATGTGACCAATTCATTTTAGATGATGATTTCTTGTTACAAATTTTAGAAGATCTTAGAAGTCCCTTAGGAAAATTACCCTATGATTTTTCAATTATTGATGCAGATATATTAGGTAGGGCATATGAGGGTTTTTTAGGACATACGACAACCGGTAAGAAAAGATTCAAAGAAAAGAAGGATATTGGAAAAAGAAAAGAACAGGGGATATACTACACCCCGCAACATATTGTTAATTATATTGTTTTAAATACAGTTAGGGAAAAAGTAAAAAATCTTTCTTTTCAAGATATACTAAAAATTAAAATTTTAGATCCTGCTTGTGGTTCTGGAAGTTTTTTAATTAAGGCTTTTGATATCCTGGTTGAAGAAGCTAAAAGAAGTTTAAATAGTAATGAGCTAACTTACGAGCAAAAAAAGAGTTTGCTTTTAAATTGTATTTATGGTGTTGATTTAGATGAAAGGGCTTGTGATATTGCAAAATTAAACCTCTCGCTTAAAATTGCATCAAGGGGTGAGAAGATACCCATTCTTCACAGCAATATAAAAAATGGGGATTCCCTAATTAATGATGAAAAAATTGCAGGAGATAAATCATTTAATTGGGAAAAAGAGTTTCCATTTAAGTTTGATATTGTTATTGGAAACCCACCATATGTTGAAGCGAGGCAGATAGAACAAATATTTATTGATTATTATCGGAAAAATTTTAATTCTGCTGGAAATAGAATAAATACTTTTCCCTTATTTTTAGAAAAATCGATTATTGTAATGAAAGATGAAGCGTTATTTGGGATGATAATCCATAAGAATAGTATTCGTTCAAATGATTATGTAAATTTAAGAAGATTTGTTCTTGATAATTGTAGAATACTTAAAATTTTAACTTTAGAATCTGGAACTTTTAAAGATGTTACTGGCGAAATGACCGTAATCATATTTGAAAAAAATAGCAATGAAAAACTTCGCCATAAGAATATTGTTTTGCATGGTGGGAAAGGAGTAATCTTATCTGGAGATATCAAAAAATACGAAAAAATATCTCAAGATCTTTTCTATAAAATTCCAGGAAATAGGTTTAATATATATTTAAATGAAAATAAAATTAAGGTTTTAAATAAGATAAAAGAGTCTAGCAAAGAGCTAAAAGAATTTGCGGAAACCAAACAAGGAATAATTGTAGGAGATGAAAAAAAATATATTAAAAATAAGAAAGAAACGGAAAAATATAAACCCGTTTTAAGGGGCAGAGATATTTCACGTTATAGGATTAATTTTAATGATGAATATCTTTTTTATGTTCCTGGCACAGGGGTTTTAACAAGAGGCAAAACTCCAGACTTATTTGAGAAGGATGAAAAAATTGTGACTCAACACGTTTCTGGTAGAATTATTGCCTCATTGGATACCGAAAGATATTATATTTTACAAACTATCAACATTATATATTCTAAGGGAGATCTACCAAATAAATATTTATTGGCATTATTAAATAGTAAGTTAATTAATTTTTATTACGATAGTTACTTTAATATGGGTTCTGAATTTACTACTGCAGTGGCAACAGAGAATTTAGATCTATTACCAATAAAGATTTCTTCAGAAAAACAACAAAAAATGATTATTCTTCTTGTAGAAAAAATGCTTTCTTTAAATAAGCAACTTCAGGAAATTGGCGAAAAGGATAAATACAAAAAACAAAAAATAGAAGAGAATATAAAAAATACCGATGAAGAAATCAATCAAGAAGTTTACAAACTTTATGGAATAACATCAGAAGAACAGAAAATAATTGAGGAGAGCTTGAAATGAAAAATAAAATACGATTGAATAAACCAGGTCAAATAGTAAAACTAATTTTTATAATATTGGTGACGCTTGGTGTTTTTATATTCTTATTAGACCAATATAGCAATTATTCTTTTTCAAAAGAAATGATCTCCCTTATAATGGAGCTTTCTTTGATTGTTGCAGGATTTGGATTGTTGGGTTTTTCTTTTAATAAGAAGGATACGTCAAGGTTATGGGAAATATGGTATCCAGATTTAAGAAAAATAACTCTTTCCGCTATAATTAGTTTAATTTTAGGATTTATGTTTTTCCCTTTAGAGAATAATGTAACTTTTAACAATCTAATTGGCTTTTGTTGTATTGCTCTTTTCTTTTATTCAATAATCTTGTTTTTTGCATTTTTGCTTTTTTATGACCCAAATGAAGCAGAATCAAAGAAAGGCGAGATAAAACTTAAAAAGAAGTAAATAGTCTTTTTCTAATGAACTTTTCAGAAAGATATGGATATAAAGGGGTAAATGAAGTATTAGGTAGAGAAACATTGCCATCACCCATAAGAATAAGAATCTGGAATATTTTTTATTCCATTATTTTTAACAATATTTACAAATCTCTTGTGGAGGGATATTCATACACAGGATATGAACGTGAAAAATTAATAGGATTTGGACAAATTTTTCATGATTCTTTTTTAAAGGAAGATTTGTTATCTTTCAATTTAAATCTCTTAGAAATTAATGTAAAATTACAATTAAATTTTTCTAGTAAATGGTATGAAGTTTTTGATTTTATAGAATTTTTTATTCAAAATTATCCATTTGAAAAGGAAGTAAAGATTTTAATTGAAAATTTGAACCGTGTCTTAAAGGAAGAAAAATCTGCATATAGAATTATTGATAAACAAATTGTTGAGATAACTTCTGAAGAAGAAATTGCAGAGATTAATCATGTTCTAAATCTTTCAGACAAATTTAGTCCCGTAAGGGAGCATACATCAAAAGCACTAAAACATTTATCTAATAGAGAAAAACCAGATTATGAAAATTCGATTAAAGAATCTATTAGTGCCTTAGAATCTTTAACAAAAATAATTCTTGGAGAAAAAGGAACCTTTGGGGAATTGACTAAAAAATGGCAAATTCATCAGGGATTAAAGGATGCAATAAATAAACTTTATGGGTGGGCAAGTGATGAAAATGGAATTCGACATGGGGGTGATAAAAAAACCTCAAAAGTAGGCGAAGAAGAAGCAAGACTTATACTCGTTCTCTCGTCTTCTTTAATAAATTACATCCTTTTTAAAAAATGAATAAGAAAGCAAAAGAATTTGATTTAGGCAACCTGTTTTATTTATTTATTGTGCTTATTTTTGCAATTATTCTTTTCTCGGCAATTGGTTCAATATTGAACCCAACTTGTCCAAAATGCGAATGTCCTGCTTACCCTAAATGCAATTATTCTGGATATGAAAATAATTTAACTAATTGTAATCAAACGATAGAAAACCTTACAAATGAATTAAGAGATAGACCAATTCAATATATACTAAATACCACCTACATTAATAATACTATTTTTGTCGATAGACCTGTTTATTTAGAAACCACTCCGAAAACGAGCATCACCCTTCTTATTTTTTGGTTATCTTTATTTCTTACAATAAAATTGTTTACAATAAAAATTAATCTTCCAAAAGAATTAGAAGAAAAAGTAGAAAAGATAGAAAAGGCAATTTTAATTGGTAGATGGGTTTCATTTGCTTTGACAATTTTGATAATGGTTAGACTTCTTTTTATTTTAATAAAAATTTAATTGAATTCCCCGGGGCGAATGATAGAAAATCTTTAAATAAGCAAAAATAATAATTAGAATATGAAAAAACTCTTTAAGAAAAGACAAAACAATTCATGCGGATGCGGGTTCCATCACCATAAAGCAGGCGGATGTATTTATGGCTTAGGGTTTATCGGAGCAGTAATTTATAACATCTCAACAGCAACAGGCTTTTGGATGGGTGTTCTAGGATTTTTGAAAGCTCTTGTATGGCCAGCATATTTGGTTTATGGCTTGATGAAATTTATTGGATTGTAAGGTAAAATTTAATACGCCCTGAAGGCTATACGGCGTGATACACTAGATGTAGAATTATTACCCTAATGTTAATGAGTTAGTTATTCTTGAATTTTGCATTCGCTTGAAAATCGAAGATTTTCTGCGTCCCAAAAATTTAATAATTTTTGAGGATTCGTTCACGCAAAATTATTTTCCCCAATAGCAAATGCAAGCCATTGATATAGCGCTCGTTTAATCCAATAAATATTAATAAGATTCTTTTATATTTCGCCAGTTAGTTTCAGGGCGAAATGATTTCTGGTGATTAACCAAACGAAAAGCTTATAAAAGTACATAAATTAAGATATTTAACATGATCCCCAGTGATCCGTAAGGGTTGCTGGATGATTTTTAAATTTTGGTGATTTTAAAGATTCAAATAAATGTCTTTTAATTCTAGGAGCAAATTATGGAAAAAGCGATAGTAATGATTGATGCTGGTTTTTTATCAAAAGTAAGCAAAAAACTTGGAGATGGACATTATTTTAAATATGATTTATTAAATTTTTCTAAAAAATTAACAGGTAAGCGTAAACTTATTTTTCACCATCTATTTTTTTATAATGCCCCACCATTCCAAGGTCAACCACCAACATCTGAAGAGAAAAAATAGAAAAACAAATTATGATGAATTTATTCAAAAATTAAAACAACATCCAGAGATTACAATAAGAGAAGGAAGATGTCAAAGATTGAAAATTGATGGAAAATATAGATATAAACAGAAAGGTGTAGACACACTTTTAACAATGGATTTAATGGATCTTCCTCTCGAACACCCAAAAATAAAAGAGGTTATCTTAATTGCATCAGATTCAGATTTTGTCCCAGTAATTCAAAGACTTAAAAAATTTGGTATAAAAGTTACGCTTTATACTTATTTTGAAAGAGACAGAAAATCCATTTTTTCAACATCTAATAAATTATTGGGTTCTGTTTCCAAATATGTAAAATTGAAGAAAGAAGATTTTGAATAACTGATTTTTTTGACAGCGCTCGTTTAAAATAATCAAATAATAATTACCCACTTATTATCTTATCTTTTCGCAGTTAGTTTCATAGCAAGAGGATAAGTAAACTATTCTGTTCTTCTCTCCAGTGTCTTTTTTCCTATTAAATAAGGACAATTGTCACAAGAATGTGGATTTTTTCCAAAACCCGCACAACTAATATATCTAATAAATTCATTCATTCTGAAAAATTGATTAAATATAAAACCCCCTTCATCTCGAATAAATTCTAATCCTGTTTGACTAAATTTAAATGAAATTATTGGTTTATATTCCTCTTTCCAATCTTTATCAAAATAGCCGTCTTGTTTAAGAATAGAATATATTTTACCAATTAAGGCGGCTCTGTCTTTCCCTTTGTAATCTCGTCCACCGTAACCATGGTCTATTAACCCGAATTTACAATATTTTTTCATATTTATTTAATTTTACCGAAAACATCTAGTCTTATAAATCTTTGGTCAAACCGAACAACTTAAAAAGGGTTTTGGCTTGAACATCTAAAGGATAAAAGGCTAATATGGGAAGATGGTAAGGGTAAATAACGGAAATACTAGAAGAATTGGAAGGCTATTAAGGCCAATTGGTAAAATTCCAAAGAATAGAGATGCATTCATAAAACAGAGAACTGCAACAACTCTTTTTCTGCAGGAACATGCAAGACAGATTGATTCATATGAACAGGTAAAAAATTTTGGAGATGCCTTGGTTTTTCCAGGAGAAAAAGGCCTTGGAATGATTGTTTTCTTAACAAACGGATTTTATCAAGTTTCAAAAGGTGCAAATATTTTAATTTATAATCCAGATTTTTCTAAAAAAGAGATTACATTAGAGGGAAACATAACAAACATTAATTTTGAATACCCTGATAAATATTATTATGCTGTACCAACTTCAAGAGATGCAATATGTGATGGAGATGAGTGTTGGTTTACTAAACAAGATATTATAAAATTTAATTTTCCATTAACACAGGATTTGCTTGAAAGAGGACTATATAGAATAAACGATGAT
>Ga0208375_1003951_pt1 | contig 12086 bp, 13 predicted proteins | sample RifOxyD1_FD_184038 | JGI IMG/M metagenome (GOLD analysis project Ga0208375, IMG submission 184038) | Soil microbial communities from Rifle, Colorado - Rifle Oxygen_injection D1 (SPAdes) | ecosystem: Environmental > Terrestrial > Deep subsurface > Rock core/Sediment | place: Rifle, Colorado... | reverse complement strand
CGCGAGTAACCACTGCAGGCGCGAATCAGTCGGCCGGCGTAGCGACGGTGTCGTCGCCCTTGGCCTTGGCGATCACGGCATCGACCGACGCGGTGGTGATCGGGTGGTAGCCCGGGCGCGCCTCGGCCATGACCTGCTCGGCCAGTGCCAGGCCCTCGGGCGTGGCGACCAGCGCCTCGTAGGTCGGCATGATCAGCTTGCGGCGGCCGACGCGCTTGAGGAACGTGGCGATCGCCTCGTTGGCCTCGTCATAGCCGCTGCGCACGGCCAGCGGGTACCAGCGCTGCGCGACCTCGCCATTGGCGGTGCCGGTGAAGGCGTAGGCGCCATCCAGCGCGGCCAGTTGTTCGGTCGACAGCGTTTCCGGCAGGCCTTCGACGAAGTGCACCCACTCCTGCGTGGTCCAGGCATCGGTCGCCGACTTCGCCGGCAGGTCGCCGCCATCGAGCCAGGCCTTGCGCGCGGCATCGACCGCATCCAGGCGCGGCGACGTGACTTGCGGCGCGGACTCGGGGATGCCCGGCTCGTAGAGCCACTGCTCCAGCTCGGCCACCGTGACCTTGTCCGGGTATTTGGCCAGCAGGTTCTCTTCGGCGTAGTCGATGAAGGTCTTGCTGTCGATACCCTGGAAAGCGAAGTGGTCGAAGTACTCGCGCAGGAACGCGTCGAACTCGGTGCGGCCGAAGCGATCCTCCAGGAACGACAGGAACCATGCGCCCTTGTCGTACGCGACCTCGCTGCCGTCGGCATCCACCGCCGGCTGCACGCCCGGGCGGATCGCCAGCGACTGCGCCGCGTCGGACATGTCGCCGATGGTCTCGCGCAGCGCGTTGCGCGCGATCACGGTCTCCATGTCGGCGCGCTCCTTGCCGTACAGCGCCTCGACGATGCGGCCCTCGACGTAGCTGGTCACGCCCTCGTTGAGCCAGCCGTGGTTGGCGGTGGCGAACGTCACCAGGTTGCCCGACCAGCTGTGCGCGAGCTCATGCGCGATCAGCGACACCAGCGACTTGTCGCCGACGATCACGGTCGGCGTGATGAAGCTCAGGCGCGGGTTCTCCATGCCGCCGTACGGGAACGACGGCGGCAGCACCAGCATGTCGTAGCGCTCCCAGCGGTACGGGCCGTAGAGCTGCTCGGTGACATCGATCATCTTCTCGGTGTCGGCGAACTCCTCGGCGGCCTTCTCGACCATCGACGGCTCGGCCCACACGCCGCTGCGCTCGCCGATCGGTTCGAACACCAGATCGCCGGCGGCAATGGCCAGCAGGTACGACGGGATCGGCTGCGGCATCTTGAAGCTGTAATCACCGTCGCGTTCGGCCTGCGGGTCGTTGTCGGCGCTCATCAGCACCATCACGTCCTCGGGGCTGGTCACGTGTGCGGTGTAGGTGAAGCGCACCTGCGGCGTGTCCTGCAGCGGCACCCACGAACGCGCGTGGATCTGCTGCGACTGGCTGAACATGAAGGGCTGCTCACCGCCCTCGGTCATCGCCGGGGTCAGCCACTGCAGGCCGGAGGCCTGCGGCGCGGTGTGGTAGGTGACGCGGATGCGCTTGCTGCGCTCGGGCGCCTCGATGGTGAGCTTGCTGCCCAGCGTCGGCTGCACCCCGGCCAGGTCATAGGCCAGGTCGACCCACTTGCCGTCCTCGCGCTCGCCGACGACCTTCTCGATCGTCAGGTCGCGGGTGTCGAGGATGAGCTGGGTTGCCTCCGGATCCAGCCAGTCAAGCGCGTACGTCGCGCTGCCGCCCAGCTGCTTCTTCTCGAAGTCGACCGCCAGCTCCAGCGCGAGGTCCTTGATGACAACCTTGCCGGGCTCGGCATAGGAATGCTGGTCGAAGTGGGCGCTGGTCTGCACGGTCGGGGTGCCCTCCGGGGTGGGGGCGGTGGCGGCAGGTGGCGCGGCGTCGCGCGAGCAGCCGGCCAGCACGGTGGCGCCGGCCAGGCACAGGGTCAGGATCGATGAACGCATACGGGGCCCACGGGGTCGGGTGAGCCGCCGAGTGTAGCGCCGCGGTGGCGGGTGTCGAAGTGCCCGGCGTCGCGGTCCGGGCTTCGTTCAGGCCTTGTAGCCGGTGTGGATGGCGACGATGCCCGCCGACAGGTTGCGGTAGTCGCATCGCGCGAAGCCGGCTGCCTCCATCATGCCGCGCAGCTCGGCCTGCGGCGGGTGCTTGCGGATGCTCTCGGCCAGGTACTGGTAGCTGTCGGCATCGTTCGCAAACAGCTTGCCCAGCTTCGGCAGCACGTTGAAGGAGTGGAAGTCGTAGACCGGCTTGAACCACGGCGCGGTGACCTCGGAGAACTCAAGCACGCGCGCCTGACCGCCCACCTTGAGTACGCGGTGCATCTCGCGCAGCGCGGCGTCCTTGTCGGTGACATTGCGCAGCCCGAACGCAATGGTGACCAGGTCGAAGCTGGCATCCGGGAACGGCAGCGCCTCGGCGTTGCACTGCACGTACTCGAAGCCGGCCACGCGGCCGCGGTCGACCATGCGGTCGCGCCCGACGCGCAGCATGTCGCCGTTGATGTCGCCCAGCACGATGCGGCCGGTGTCGCCGACGCGGTCCTTCAGCAGCAGCGCGATGTCGCCGGTGCCGCCGGCCAGGTCGAGCACGCTGTCGCCGCGGCGCACCTGCGCGGTGCCGACGAAGTAGCGCTTCCAGACGCGGTGCACGCCCAGCGACATCAGGTCGTTCATCAGGTCGTAGTTGCGCGCGACCGAGGAGAACACCTGGCCGACCAGCTTCTGCTTCTCGCCGGTGGGCACGTCGCGGAAGCCGAAGTGGGTGGTGCCGTCGCGCTCGCCGGCGCGGTCGTCGTGGGGTGCGTTCATGCCAGCGATTATCGCACCGCCGCGCGCCCTTGCATGAGCGGCTCCGGTGGCGATCAAGCCCACCTGCCCCTGTAGGAGCGACGTGAGTCGCGACCGCGTTGGTCGGGGGATGGTCAGGTCGCGACTCACGTCGCTCCTACAAGGGGGCCGTGGACGGGCAACATCCGATCGCCGCCGAAGCCGCTCCTACAATGGCGGGCCCGACCGGAGACGCCGCCGATGATCGACACCCCCGACTACCGCGCCCTGCTCGACACCGCCGTGGCCGAGGCCCGCGCGGGGCTGGCCGAGGGCGGCATCCCGATCGGTGCGGCGCTGTACCACCAGGACGGCCGGCTGCTGGGCTGCGGCCACAACCGCCGCATCCAGGAAAACGACCCCTCCGTGCACGGCGAGACCGACGCCTTCCGCAAGGCCGGGCGCCAGCGCCGCTACCGCGACACGATCATGGTCACCACGCTCGCCCCGTGCTGGTACTGCAGCGGACTGGTGCGCCAGTTCAATATCGGCACCGTGGTGGTGGGCGAGTCGGTCAACTTCCGCGGCGGTTTCGACTGGCTGCGCGAGAACGGCGTCAACGTGATCGATCTCGAAGATGCCCGCTGCGTCGACATGCTGGGCGAGTGGATCGCCGCCAACCCCGAGGTATGGAACGAGGATATCGGCGAGGATTGATCGAGGCGGCTCACTCCATCCGCAGTTCGTCGCGGATGCGGCGCATTCTCGCGAGCCGCAGGCGGATGCCGCGGCAGCGCCACCAGGCCCAGACCGCGAAGCCCAGCCCCGGAAACGCGCCCACGAATACTCCGGGCAGGACCTTTTCCGATGCCGACCCGGCCACTGCATACAGCACCAGCAGCATCGCCAACGACAACCAGATGCTGGTCCGCCAGTAGCGCAACGTGGTCTGACCGCGCGCGATGTCCAGCTCGACCATCGACGCGAGGTTCTGGTCGATATCGCGCATCTGGTTGCGCCTGGCCCACAGCATCCCGCCCTGGAACACCAGCGCCGCGGCAATGAGCACGCCCATCAGCACAGCGAAACTCCCGTTCCAGGCGGGCGATCGGCTCGCCCACGCCGCGATGGCCAGCATCGCGAGGGTGCCCGCGAGTTCCGAACCCACCGCCCAGCGCAGGCGCCGGCCGCGTTGCCGGATGCCGCGCAGGAGGGCATCGACGTCGACCCGGCTGACAGGCTGCTCGCGCCAGTCATCGGCGAGGCTTTGCCAGTCGTCCTGGGGGTGCTGGTTCTGCGGGTGCTCGATGTCGTTCATGCGGTCACTCCCATCTCGTCGCGCAGCTGCTTGCGCGCGCGGCTCAGGCGCTGCGCCACGGTGTTTTCCTCCAACGCCAACGCCTGCCCGATCTCGCGTTGCGAGAAGCCTTCCAGTGCCAGCACCACCACTTGCCGATGGCCCAGCGGCAGCCGCTGCACGGCGCTCAGCAGTACGCTTCGGCGTTGCTGCGCTTCGGTGTGGCCGAGCGGATCGACGGCCGGGTCGGGATGCTGCTCGTCAAGTTCGTCCTCGCCCAGGCGCCGGTGCTTGCCCAGGTGATCGATCGCGCGGTTGTGCGCCACCCGCGCCGCGAACGTGCGCAGCGATGCGTCGCCGCGCCAGCTGTCGAGCGCGCGCCACAACGCCAGGCTGATCTCCTGCAACAGATCCTCGCGACGCGCGGCATCGCGCTCATAGCTGGCAGCGATGCGCGCGAGCATCGGGCCGTGCTCGCGCAGGACCGTTTCGATGGACTGCGCGTGGCTCAAGCGCGCGCCACCGGGGTCGGGTCGAACACATCGCGGTACATCGCGTAACCGGCACAGCCCGCAAGCGGCAGGAATGCCAGCAGCAACAGCGGCACCCACAGCACGCTGGCGATCAATGCCGCCGACAAGGCCGCGAACATGGCCACGGGGCGCCAGTAACGGACCGCAAGGCCGAGACTTTCGACGATCGCCGGCCATACGTCGTTGCCATCCAGCACCACGCGCGGCACGACGAAGAGCACCAGCGATCCGGGTATCACCCCGCTGGCCAGCACGGCGGCGACTTCGGCACGCGACAGCGTCAAGCGTTCGATGTCGCCGATCGCGAATGCGACCGCCTGTTCGCTGCCGCCGATCAACGCCGCCGTCAGCAGCTGGAACGCAAACACACCGCCCAGCAACACCGCGGCCAGCACGATCTGCGGCAGCCGCGTCCACCAGCGCTGCGTTGCCCGCCTCCGCGCAAACGCACCGGCGCGCGCCCTGTTGTCGATCATCACCAACACCCAGGCCGATGCCAGCGGGGTCAGGAGTTTCGAGAGGACCATGCCGATGCCTGGCATGAGCTGCAACGCCGCTTCGACCAGGATCGGCAGCAGCGACAACGCGAAGATCGCCAGCGGCGCAAGGCGGAACAGGCGCCAGGCACCGCGCATCCACGCGGCAAAGACCTGGCCGGCAGGACGGGCGGGTACATGAGCGAGCGAAACGATGGCATCCATGGCGTTCTCCGGTGGGTTCAGGAGGGTTAGTCCATCGCCAGCCGGAAAACCTGACACGAAACACGCAGAACGCAAGCCAGTCGGGGCACCACCCGACCTGACGGATTGCCGGGAGCCCAGGCCGCAGGCCGCAGCCGGGATGCAATGACCACCCCGCGTGGTCCCGGGTGCGCTGCGCCTACCCGGGCTGCCAGTGTCGGCTTCAGACCGGTGCGACTACAGGATGTAGCGGCTCAGGTCCGGGTCCTGCACCAGTTCGCCCAGGTGCTGGTCGACGTACGCGCGGTCGATGGTGACCTGCTGGCCGTCGCGATCGGGGGCCTCGAAGCTCAGGGTGTCGAGCAGGCGTTCGAGCACGGTGTGCAGGCGGCGGGCGCCGATGTTTTCCTGGCGCTCGTTGACGGTGGCGGCGATCTCGGCGAGGCGCTCGACGGCGTCGTCGGTGAAGGCCAGCGATACGCCCTCGGTCTTCATCAGCTCGATGTACTGCAGCGTCAACGCGGCCTTGGGTTCGGTGAGGATGCGGACGAAGTCGTCCTTACTCAGCGCGCCCAGTTCGACCCGGATCGGGAAACGGCCCTGCAGTTCGGGGATCAGGTCCGACGGCTTGGCCAGGTGGAACGCGCCGGAGGCGATGAACAGGATGTGGTCGGTCTTGATCGAACCGTACTTGGTGCTGACGGTGGAGCCTTCCACCAGCGGCAGCAGGTCGCGCTGCACGCCTTCGCGCGAGACATCGCCACCGCCGACGTTCTCGCCACGCTTGGCGACCTTGTCGATCTCGTCGATGAAGACGATGCCGTGCTGCTCGCAGGCCTCGATCGCGGCCTCGCGCACCTCGTCCTCGTTGACCAGCTTGCCGGCTTCCTCCTCCACCAGAAGCGCGCGCGCGGCGCGGATGGCGAGCGTCTTCTTCTGGGTCTTGCCGCCGCCGATCTGCGAGAACATCTGCCGCAGCTGCTGGCCCATCTCCTCCATGCCCGGCGGGGCCATGATGTCGACGCCCGACATCGAAACGGCCGCGTCGATCTCGATCTGTCTTTCGTCGAGGTCGCCGTTGCGCAGCTGCTGGCGCAGCTTGCGGCGGGTCTCGGACTCCTGCGCGGACGGTTCGGCACCGATGTCGACGGTGGTGGTCGCCTGGCCCGCCGAGCCGAAGCCGAAGCCGGTGGGCTGCTTTTCGCGGCCGGGCAGCAGTGCATCGAGGATGCGGTCCTCGGCCCGCTCCTCGGCACGGGTGCGCACGCGCGCCTTGGCCTGCTCGCGATACAGCTTGACCGCGGTGTCGGCGAGGTCGCGGATGATCTGCTCAACATCCTTGCCCACGTACCCGACCTCGGTGAAACGCGTGGCCTCCACCTTGACGAACGGCGCGTTGGCGAGCGTCGCCAGCCGGCGCGCGATCTCGGTCTTGCCCACGCCTGTCGGGCCGATCATCAGGATGTTCTTGGGCATGACCTCGTTGCGCAGGTCGTCCGCCAGCTGGCTGCGGCGCCAGCGGTTGCGCAGCGCGATGGCGACGGCGCGCTTGGCGTCGGACTGGCCGACGATGTGGCGGTCGAGCGCCTGCACGATCTCGCGCGGGGTCATGGTGGCGTTGGAGGTGTCGGGGGTATTGGGCATGTCGGGAGGCAGGTCTTGTAGGAGCGGCTTCAGCCGCGATCGAGGGCGGGTGCGCGCGACCGGTGATCCGATCGCGGTTGGATCCACGCCTACAGTTCTTCGACGACCACGTTGCGGTTGGTGTAGATGCACACGTCGCCGGCGATGTTGATGGCCTCGATGGCGATGGTGGTGGCGTCCAGCGTGGTGTGCGCCATCAGCGCGCGCGCGGCGCTCAGCGCGTACATGCCGCCCGAACCGATGGCGATGATTCCGTCCTCCGGCTCGATGACGTCACCGGTGCCGCTGATCACCAGCGAGGTCTCGCGGTCGGCGACGGCCAGCAGCGCCTCGAGCTTTCCGAAGCGGCGCTCGGTGCGCCAATCCTTGGCCATCTCCACCGCGGCGCGCGTCAGCTGGCCGTGCTTCTCGAGCTTGGCTTCGAACAGTTCGAACAGGGTGAACGCATCGGCGGCCGCGCCGGCGAAGCCCGCCAGCACCTGGCCGTCGCGTCCGAGCCGGCGCACCTTGCGCGCATTGCCCTTCATCACCGTGTGGCCGAGCGTGACCTGGCCGTCGCCGGCAACGGCGACGCGGCCATCGCGACGCACCGAGACGATGGTGGTGGCGTGGAAGCGGGTGGGGTTCTGGCTGGGGTCCATGCGGCCTCCGGGGGTCGAGCCCCTTGGATGGGGATCGTCCGCGGGTGGCGCAAGGGTGGACATGCCGGCGGTGTTGTAGGAGCGGCTTCAGCCGCGATCGTCAACCGGCGAGCGTGACCGGCTCCGGTTCGCGGCTGAAGCCGCTCCTACAAGGACACGGCGACTACGGCTTGCGCTTGGCGCGCGGGTGCGCGGCGTCGTACACGCGCGACAGGTGCTGGTAGTCCAGGTGCGTGTAGATCTGCGTGGTGGCGATGTCGGCGTGGCCGAGCAGCTCCTGTACGCCGCGCAGGTCGCCTGAGGATTCCAGGATGTGGCTGGCAAAGGAGTGGCGCAGCAGGTGGGGGTGCACGCGCTTGAACAGCCCTTGGCGCTGCGCCAGCTGCCGCAAGCGCAGTTGCACCGCGCGCGGCGTGATCGGGCCCTTTCGTCCGGGGAACACCGGCGTGTCGGCGGTACCGCCGGATTCGCGCTTCCAGTCGCCCAGCGCGGTGCGCGCGTGCGAGCCCAGCGGGACGATGCGCTGCTTGCTGCCCTTGCCGAGCACGTGCACCAGCCCGTCGTCCAGCTGCAGGTCGCGCCAGTGCAGGCCGCACAGCTCCGACAGACGCAGCCCCGACGAATAGAACAGCTCGAGCAGCGCGCGGTCGCGCACGCCCAGCGGTACATCGGTGGGCACCTCGACCAGCGCCTTGGCCTCGTCCGGGTCCAGCACCTGCGGCAGCTTGCGCGGGGCCTTGGGTGCACGGATGGCCGCCGCCGGGCTGGCTTTGATGTGGCCGTTGCGCAGCAGCCAGGCGTAGAAGCTGCGGCAAGCCGACAACCGCCGTTGCAAGCTCTTGGGCGTCAGGCCGCGGCGGTGCTCGGCGGCGACGAAGGCGCGGATGTGATCGGCCTGCAGCGCTTCCACCGTCTGCCCGTTGTCGGTGGCCCAGAGCGTTAGGGCGTCCAGGTCGCGGCGGTATGCGGCGAGCGTATGGGGAGAGACGCGGCGCTCGACGTCGAGGTGGGACAGGAACTGGTCGACCGCGCTCATTGGCGTGCCCGCGCGTTCCCGGCCTCAGCGCGCGTCGCGCGCCAGCGCCGCCGCGAACGCCTCGCCCATCATCCGCAGGAACAGCGTGCCCATGCCCGGGAAAAAGCGGTTGGCATCGCCGCTGCCGACCGCCACGAACCCGATGCCCGGCAGCGGCAGCAGCGCGGTGGACTGCACGTCCTGCGCACGGTCGCCGTAGAGCACGTCGTGCTTGGCCGGCTGCAGGCGGCCGCACAGCGGCGCGCCCTCGGCCAGGCAGTCGGCGAACGGCGCCAGGCGCGCATCGCCAGCGTCAATCACCTGCAGCCAGTCGGCGTCCTCCAGCCCGTCGATGGGCTCGAACAGCACGATGCGCACCAGGTCCCCGTTGAAGTCCTCCGCCAGCGTGGCCGCCATCGCCCGCACCACGTCGGCGCGCGAGGGCTGGCGCATCAGCGCGAGGGTCAGCTGGTGGGTGCGCACGGCCAGGCGCTCGTTCTCCTGGGCGTTGCCGAACAGCTCGTGCAGGCGACGGGTCAGCTCGCGATTCTTGTCGCGCAGCACCTCCAGCTGGTAGCTGGCAAGCGACGCGGCCGGGCCTTCGTCGCGCGGCACCACCAGGGTGATGGCCAGGTCGGGGAACTGCTGCAGGAACTTCGGGTGCCGCCGCAGCCAGGCCGCCACCTCGTGCGCGCCCAGCGCTTCGCGTGTATCGCTCATGCCCACCACTCTCCTTCGAATACGAATGCCACCGGCCCGGCCATGGTGATGCCCGCGGCATCGTCCGGCCAGTGGATTTCAAGTTCGCCGCCGGGCAACGCGACCGTCGCGCGTCGCGCGATGCGACCGCGCCGCATCAGCACCGCCGCGGCCGCGCAGGCACCGCTGCCGCAGGCCAGCGTTTCGCCGACGCCGCGCTCGAACACGCGCAGGCGGATGCGGTCCTCGCCGGTGACCTGTGCAAAGCCCACGTTGACCGAGTCCGCGAACGCCGGCTGCGCCTGCAGCCAACGGCCGAGCGCCTCGACCGGTGCGGTGTCGATGTCCTCGACCTCGATGACCGCGTGTGGGTTGCCCATCGACACCGCGCCGAAGGCGACCGTGCCGCCGTCGGACTGCAGGGTGTAGCTGTCGGCCGCGTCGAAACCTGCCAGCGGGATGCGCGCCGGATCGAAGTCCGGCACCCCCATCGCGATGCGGTAGCGGCCATCGTCCAGCCGTTGCACGCCGTGGTGGCCGGCCGGGCTGGCGAGTACGAAGTCCCCCTCGCCCGCCGCGCCATCGCGCACCAGCCAGGCGGCAACGCAGCGCGCGCCATTGCCGCACTGCCCGGCGGTGCTGCCGTCGCTGTTCCAGATGCGGTACGCGGCGACGACGCCGGTGTCCGGCGCGTCCTCGACGGTCAGGATCTGGTCGCAACCGACGCCGGCGTGGCGGTCGGCCAGCGCGCGGCACAGCTGTGGCGACGGCGCGGGTCGCCCGCCGCGCAGGTCGAGCAGAACGAAGTCGTTGCCCGCACCGTGCATCTTGCTGAAACGCAGTACGGCAGGATCCGGCGCAGCGGCGCGGTCAGCCATTCCCGTCGTCGTCGGTCGGCTCGGGCGGCGTGTCGTCGGCCGGCGGCTCGACGGCATCGTCGGTAGCCTCGTCCTCGTTGATCAGCATGCCGTCCTGCACGACCTCGTCGGAGGTGTCGGTATCGGCTTCGGCCGGGGCCAGCTCCACCGGCACTTCGCCGGTCGGCGTGGCAGGGGCCTGTTCGGGATCGACCGGGGCGGCCGGCGCCTGCACCAGCGGGCCCTTGTTGCCGCAGGCGGCGAGCGAAAGGGCCAGCAGAGCCGGGACGATGAGGTTCAATGCGGGGCGGATGTCCATCGCCGCAGTGTAGCCCCGGTGCAGGCGGCTGCGTAGTTAGCGCGGCGGTTCGGGGCGGTGCCACAGCCAGGTGCCGACCACCGCCATGATCGCGGTGCCGGTCGCGGCCATCCACGCACGTGGCGCGGTCAGGAACATCACCGCCGCGCACAGCGCCATGGTGCCGATGGCGAGCACCTTGGAGCGCCGCGCGACGGCGCCGTGTTCCTGCCAGTCATGGATCATCGGGCCGAACCGCGGGTGCGCCAGCAGCCAGCGGTGCAGGCGCCGCGAGCCACGCGCGGCCGCGTACGCCGACAGCAGGATGAACGGGACCGTCGGCAACCCGGGCACCACGACGCCGATCACGCCCAGGGCGAGCGCGCCATAGGCCAGCAGCCACCACGCCCAGCGGAAGCGCGAGGACGCATGCCCGGTGTCCGGATCGTGTCGACTCATGCCAGCGACGCGCCTGTGATTCGATCCCGTCCCGGGCGCAGCGGGAGCCCTGCGCTCCCGCTTCGCTCGCTCAAGCGGCAGGCAGACCCTTCACTGCGTCCAGGGCGACAAGAAGGCAGGCGCGCGGCGTGGCCGTCAGTCCGACTTCGCAGCAGACGCCGGCGTGGACGCGGTATCCGCCACCCCCAGCCGGTCCAGCGCGAAGGCGTACATCTCCGCCATCTCGCGATACCGGCGGAAGCGGCCGGACTTGCCGCCGTGGCCCGCGTCCATGTTGGTGCGGAACACCACCGGCTCGGTGCCGGTATTCACGTCACGCAGCTTCGCCACGTACTTGGCCGGCTCCCAGTACTGCACCTGCGAATCCCACAGCCCGGTGCCGACGAACGTCGCCGGGTACGCCTGCGCGGTGAGGTTGTCGTAGGGCGAGTACGACAGCATGTAGTCGTAGTACTGCGCGTCCTCGGGATTGCCCCACTCGTCGTACTCGTTGGTGGTCAACGGGATGCTGGCGTCGAGCATGGTGGTGACCACGTCCACGAACGGCACCTGCGACAGGATCACTCGGTAATCCTGCGGCGCCATGTTGGCGATCGCCCCCATCAGCAGCCCGCCGGCACTACCGCCGTAGGCCGCCACGCGGTCGGGCGCGGCCACGCCCTGCTCCACCAGGAAGCGGGTGACGTCGATGAAGTCGGTGAAGGTGTTCTTCTTGTTGAGCAGCTTGCCGGCGTCGTACCACGCGCGGCCCATCTCCTGGCCGCCGCGGATGTGCGCGATGGCGTAGACCACGCCGCGGTCGAGCAGGCTGACCGCCGGCAGGTTGAAGGTCGGGTCGATCGAGTTGCCGTAGCTGCCGTAGGCGTACTGCAGCAGCGCGGCGGTGCCGTCCTTCTTGTAGCCCTTGCGGTAGACCAGCGACACCGGGATCTTCGTGCCGTCGCGCGCGGTCGCCCACAGGCGCTCGGTCTCGTACTTGGCCGGGTCGTAGCCGATCACCGGCTGCTGCTTGAGCTGGCGGCGCTCGCCGGTGGCGATGTTGACCTCGTAGGTCGTGGCCGGCGTGGTCATCGAGGTGTAGCTGTAGCGCAGCCAGTCGGTGTCGGGCTCGGCGTTGGTCGACAGGCCGATCGAGTACGCCGGCTCGTCCACCTTGACGTAGTCCT
>Ga0208375_1003950_pt1 | contig 12089 bp, 14 predicted proteins | sample RifOxyD1_FD_184038 | JGI IMG/M metagenome (GOLD analysis project Ga0208375, IMG submission 184038) | Soil microbial communities from Rifle, Colorado - Rifle Oxygen_injection D1 (SPAdes) | ecosystem: Environmental > Terrestrial > Deep subsurface > Rock core/Sediment | place: Rifle, Colorado... | reverse complement strand
TAATGATTTCTAAATTTACAAATACATTAAAATTAAATGTTGGTGCAGAAGTGCAGATTGATGAAGTTGAATATCATAGAAGAAAATCACATAAAAAGAAATTAGGAATAGATAAAAACTGGTTTATTGATTCAATTTGTCCTCAAACTAAATTTATGGTTGCTTCTGAATATATGAAAACAAGAAGTTCAAAAGATATTAAAGTTGTAATTCAAAGAATAAAGGACAGAACAGATACTCAAATAAAAGTAGCAACAACAGATGGCTTAATGGCTTATCCAAGAATAATAAAAAAGGTTTTTGGTTACGATAATAAGATAGGAAAATTTAATGTTAAACATCATAGAAATATAGCAATTAAAGACGAGGGTTTTAATTATCCTGTTGAGCGACTTCATAATAATTTGAGAGCAAGAACAAAAACTATGCGTGGCTTTCATGGAAGTATTGAAAGTGCAAACGCAATATTAAAAGGATTTGAAATTTATTATAATTTCATAACTAAACATCAAACAATAAATAAATGCCCTTATGAATTAGCAACCGATTTAAAATTAAATTCAGAAAATAAATGGTTGGAATTAATACAATTATCAAATCATAAGGTTTTATAGATTAAATAAAGTATATTCAAACTTCTATAAATTCTTAATAACGTTAATACTAACAAATAGATTATTATTAAATTAAATATAAAGAAATTTGTGATAAACTTAGACATAAAAAAATAGACTAAAACAGATATTAAAGAAATAAAAGTAATCATTATTGTTGTTATAAATCTTTCATGAATTTGATTATAAAGTCCTGCTTTCTTTATCTTATTTAATGTTGGATTTTTATCCGTATCAAACATAAAAAGTATTGTAAATGCGGTTAATATAAAGCCCAATAATGTTCCAAATAATCCTATTAAAATACCTGCAAAGGAATTAATCTCAAAAGATAAATCTACTTTGTAATAAATAAGTCCAGCAGAAAGTATACTAAATAGTATTAATAAAAAAAGAGAATCATACCAAATTGAATTTCTTTTTATTTTAACCATTTAATTTGTTATTTTGTTTTTTATCTTGAAAATCTTCTTTCATTAATTTATACAACTCATCTTCATGTTCAAGATAATAATCTTTATTTTGGGATGGAAAAAATTTTATTATTTGGTCTCTCATATTTATTGTTGGTTGTATAGAACTATCAATTTCAAAATAAAGTGTCCTCAAAAGGCTTCCAAAATCAACAGAACTTATATCAGATAAATTATCTATTTTAAGTAATTTCTTTAAAAAATCCTTAAACAATTCTCCTTTTCCTTTAGTCCATTTTATTAATAATTCACAATCCAATTCTTCTTTTTTTAATTCTTTAAATGCTTTCTCTACAATACCAATTTTAGTTAAATCTTCTGTTGAAATATTCTTTTTTAGTCTCAATCTTGCTAAAGTTATAGTATTATCTCCTACGGCATTTAAAACTCCAACTAAATCTCTACCTAATTTTTGTTTAGTTTTTATATTGTTTTTATTTAATCTTTCTTTTAGATAATTAACTATGCCACCAATGTTTAATGCAAACGGAACATCTTCTACCATTAATAATTTTTCATTATTTTCTTTATTAATATACAAAATAAAATAAATAACCCCCCGTTGTAATTTACATATTCCAGAATCTTCATCCAAATCTATTTCAATTAATTCGCCAAATCTTTCTTCTCTAAAATCTGTGGTTGTTTGAGATTGAATTAATTTACCAAAGAAAAAAATCTCATTTCCATTAAGCTCCTTCCCTAAAATTTGTAGATGATGTTTTGAATCTATTTTTGTAATGTAATATGGAGAATTACCCGATTTTGTTTCCTCTTTTATTTTATCAAAAAGTTCTATTACTATATTATCATCAACATCATCTATCTGCAAATCGTGAAAGTAGAAACGAGTTCTTTCCATGTATATTTCAGGTATTTTCAGTTTAAAAATATAATTATTCATTTTTTACCAACCTCTAACTCACCAATGTAGCTTGTGCAACAAATTTAAATATTCTTTATTCTTAAAATATTCATGAGTTGGTTTTCAAAAAGAGATGAGATTGTAGACTTGCGTGGAGTTAGAAAAAAGATTCCAAAATCTTCGACATCTAATTTGTCTTCGCCGAGTTCTTCAACGCCCACAGTTTCTTCAAATCAGGAATCAAGTTCGGGCGGATTCTTTGGTGGATTTTTTGGGGGCGGTTCAACTCCAACGACAAGTTCTTCTTCAAGTAGTTTAAACGTTCTTACTTCTTCGAGTTCATCTGAAGAATCTTTTGGTAATGAACCAGAAGAGCGACGGAAAAAACTCGTGCAAAGATTAACTGACATGACAAACAAAATGGAAGATTTGTCAAATCAGCTTTATCGGCTCGAACAAAGACTTGAAGTTATCGAGAGAAAACTGGAACGCGTTGGGGAATAGTAATCACCTAAACTTTTATAAATCGCATTTATTATAACTTTTTATGGCAAAAGTATTTTATCTTGGACAAATTAAGGAAGAGCATCGCGGAGATTTAACCGCGGTTGTTACAGAAGATAAAGATAATGGAGAATTAGGAACTATGTGCTATGAAACTTTATCTGAAGAGATTATACGTGCAACAGGAACTATGACGGTTAAATATCCGTCGTTGAGAGTTTATATTGGGATTTCTCAAAAAATTAGTGAAGAAATTGCAAGTTTAACTTGCGGAAGAAAAAAAGAAGATTTTAATTTTAGAAAAACATTAGATTCTTTGGTTGTTATTCCTTATTTTTTAAAACAAGATAGTCAAGAAAAACCAGAAAAATAATTCTCGGATTAGGCAAAGACGGAAAGTATAAACAAGAATAATTCCTCATCTATAAACTTCAAAAGAAGTATTTTTCATTCTTGAAATTCTTTTTATTAAATTTCCTGCATGAGATTCCCCATATAACAAAACCCCTCTTTCATTATCTAATAAGGTTTCGTTTATTTTTCTACAAACATAAAATTCTCTGAAGTATTGAAATTTCTTATCCAACTTAGCAAGACGACCAAAAATTTTTATTTCCGTTTTTTCAAAAACAGCCCCAGATTTAGCCAAATAATCAATACACTCAATCATTTTTCCGTCATCTGTATAATTAACTTTTGGATTTTTGTATCTTATAGAATTTCCTTCAAGATATAATCTGTCAAATTTTGGAATTGATTTTAAATATTCCATAAAATTCGTCCACAAATTATTAATAGAATCTAAATCGATTTGGAAAGTGGCTATAAGTTCTAAAGTAATTTTATTTTTTAACAATTTGTTCTTCATAACTTTTTTGGCAATATCTTCAAGGGATTTTTTATACGAATTACTTCCATTAATATGAATCATAGGGTAAATCAAAAGGTGTCTCATTTAGCAGTTGTCAATTTAGAGTTTAAATAAATTTGTATCTTCTTTTTTAAGAGTTCAGGATAAATTAATAAATCCTGTTTCTATCTATTTTCATGAAAGACATCGAAACAAAATCTCGTGCATACGCACTGAAGAATGCACTCGCTCATGACGGAAAATGTCAGCAGGGAGCCGTGATTTCTGCGCTGTTTCATGAGGGCTTGGAAAAATCCGAAATTCCAAAATACGCAAAAAAGATTTCTGAAATTGTTAATGAAGTAAACAAACTTTCTTTAGAAAAACAACAGAAAGAATTTGACAAATTAGAAAGTGAAGTTTCTGAAAGACAAGAAAGAGAAGGTTTGCCCGAACTGGACGATGTTCCAAAAACTGGAGTAATTATGAGATTTTCTCCGTCGTCAAGTGCATCTGCATTTCACATCGGGCACATATTAACCGGAATGCCGACAAGTCTTTATGTAAAAAAATACGGGGGCAAATTCTATATGAGAATTGAGGACACAAATCCAGAAAAAACCGTCGCTGAATGTTACGAATCTTTCCCAAAAGAAGCCGAATGGATTTTCGGAAATGTAACCGAATGGTATGCTCAATCCGACAGAATGGAAAAATATTATAAATTTATCGAAGAATTAGTTTTAAAGGGTCTTTCATTTGTCTGCACCTGTAAAAAACAAGAAGATGAAGAATCTGAATTTCCAAAAACAAGAGAGCCGTGCGACTGCCGAAATAATTCAATAAAAGAAAATAACGAAAAATGGAAGAAGATGATCGACAAGAAAGGTTTCAAGGAGGGTGAAGCCGTTTTAAGATTCAAAACTTCAACTGATTTAGCAAATCCAGCTCTGATTGATTTTCCTCTCGCCAGAATAAATTTAACAAAACATCCTCGGCAGGGAAATAAATATCGCGTTTGGCCGTTGATGAATCTTTGCGTCACTTACGACGACATCGAGCAAAAATGCACGCATATAATCAGAGGAAAAGAGCATGCAGACAATGCGAAAAGACAGGAAATGATTTTCGAAGCATTAAAAGTAAAGTTACCCCACACATATTTTTTAGGAAGATACAAATTCAAGGATTTAGAAATTTCAAAAACAAAAATTACTGAAAGAATAAAAAAAGGTGAATTCTCCGGATGGGATGACATACGTCTTCCGCTGGCAAGAAATTTTAAAAGAAGAGGTTATCAACCAGAAGCATTCGCAAAAATGGCCGAACTTCGAGGATTAAGTGATGTTGATAAAGTTATCGCGAAAGATGACTTGTTTGCAGTAATCAACGGTTTTAACCGAGAAATAATCAAACCGATTGCAATAACAATAGAATTTTCTGACAAAAAATTAAAAGAAAATAAAAATGAATATACTTTGCTAATGGATAATGCGACGACAAAAAAGATTTTTACAAAAGAAAAACTTCAAGACGAAAAAATATATTTCCTGCATCGAATAGGATTTGCAAAACTTAATGGAAAAATTTTGTGGTTTGCACATGATTAAAGAAGTTTAATAAATTTTTCCCAGAGATAGATTTTTATATTCCAAATTTCTATAATAATATTGGGGTTTTTTATAAACTCAAAAATCAATGAAAGGGTGATTCTTTGGTGAATCACTCAGTAAAACGCGCAAAAGCGCATTTGAAAGGAGGTTAAATATGTTAAAGAATAAGAAAGGGGTTTCTGAAGCGGTTATGACTGTAATCATGATTGTTTTAATTCTCGTCGCAATAGGAGTTATTTGGTTAGTTGTTCAGGGCGTTTTATCAAGAGGCTCGTCAACTGCAGATTACTCAACAAAATGTCTTGGAATTGCAATCGTGCCAACTGCATTAGACCCAACAGCAAAAACAGTTAGTATTGAGAGAGAAGCTACTTCCGTGTCAACACCAGTTGATGGAATTGAAGTAACTTTAGGAGATACAAACACAAATCCTAAAGTAGTTCGTGAGGGGGATATAGTTGCTTCAACAAAAGTGCCGGTTCCAAATGCACCAGTTAATTCAATTCAGGCAACTGTAAGAGCTTATTTTAATGATACAAAGACTGGAGAAGCACATTACTGTAATATTGCTGTTTATCCACAATAATAAGATTATTTTTTCTTTTTATTTTTTCAATCTTATTATTTTATTTTTTAGAATTTTATTGATAAAATTTAATCTACAAACCTTTTTATAATATAAATTTCTATAATTAGTATTCAGGTTTGTTCCTGAGAAAATTGGATAGAACGATTTTTTTGTAAATCGTTCAGTAAAACGCGCAAAGCGCATTTGAAAGGAGGTAAAATATGTTAAATAATAAACGTGGTTTGTCTGAAGCGGTTATGACTGTAATCATGATTGTATTAATCCTTGTTGCAGTCGGAATAATATGGTTAGTTGTTCAGGGTGTTATATCAAGAAGCTCATTAACTGCTGATTACTCTCAAAAATGTCTGGGGCTTGAATTCAAACCGACTAATGTAACAGGATGTGCAGTTACTATCGAGAGAGCATCTTCTTCACTTGGAGAAGCAATTAGTGGCGTCGGAATAACTCATGGTGATGGAAGCAAAGGCGAATATGAACCTCCTGCAAATAATATTGGCGTAACAGTAACAATAACTGTACCAGAAGGAAATTGTATCGCTGGACAAAACACCGCAGCAATAAGATGGTATTTCCTTGATGAAAAGAACGTAAAACATTACTGTTCAGCAATCAATAAATATCCATAAAAACAATTTTTTTATTTTTTTTATTTTTTTAAGATTTCTTTTTCAGAATATATTTGGCAACAATCTGAGTGTTGTTTTCATTATTAAGTTATGACAAAAGCAAAATTTATAAATCAGTCCCACCTTTTTAAAAAATGAATAAATTAATGGTTTACCTCGGAGATTTGAATGCAGATTACAAAAATGGATGGGGTCATCTTCATCTTCACGAGTTTGCACCAGATATTCCAGGAATTAAATACAAATCTTTTTGGCAGGAAATTGATCCAAAATCAGATGTTGAAGTCATAAAAGTTTCTCCTGAATTATTTGCCCGCTTCAATAAACATGTTGATTCTGAGGAATATAAAAATTCAAGAGCAGTAAAATTTGCATTAATGGATGTTGGAGTTGAAAGTGTTGATGCAAACGCAATTTTAGATGGATTACCAAACATCCCCGATGGTTTCTCCAAAAGGTTTCCTGCAAAAGTAAAAAGGAGAATAAGCAACCCAAATCAAGCATATTTTACCGAGCAATCAAATTGGTTTGAAATAACTCCATTAAACAATAAATCTTCTCCAAAAAAACTTCTTTTGAAAATGCCGACACTTGATATTTCTCTATTTCGATTTGTTCCTTTCGTTCCATCAGACGGAATTTATCAGAGTCCGGTTGTGATATTACCTGTTGAAAAATATAACCAAATAAAAGAATTAGTTAGAAAGGCGGGCGGGAATCTCGATTCAATAGACCTTCTCAGAATAAACAAAAATAGCGTCTATGAATTAGTTTTGAAAGATGGAAAAAAAATAATTATGAAAGAGTTCCTTGAATCAAATCGCGATAATTTTAACAACGAAAAATTTTTTTACAATTCAGGAATGGAATTATATCTGCCAAAACCGATTTTAGGACGGGATAGAATTTTAATGACTGAATATCTTGACGGAACTCCTCTTTCAAAAATCCAAGATTCAGAACAAATTTCAAAATTCTATAACAGTGCAATTGACTTCTTGATTAATCTTGGAAAGTTCCGAGGAGATTTCAGAAATTTGGCAATTCCTTCAGATAAAAATCAGAGAAATCAAAATCTTGTTTTAACACATGACAATCTTTACCCAGAACATTTAATAGTTCAGCCAAATGAAGAACTAAAAGTTCTTGATCTGGAGCACATTTGTTTTGCTCCTATTGAAAAGGCTTTGGCTGTGTTGCTAATAAACTCGTTCCATATCTTGGATGAAGAATTTATCCATGAAAAATTAGAATATTTTCTTTCTAAAACTGGAATAGAAAAAAAACCCTTTTATAACAATTTCGAATTTTATAAAAGAGAACATCTGAAAGAGTTAGGAAAAAAATTTGATGGATATATCCAAGACGGAAGCTTCGACGAGGGAGAAGTAGAATCAGCTAAGGCTTCTCTCGAGGCGAGATTTTTCTAAATCTAATGAAATTTTGCATTCTGCCAATTCTAAAATAAGTTTTATGATTGTGCTTAAGATTGCAGTATAATAAGATTTTTGTTTGTACTTGCTGAAAATTTCTTCTCTTAGCTGGTATAATAAATCAATTTTTAATTCTCCAAAATACAAATTAAACGATGCTTCCAGCATTTCATTCGTTTTCTCAAAAAAATTCATGTCTTCTTTGTTAATTAAATTTTTTTCTGAATTAGTTAGTATTCTATAATACAAATCGCAGATATTGTCAAGAAGAGAAAATATGTAAAAATAAAAATTTGCCTCTCGGATGCTTAACAAATTTTTTTTATTTAGCATCAATTTTCCAAGATTAAGGTGTTTCACGACGTGTTCTCTGTCTATCTCTAACTCTTTAATTTTATTTTTGTCTTTTTTTTCTATTGCAGTAAATATCTCCTTAGAACTTTCGTTTACAAGAAAGAAAGCTTTTTTTAACAATTCCTGAAAATCAAAGGATTCTGCATCAAGCGAAATTTTTATCACAAGACTATCTTTATCTGTGTTCAGAATTACTGCTCCAACAAACCCCCGAACATATTCTTCTATTGTCTTTTTTTTATTAGGGTCTATCTTCATTTTTATTTCCTCTATTCCGCTTTTATAAGCTGCTTGAATCATTCTTTGGATTATTCTCTCATTCATCTTACTGCAGTTCAGATCTATTTTATTCTTCAACGAAGATTTAGAAAAAGAAAGAAGCAAATCATTCCCCATCTCTTTCAAAGAAACCGGCTGACTTTTTTTTAATCCGAATTTTTTGATAATCTCCACCGGCAGAGATACAACTAAGCACTGATTTGCAAGCTGGATAAGTTTTCTTTCTTCTTTCATAATCTACACTAATTCTCTGGCTTTTTAAATTTTTCCAATTTATATATGATTATATGGTTTTATATAAAAAGAGTTAAGAAGGAATTTGATAATTATTTGATATGGCATCAGAAACTGAATCTACTGGAAATAAAGACAGCAAAAGAAATTTTTTTCCGAATTAATATAAAATGACAAACAAAAAAACAACCCGACCAGAATATATTGATAATCTTAGGTCGGAACAACTTAGTTCTCTTGAATTAGTTTTCGTTCAACCAGTTATTTTTGATGAAGAAACAGAAAGGGAAAATGTTCTTCGAGAAGCACAAGATTTTGCCGAAAAATCAAAATGCGATTTTTATACTTTAATTATGGCGAATCATGATGTTATACATAATATTAGATATAAATTCTTTAGGATATCTCCAATATGGGAAGAAAAAAGAGTTGAAGATAGTCTTGGTGGGACTGGTTTTGTTGAATTCGTTAATGGCCTTAGGATACATGAAGCATATAGTGGTGGTCGTAATGATAGGGATGATATTATTGTAGTTGGAGATATAGATTTAGAAATGGCTTCGGTTGGAAATATTCACTATTTCAGAAAGAGAGATGAGGTTTCAAAATGACATTCGATACTGAATCTACTGGAAATAAAGACAGCAAAAGAAAATTTTTTTTACTCGGAGATATTTTGTTCCACGGAATAAAAGGAGACGAAAAAGAAGTTTCTGATTTAATTATAAGAAATAATAAGAGGAAAACCCGAATAAGGGTTCCATCCCTCGAGGAAATTGCAAAAATTGCTTTGACAACTGGGACTTTACTGGAAAAGGTTGCAGTAAGAGATACATTGATTTTCAGTGGAGGAAACTTATATGCTAGTAAAAATCCAATTTATCTCCAAAATCCAAAATGTTTGGACTATGATGAACAGCTCAATTTAGATGATACTCAAGATGAAGTTATAAAAATGATTTTACAAAATAAGCAGTTGCATAGCAATGCTTGTTGTCTGGAAAAAAGCATGGACCATCCACCAAAAAATGAACTTCTTGCAGAGTATGCATTTCATATTTATTCTGAATCTCAAAAAGGATTAGTAAGAAAAGGAAAGGAGATTAGCAAAAATATTGAACAAATGAAAAAAGATGGAAAAATTATTTCTGTTCCTGATAAAGAAATTCCTTTTAGTGAATTTGGAAAAAATAAATTGACAAAATATTTGTTTGGAGATTATGCAAAAGATTTTGGAAAATTCCTCGGCGAGGCATATCCCGAAGGAAATTTTATATCAAGTTTAATTAAAATTATGGAAGAGGGTGGTTTATACTGTCCGAGTCGTGTTGGTGAAATGAGGAGAGAGAGAGAAACTTTTCTTTGCGTATGCGTGGTCCTTTTGCTATGGGATACGTGCCAGAAGAGAAAAAATCAGTAACTGATATTTTGGCAATTCCTTTTTTGCACGACGGAAAACTTACCTGTTCAAAAGAAGTTTATTGGAATGAATTTTTATTTCTAGAAGCAAAACAAACATCTCCTGAAATGCTGTTCCTTGTGGAAAATCTTTTGGGAGAAAGAGATTCAATTTATGATAATATTAATGAACTAAGAGAAAATTTCAAAGTGTTAGATGAAAAAATAGATAATTATACAGCGCCTACCTTTTCTTCAATTTTTTCATTTTTTTATGAAATTGGAATGTTGGCAGGTAGTATTCCTTCATTTGAAGAAAATACGTCTTATATCCATAAATTACCTGGTGGACATAATGATCCAGATTCTGGAACTTTGGGAGCGGGGAAAAATACTTCAAGATCAGATGCTGATTTTACTACAGTATATGGATATTGGATAAATCCTGGTACCGGAATTGGACCAGATTAATAGAAATTCCTCCAACAATCTTATAAACATCGTCTCCAATTCTAACCCTCGACGGAATTTTTATACTACACAAAGAAATGCTTGAACAAATAAAAAACTGACAATTCGAGAGTCCAATAATTAGGACTTGTTTTCAAGAAGCCATTTCCAAACAGGAAATACTTTTATAATTTTTCCATCAACTTCAAATTCATCGTCTTGATTATAGGTTAATATAATCCCTTTCTTCAACTTAAACTTATTCAATGCTTCCATCAACCCATTTATTTCTCTGTCTTTTGTTTCTTCATTAAAATCAAAACAAACTTGAATAGCTTGAGTAATCTTCTCTTCTTCTTTAATTACAAAATCACATTCTCCTTTTTCTTGGAAATAAAATATGTCTTTATAGCTTCTTCTTAATGCTAAAAAAATAATATTCTCCAGCATTTTTCCATTATCTTTGGAAAAAGAAGCAGAATTAGTATTTGAAAAACCATTGTCTATTGAATAAATTTTTTTTGGATTCACTTGTTGTTGCTTGAAAGAATAGCTAAAACGTGGAATACTAAACACTAAATAAGCGTCTTCAAAGAAAGAAACATAATCTATGACGCTCTGAATAGCTTTTATTTCAAACATTTTTTTTATTGAATTATACGAAAATTCTTTGCCAACATTACTAATTAGAAAAACAGCTATTTTTCTTAATATATCTGTATTCTTTATATTAAATCGAACGGCAATATCTTTCATAACAATATCCGATAACAATGAATGTAAAATTTCTGGGCTTTGTTTCTTAAGAAATTCCGGGAAACCCCCTTGGAATAGATAATCTTTAAACGCATTTAAGGAAGGATCAACTTTTTTTAAGACGAGAAATTCTTTGAACGAGAATGGGAATAACTCATATTTCAAATGTCTTCCAGTCAGTCGAGTTCCAAGTTCTTTACTGAGCAAAGAAGCATTAGAACCAGTCATAACAATTTTTTTCTTTTTATCAATTAAATATCTTATAAATTTCTCCCACTGAGGCACATTTTGAATTTCATCAAAGAAATAAATTCCACCCGTTCCATAAATCTCTTCCATAATTGGTTCAACTTTATTCAAATCATTTAAGTTGAATCCATCTAAACGAGGGTCTTCTAAATTTAAGTAATATGTCTTTTTTTGCTTTCTAATTAATTGATGCAATAATGTGCTCTTTCCACATCTCCTTACTCCAGTAATTATTAATGCAAAAGAATCTAATATCTGTATTTCCTTAATTTCTTCTCTGGCTGTTCCAACTTCGGCATTATCAAGAGATTCTTTCTGAGATTTTATGACCTCAATTATTGTTTCTTTTGTTATCATATTTCCTTTACATCAGCGTTATTTTTAAATCTTTCTACTGCCAATAGAAACTAGTTTCTACTGAGAATAGAAGCTTTTCTATTCCCCAATAGGTGGAGAAGTTTCCAATAAAAATATATAAAATAGATTTATTCCTTAAGAGAATTTTGAATAATTCTTAATTTTCATTTTTTCAGAATTCTCTTCGGAGAAGTTTGCAATTTTCGTGGAAAATTTTTTTCGCAAACTTCACTTCACAATCCTATAAACATCATCTCCAACCTTAACCATAGACGGAACTTTTATCCCGACTTCATCACCTTTTTCAGCTTTCGCCATAGAATTTTTGTTTTTCTGAATGCTTTCAATTTTTGTTTTTACAATTCCTGTTTGTGAACCAATAAAACAAACTTCATCTCCAACTTTGAACTCTGAAGAAACTTTTATCACCGCGACGCTAATT
>Ga0208375_1003947_pt1 | contig 12094 bp, 16 predicted proteins | sample RifOxyD1_FD_184038 | JGI IMG/M metagenome (GOLD analysis project Ga0208375, IMG submission 184038) | Soil microbial communities from Rifle, Colorado - Rifle Oxygen_injection D1 (SPAdes) | ecosystem: Environmental > Terrestrial > Deep subsurface > Rock core/Sediment | place: Rifle, Colorado... | reverse complement strand
GAGATTTGTTCAGTTCCACTCTGGATTACATTTCTCACAACAATCCAGATAATCCCAACAGCAACCATTACAAGAAGAAGAATTAATAATGTAGCAACAATCGTGGACAAACCTCTTTTGCTCATGAATAAACTTATGTAAATAGGGTTTTTAAAATTAATTAAAGATAATAATCCTTAAAAACAGATAATTTATATATAAAAATATGGAAACTAGAATAATTCCTGATTTTGCAGAAGAATATGAAGAGATTGTAAATAAGAATCTAAATGATATAGGTTTTGCTTCACGTATTCTCTATGACAAAACAGAGTTTCCAAAAACTTTAGGTCATTATATAACAAGACCACTTTTTAATTTAAAATACTTTGACAATTTCCCAACAAAAGAAGGTATTGGAGAAATTAAAACAAATAGAGGTTCAACAATACTTCAAAGTGCTGCCTTAGAGAATAAGATTACTAATATTAATTTAATAGCTTATGATACAAAAACAAAAAATAAGTTAAAGAAAATAAAAAACAATCTTGAAAAAGAATTAAACATACCAATTAATGTAACTTTAAATGAAAAGTCTACAAAAATAATTAAAAAATATTTTATAGAATTGCCTATTCTTCAAGTTCAAGTTGGAATTATCTAATCACATTTTTTCCAAAGCCATTATTCTTTTGCTGATGTCAGGATGAGTTGAACCCCATTCCTTAAATGGATTTGCAAAAAACAAAGGAACAAGAGCCTTGCTGACTTTCTTATCTTGAGTATCAATATTATAATCCCTTTTTATTTTCTTTAAAGCGCCTATTAATCCCTGGGGATATCTTGTAAATTTAACAGCAGTTGCATCAGCAGAATATTCGTGCTTTCTTGAAATTGAAAGCTGAACAAAATAAACAACTACTGGGGCTAAAATAGCCAGGACAATTCCAATTAAAATAAAAATCCACTGTGCTTTATTATCACTATCCCCGCTTTTAAACCATAAACTTCTCAGGAAAATTTCAGAAATTATTGCAATCATTCCAACCAAAACAGCAACTAAAGTCATGTACCTCATGTCATAATTTCCAATATGCCCTAATTCATGTGCTAAAACCCCTTCTAATTCTCTTCTATCAAGTTTTTCCAAAGCCCCCTCACTAACACAAACAACAGCATGCTGAGGATTTCTTCCAGAAGCAAAAGCATTAATCTGTTTCATTGGCATTATATAAAGTTCAGGCATTGGAAGCCCAGAAGCAAGTGTTAATCCCTCAACCAAACTATAATAATCCCTGTATTCACTTCTGTTTGCTTTTCTTGCTCCGACACTTGCAATTGCTATTTTATGAGAATTGTAAAAACCAATTAAAATATAAAAAATAGAAAATATAATTGCAATTATCATAATAAAAAAGAAATATCCCGGATCAAAAGCCATTGAAATAACATAACCAAATAAAACAAAGATAACAAATACAATTACAATAAGAAAAAAAGATTTAGTCTTATTCCTAGCAATCTGATCTCTAAAATCAATCCTCTGATATTTCTCCATAAAAGCATAAAGAAACCAGTATTTTTAAGATTAACCAAAAATCAATTTCTCTTGTAAACATTTTTTCTATGCCCAATTCCAATTATCTGTATTCTCTGGTTTTTAGAATCAAAATCAAAAATTACCCTATAATCTCCTACTCTTAATCTAAATGCAGTTTCCCTTTTTAATCTCTTGAACTCTTTTGCTCTGGGATTTTCAGAAAACTCCCCAACATGTTTTATAATTCTTTTGGAAATTAAAGGCTCTAATTTATTTAAAAAGTCTAATGAATTTTTACCCCATGAGACTTCATAACTCATCTTAATCCAAACATCCTCTCAACATCTTCCTGAGAATAAAATTCCCCCTTAGATATCCTTTTTCTTGCTTCTTCAATTTCCTTTTTAGTCTTTTCATTAAGTTCCAAATGATCTTCTATCATAATCTCAATTATATCATTATAAGTTTCTCTCTCATGCATTTTAAATTTGTCCAGCATACTCTTAACATCAGAAGATATCTTTATTGTAGTTTCCATATACCAAGGTATACCATAGTAAACTATTTAAATATTTCGGTTAAATAACCAATAAAAAATAGAACAATCTTTAAATCAATTAATAAGATTAGAATTCGACTTTAACAAGCTTTTTTTCAGATTCTAAAATCTGCAGATATTCTCTTGTTTTTTTGCCATATATTCCGGCAAACATATTTCCCGGGAATTTCTGGCACATATTATTATAACTTAAAATTGAATCATTGTAAAACTGCCTTGAATATGCAACTTTATCTTCTGTTGAAGCTAATTCCCTCTGCAATTCTAAGAAATTAGTATTTGCCTTTAAATCAGGATAACCTTCTGCAATTGCAAATAATCTTCCTAATGCACTCTCAAGTGTTCTGTCTGCTTTTACTTTATCCACTACTCCTTTTGCACCCACAAGAGCTTTCCTGGCATCTGTAACAGCTTTAATAGCCTCTTTTTCATGCTTTGCAAACCCTTTTACACTTTCAACAAGATTAGGAATCAAATCAGCCCTTCTTTTTAACTGAACATTAATCTGACTCAGAGAATTATCTATTCTGTTTCCTAAGACAATAAATCTATTGTAATAACTAATAAATATAATGATTAAAAGTGCAGCGATTATAATTAATATCCAAATTACCAACATAATTTGAAAAAGAGAATTAGATTTATAAACTTAACTAAATTTTAATAATCGAAATGGTAAAAATTGACAAAAATACCTGCATTGGGTGCGGGGCTTGCGCTACAACCTGCTCTGAAGTCTTTGAAATGAATAATAATGGAAAAGCACAGGTAAAGGCAAAAGCAGACACAAAAAAGAATGCAAAATGTATAAAAGAAGCGATTGAAAATTGCCCTGTAAATGCAATTTCAAATTAAAAAAGAAAAAGAGGGTATTAATTATAAAATTACATTAGTATAGAAATTCTCATTTCAACAAAGATATTTTTGGATGGAAAAGAAAATTATTATAAAGAGGTTATTGAGGATAAAGAAATAACTTTTGATGATATTGGGGAGGAAATCTTTAATTATAAATAAGAAATAAAAAAATAAATTTTTTTGCCTGGAATTTTCCTTTTTTAAAGAAATACTGGAAAATACAAGATTCTTGGGGACTAAGAACGTTTTTTGACAGCATTATATTAATTGGGACAGGAATAGCAACTTATTCACTAATTACAAAAGATTACAATACATGGAATTTCTCTGTTTTAGCAGTAAGCATTGCAGCAAAGATAATTAAGGAGCATAAAAGAGTAAAAAAAGTAAAAGCATTAAAAGAGGGATTAAAAAGGTTAGAGGCATTCGGAAATAAGAAAAGCATCTATGATCATTTTTATTTGGACATTGAAAAAGCAACTATAGAAATAAGCTATTCAAAAAAAGCAGAAAATTTTATTAAAAAAACAAATCAAAAGATATCAATGAAATAAATGATAATTTAATAAGAATATATGAAATAGAAAGAGGGATTCAATTATAGTTTTCTATAAAAACCTTTATTAAGATAAAAAAATTAATTTAATTATGCATTCAAAAGAGGAAAAAGAAGGGAGTTCAAATCCTAAACCAGAATTTGTAAAATGGTTTTCTGAATTAAACAAAGATTCTGGGAAAATTGCAGGTGGAAAGGGTGCAAATCTTGCAGAAATATATAATTTAAATGTTCCTGTCCCTCCTGGATTTGTAATTACAGCACAGGCATATGATTATTTTATTGAAAGCTCAGGAATAAAAAATAAAATAAAAGAACTTCTTAAAAAAATTGATTATGAAAATACCTCTTTGTTGAATGAAGTTACAGAAGAAATAAGAAAATCAATTACAAATTCCGATTTCCCAAAAGAAATGGAAGAGGATATAATAGAGGCATATGAATCTCTTGGGGCAGAAGATTTAAGTCTTGCATCTGGTTCAGCTCTTGACATATTGAATAATGCTCATGAACCCATTTTCGTGGCTGTCCGTTCTTCTGCAACAACAGAAGATTTGGCAGAAGCGAGTTTTGCAGGACAACAGGATTCCTTTGTCAATGTAAAAGGGTATTCAGAGTTGCTGATTAATATAAGAAAATGCTTTGCTTCTTTATTTACTTCCAGAGCCACTTATTACAGGAATAAAAAAGGATTTAAACACGAGGATGCAAGTTTAGCCGTTGTAATTCAAAAAATGGTTGATTCCGCAAAATCAGGTGTAATCTTCTCAAAAGACCCAAGTTACAACAATGAGAATATAATAATGGAAGCTGTATGGGGGCTTGGAGAAGGAATTGTCTCAGGGAAAATAACTCCTGATAAATATGTTGTTTCAAATGATTTAAAGATAATTGATATAAAAATAGCTGACAAAAAAATTGCGATTACAAGAGACTCTTCAGGACATCAAACAATTGTAAATTTAAAAGAAGAAAAATCAAAACAACAAGTTCTTAAAAACAGCGAGGTGATTAAATTGGCAGATATTGCACTTGGTCTTGAAGAACATTACAAAAAACCCCAGGATATTGAATTTGCAATAGAAGGGGACGAAATCTATATTGTCCAGACAAGGCCAATAACTACACTAAACAAAAGAATAAATTTAGAAACTTCGCAGGAACCCCAGGGAAAAATAATTCTTGAAGGAATGGCTGCTTCATCTGGAATAGCATCAGGAAAAGTAAGAATTGTCAAAAACATGGAGGATCTTTCAAAAATTCAGAGCGGGGATATTTTAGTCACAAAAATGACTAATCCCGACATGGTTGTTTCAATGCAGAAATCTTCTGCAATAATAACTGATGATGGTGGATTGACTGCCCATGCTGCAATTGTCTCTAGAGAAATGGGAATTCCTGCTGTTGTTGGAACAGGAAAGGCAACAACTGAATTAAAAGAAGGGGAGATAGTAACTGTGGACGGTTCAACAGGAAAGATATATAGGGGGAAAACTTCCGAAGATTATAAAAAAGAAATTAAAAAAGTTGAAACAAAAACAAAGACCAAAATAAAATTAATGGTTGATTTGCCGAGTTTTGCAAAACGTGCTTCTGAAACTGGAATAAGGAAGGTAGGCTTAACAAGAATAGAAGGAATAATTGCAGAATCAGGAAAACATCCGAATTATTTTGTTGAAAAAAATAAAACAAAAGATTATGAAGAGCTAATCTTTAAGGGGATATCGGGGATAGCAGAATATTTTGATGAGCTTTGGGTAAGAACTTCTGATATAAGAAGTGATGAATTTTCCAATTTAGAAGGAGCTTCAAAAGAGATTGAAGCTAATCCAATGCTTGGTTTTCATGGAATAAGATTTAGTCTAAAGAATCTTCCAATACTTCATGCAGAATTAAATGCCCTAAAGAGAGTTTCAGATAAGGGAACAAAAATCGGAGTGTTATTGCCTCAGGTAATTTTAGTTGAAGAAGTCAAAAAAGTTAAGGAAATTCTCAGGGAAATAAATTTTAATTCTGCAAAAGTTGGGGTGATGATTGAAACTCCTGCTGCAGTCCAGTTAATTAATCAATTATGTGATGAAGGAATAAATTTCATTTCATTCGGAACTAATGATTTAACCCAATTTATGCTTGCTGTAGACAGGGGCAATAAAAAAGTCCAGGATTTATATGATGAAATGCATCCTGCTGTTCTTTATCAGCTTGAATATGTAATTAGGGTCTGCAAAAGAAGAAATGTTGAAACAAGCATTTGCGGACAGGCAGGGAGCAAAAAAGAAATGGTAAAGTTTCTGGTTGAAAAAGGAATAGACAGCATAAGCGTGAATTCTGATGTGGCAAGCGAGATTACAGAATATATCAGGGAAATAGAGGAAAATTTAGTAAAAGGAACAGATAAAGAACCGAGAAAATATCAGCCATAAAAATAGTCTTCATCTCCAAATATTTATAAATATAAAAACCCTCAGTAAATTATGGCTGTGAAAAAAAAGAAAACTAATAAAAAGCCTTCACAAAAAAAAGAGAGGAAATCCTCGAATGATGAAGTCAGAGTAGAAAAAATATTAATTGAAAATTTTGTTTCTTTGCAAAAAGTCATGGTAAATCTATCAGTTAAATTTGACAACCTTACAAGTCAGATTTCAAAATTGCTTGAATTATTTGAGATATCTGCAAAATCACTTGCCGAAAAGGATTTTAACCTGGATAAAAACAGCAAGGATAATACAAAGATAATTGAGAAAATAGATGAAATCCTTGACCAGAATAAAACAATTGCAAGGGGTTTGACATTAATGCATGAAAAAATTACAGGCGTGGAAAATATCCCCCCTATGCCAACATCAGAAATGCAAAGATTCTTCCCTCAGCAAAGAATGCCGATTAAACCTCTCCCAAAGCCCACTATTCGACAAGCTGATTCAGAAGAATATTCCAAATCAATCTCCTCAAATGAAAGAAAATTCCAATGAAAGAGAATTTGAATTTAATGGATCATAAAGAAAAAGAACTGAAATTAAATTCATTTAAAAGATTTTTTCTCCTTGAATTTACAAAAGAATTAATCAGGAGCTCCCAACCTGCTGAGATTTTCAAATTAGAAAATATCCTGGAAGAAGAGAAGAAATCAATTCCCAAATCAGAGGAAACAAGAGAAAAAATAAAAGAAATAATACAGACAAAGGAAAAAGAACTTTCAATAATCTCCAAAGAGAAAAAGATTCAGGAAATTAAATCTCCTCTCTCAGTTCTTGAAAAAAGAAAAATCCCGCATATGAATCCGTTTAAGGAATTAAAATTAATAATACCTGAGACAAAATTTCCTATGCATATTCAATATATCAAACCAGTTCCAATGGAAAAAGAGATTGATTTGGGAAACAATCTTAATCCATTTATAAAAGACCCCCTTGTGCAAATAATTGAATGTTATGGATCAGGGCACAATCTTCTTGTTAAGGGAGGCATGGGTGTTAAAAAAACAGGAATTGTCCTGACAAAAGAAGAAATAGAGGATGTTGTAAGAAGATTTTCAGAAGAAACAAAAATACCTGCTTCAGAGGGAATATATAAAGTTGTTGCAGGGAGACTGATTTTTCTTGCAATAATCTCTGATGTTATTGGTTCAAAATTTATAATTAAAAAAATGCTTCATGAAAATGCTCCTGTTCCACACAGATAATATTTAATCAAAAATTATAGCTTGAATTATACTCATTAACTTTTTCTGCATTTGTTTTTTCATACAAAAGTGAATCTGCAATATCTTTCAGCCATTTAATTCTGTCTTTTTCCATAAGGCTCTTTAATTCTTCTTCATTAAGAGAAGAATCATAGGAAAATTCAATAGAATATTCTGAAAGATTATATCCTATAATCAGCTTATTCTTAAATAATTCTGATTTAACTGTGTTTATTGATAAATTCCCAAATTTATTAATGAGAACTCCTCTTTCTTTTTCAGTTAAAAAATCTTCTACATCTAAAAGGGTTTCATTTTCATAAGTTTCATTTAAAGTTAAATCCCCCTCAATTGTCTCATTTAATTCAGTTATTTCCTCTATGCTTGTTTTATTTAAGACTTTCTTTTCCTCATCTAAATAAGTAGATAAAGAAATAATTTCTTCATTATCATAAACAAGCTTTACAATTAAGTCACCTTTTTCAAAGGAGATATTTAATTTAGATAAATCAATTAAGATTGTTTTTTCTTTATCTCCAATATACTCCTGCCCATATCCTTTTGATTTTCCTGAATATTCTGTAGTTACAATTACTTGATTATTTTCAACTTTAAAAGAAATATCATTATCATTTAATTCTTCAGAATTTGTTCTCACACTATTTGGTTTTAATTCACCTATTTCCCCTTGTTTTAAATCATAAATAAAAGGTTCATCCTTGGAAACTTTTCCTGAGATTTCTGATTCCAGGTTCATAGATACTCTTCCTGTTATTCCAAAAAACTTTCCTATTCCTCTGGTTGCCTGCCCAGTTATAGAAGGGCTGTTTTCAGTTTGTGTTTCTTCTGTTGGGGTTTCTTCTGTGATTTCAACTGGAGTTTGTTCAACAACCTCTTTGGTTTGTTCTGCAGAAACTTCTTCTGTAACTTCAGCTGGAATCTCTTCTGTTGGGGTTTCTTCTACTGAAGATTCTTCTGTGATTTCAACTGGAATTTCTTCTGTTTCATTAATTGTTTCATTAGGTACTTCTTCTGTTTCTCCTCCAGCCTCTTCTGTTTGTTCTTTATAAATCAAAAGAGTAAAATCCACATCAGGATAAATCTCTTTTTCTCCCTCAATTCCATATCCCTCTCCTGTTCCTGAAATTATTTCCCCCTGAATATAAAAATCCCCTTCACTTGGAGCTTCGTCAGTAATTCCGTATAATTCAAATTCATAATTATGCCCTGAATTTTCAAAAACAACTTTGGATAAAGCTGGAAGAAATTCCCCTTCTTTAATCATGATATTCAATTTTCCTTCAAGAGATTCTCCTTCCTGATATACTGCATCTATTCCCAAAGTAGCTCTTCCTGTAATCCCCTTGTTAAAAAATAAAAGATAAAAAATGGCTAAGACTAAGAATATTCCGGCAAAAATCCAAAGAAATCTTTTATAACTATTCTGCCCTGTTCCATGATATTCTGAGATAACCTTCCCATCAACTCTTTTACTTGAATAAATATAAGGACCGTAAAGTTTTCCATTCCTCTCTATATATTTCTTATAAGCCATCTTGTAAGTAACTAATCAAAGCAATTGCGTTATTTAAAGTTTTTCAGGAATTATTCTGTTGCAATCTCAACTAAAGTTATAACATCTTTCCAGACAACATCTCCCTCAGATTTCACATAAACAGAAAGAACATCTCCTTTTTCAAAATTAACTGTTCCAAGAGACTGAACATCATAATCTGTTTTAACTTCTGCAGAATCTCCTGAAATAGTATTCCTAAATCCTGCTGCTTCTCCATTTTTGTAGATAACTATCTCAATATCCCCGGAACCGCTTATAACCTCTAAATTAGTTGAAAGTCCTGTTATGCTTCCGTCTCTCATCATCACATAGCCTTTTTCAAGACTTCCTTTTACGCCTGTTGCAGTATCTAAAAATTCAGGCTCTTCCATCATCCCGTTATTTCCAAAATTCAAAAGCATCATCTTTGAAATACCGCCAGGAATTTTCTTAGATTCCACTGATGTTTCATCAGAAACAGTCAAAACAAAAACAGGCTTGTCTGTTCCATAATCCACTTTGTAAATAGCTAAATTGGTTGTGTCAATATTTTCCAAATCAATTTGCTCAGGAAGATCATCAAAGCTCACTTCTTCAATAGATTCTATCTGTTCCTCGCTTATTCCCTGTTTCTCAACAATATTATTAACAATATCCTTCACATTATCAGACAAACCGATTGTTTCTGCCAAAACTCCTGATGCCATTAAAAAAACCATTATAACAGCAAGACCTAAAAAAAGTTTTCTTCTGCCCCTTTCCATGAAATAAATAAATAGGTTGAATATTTAAAGATTGTGATAGTAAAACAAAAATTTATAACCAAAACAATATATCATAAACAATGCAGAACATAATAACCAAAGAGAAAATTGAAAAATATTTTAGTATAACAGAAAAAGCACTTAAAGAAGTTAAAAAAAGCATAATCAAAGGAAAAGAGGATTATGCAAAAGAAATAATTGAGATGGTTGAAAATTATCTTTCAGATGCCAGGCATTTTGAAAAAAAAAGAGATTATATTAATTGCTTTGCAGCTCTGAATTATGCTCATGGCTGGATTGATTCAGGTGTAAGACTTGATGTTTTTGATGTCAAAGATAATAAATTATTTACTGTTAAATAAAATTTAAAGAATATTTATATCAGTAAAATCATATAGTTTATTACAACATTCAGCTTAACATTATAATTTAATTAAAAAACTGTTGCAGATAATTTATACTTAAACTGACAGATAACTTTTATAAACAAATTTATCTTATATAAACCATGCAAAAAAAGGTGATTATTCTTAGTTTAGGCGGAAGCCTGATTATTCCTGATAATATAAATATAAACTATCTCAAAAAATTTAAAAAAACAATTCTAAAAAATACAAAAAGATACAAATTTATTATTGTATGCGGAGGGGGGAATATTGCAAGAAAATACATTTCTGCACTCAGAGATTCAGGAATGAATGAAACCTTGCAAAGTTTTGCAGGAATATCTGCAACAAGAATGAATGCCCGTTTTATGTCTTATTTTTTCAAGCAAAATCAGGAAATGGGAATTCCCCATAAAATGCCTGAATTAAAAAAATATCTTAAAAAATATGATATTGTCTTCTGCGGAGCACTTGAATATCATCCAAACCAGACCTCAGATTCTACATCAGCAGAAATTGCACAGGAATTCAAATGCAATTTCATAAATTTAACAGATGTTAAAGGACTGCATGATAAAAATCCAAAAGAGCATAAAGATGCTAAATTCATCCCAAAAATCTCCTGGAAAGATTTTGATGAAATGGCAAATAGAATAAAATTCAGACCAGGGCAACATTTCGTTTTGGATCAAAAAGCTTCGGGAATAATATGGAAAAGTAAAATAACAACTTATATACTTGGAAAGGACATGAAACAATTGAATAACCTGCTTAATGCAAAGAAATTTATAGGGACAAAGATTTCTGGATAAATTGTATTAACTACAAAATAATAATATTTTTAAAGTTTGTAAATAAGAGAGTTTTATGAATAAATTTATGAGATCTCTCTTTAGTCTTGCAGGAATAATTTATTTTAGCAACGCAAATGCGCAACCTTCTCCTTCATTCTTCTCCCCTTCTAAAGAAAATATTGTTAAAATAATCGCTAATGAAGATTTGAATACTCCTTTATTTCCTTTAAAATATTATGATGTTAAAAAAGCAAGCGAGTTAATGAGAAAATATAAGGATTTAATTGGAGAGCCATATACTAAAACAGATGTTTATGTTGAGGTAGATGTTGCAGGCAAGCCTTTTGTATTTCATTCTTACAGGGATTCTTTAATAGAGGCTTTTAATAATAGAAAGTTACCTCTAAATAAAAAAGCAATAAAAATAGCTGAAAAAGATGAAAGATTTAGTGAATCACCTTATGAATCTGCATACTTTCTTGGCTTCTGTGCATCTCTTGAATACAAAATTAACCGAAGTCTTGAAGCACAGACAATAACAAAAAAATAAATACCCTCTTTTCTTTTATTCAATATGGAAAACAATCAAATTCTCCTAACACAAACCAATTTCAATAAATTAAAAGATGAAATTAAAAGAGCAAAAGCAGAGAATAAAACAATTATTTATTTTTCAGATGATGACGAATTAAACAGAAAAGTCCTTGAAAAACTCCCAGTAAATATTCTTCTAATTAGCATGAAAAACAGAAAAGATTTTCAAAAACAAAGAAACTCAGGATTTAATCAGGTTCTTGCAAAAGAAGCAAAAAAACAAAACATCACAATCGGGATAAATTTTGATGAAATAATAGAGGAAAGAAATTTAAAAAACAAAGCAGAAATACTTGCAAGAATTAAGCAAAATATTTTCTTATGCAATAAAAACAAGGTAAAAATGAAATTTATTACTCAAAAGCAAGCTAATTCGAGAAATATTTATGATTTAAAATCCTTGGGATTAATTCTTGGAATGTCTACAGAAATGGTAAAAAACTTGTAAAATTAATTTTAAAAGTAAGTTTTTTAAAGTTAGGAGTATTAAATAACTTATGATTGAAACAATAGAAAAAAGAGTAAAAGAAGTTAATCAAAACTTAAAACCAAGGTTTATCTCACCTGACTTTCTTACATATGAACAATTAACAGATCCTGATTATAGATTAAAATTATTGCAGGGTTTATATGGGGGCAAATATGCTATAACCTGCAGTAAATGTCATCATTGCAGGTAGATTTATTCTTATTTAAATTCAGCTGTGTTGCATGATTAAGGCAACACAACAGGTATAATCTCTAAATTTGCCTTATTTATCCTAAGTAGGGGGATAATTTTATCTTTAAACTTTAAAGGGATTATGAAAACTCCCCTATTTAATTTT